>Ga0182179_1000037_pt1 | contig 10795 bp, 11 predicted proteins | sample G5R1MG_30_FD_123221 | JGI IMG/M metagenome (GOLD analysis project Ga0182179, IMG submission 123221) | Switchgrass phyllosphere microbial communities from Michigan, USA - G5R2_MAIN_22AUG2016_LD1 MG | ecosystem: Host-associated > Plants > Phyllosphere > Phylloplane/Leaf | place: USA: Michigan... | reverse complement strand
CACTTAGATCTTTGCTCGTCCTCGAGCAAAGGACAGAATAAGCATATGTGGATAGGGTAAAGTGTCATCCCTGACCTTAGCAAGCACAAGAGTTATTTCCAACCGTTTCATCTTGCCTTGGATTTCAATGGTAGCTACACTATGAACTTGAGATGTTGAAACATGGAATAGCATATCACAGAGTTAACTTAGGCTCCCCTCGCACTCGAACAAAGATATGTTTTGAGTTTCCAAAAGAACGAGGCATTTCATCTCTTTAGTTCTCAAGATTACCCCTCAGTCTCTCAAAGGACAGAATGCCCTTACTAGTTCTGTTTGTCCTCACTCCTATCCTACTTAGGCTTTTGTGGAGCTTTGGATAATGGAAAGAGGTGAAGACTTCTCATCATGTTTACATTATCGAATCAAATCATGTGTCAAAAGAGGAGTTTTCAAACAAGTTATATGACCATGTGCAAGTGTGACAAATGAGTACCTCAAGGGGTGATTGATTCAAATTCCCTTGCTTGAATGGAGGGCATGGACTTCTTTTTTTCATTTTTTTTCTTTACCCTTTTTTCACTTCTTCTTTTTTTTGAACTCTCTTTTTTTTCTTTTGAACTTCCATGCCTCTCCTTTTTCTTGGGAAACATTGAGGGATATTTGAACAATTACATGACACACCTCATTTGTGAGGGCATTTATTTTGTGGAACGTGTACGTGAAGGCCATATTACTTGATTGACATAACTCTCTAATGGCATAAGGTTTGATAAGATTCAAAACATTCAGAGAAGTAAAACTTTGCATGGGGCTTCTTTATTTCTTTGTGGTATTGGCAGGACATGGCAAAAACCTTGACAACATTAGAGATGAAGCCTCTCTTTTTATTTTAAAATAAAAACTCTTTTTTCATGTGGGAGTTTCCGAAGTTGCATCTAGACAACTATCTCACATGGAACAACTTAGATCATAGTGGTTCCCTAATCATGATAGTATCCAAAGGCAATTTTACTTTAGCATAGGGAATAAAACTGATGCAAGCATAGGCATAGGATAGCACTAAGATCATGTAGAGCAATATTTATCCATGTTTCATGTGTAAAGCGCATAAACCTCGAAGCATACTGAAGAGTACAGAGTTACCTGGCTCCGAGTCAGGGTTCAACATGAGGTAGGCAGACCAGTTAAAACAGGTGGCTAGGTGGCCAAGCGCCTGGCCGGGAGGCCATGCATTATGTTCTTTCGACCCTTGCGCTGATTTGTTGTGGTTCAGAGAGCATCTGGAGTGTGTTTCTCGTGCGCGAACATCTTTTTCTAGTGAGAAGCTGGCCAGGCGGCCATTGAATCTCACCAAACACTCCAGATCTTTGTGAGTAGCGTGAGGGTGCCATGCATGTTAGATTTCTTCTGTGCATCCTGCAGGGTTAGTGACAGGAGGTGGGATTGGCCAAGTGCCCCCCCCCCCAACACTTGAATTCAGAGCGAAAGGTAGACAAATTTTATTCAAATCAATTTGAGGCGCTGATTCATAAGGGAAATTGCTAAAAAATTAAGCAAACTCTAATGAAGAAACCAAACCTAACAGCGACTAACTTATTAAGGAAGCATGTTAGTGTACATGGCTCATTTTAGGTCAGAGCCAGACCATGGATGCATGATCATACCATTTCGTGAGCTCGAAGACGTCCATTTCTTCGTGCTGAGGCATTTCGGGCTCGAGGAAAATTTTAAGGCGTTGTCCATTCGCTTTGAAAACTTTACCATCATTGTCCTGGAGGGTGATGGCGCCATGATCAGCGGCAACAAGGACCGTGAAGGGTCCTTCCCACTTACTTTGGAGCTTTCCATGACCAAATAAACGAATTCGAGAGTTAAAGAGTAGTACCTTATCTTCCAGTTTGAAGTGCTTGATCTTGAGGCGCTTGTCATGCCACCTCTTGGTACGCTCCTTGTAGAGTTTGGCACTGTGGTATGCCTTATCCCTCCATTCCTCCAGCTCAGCAAGTTGAATTTTCCTTCGAACTCCTATCGCTTGGAGATCCATGTTCCACCTCTTTATCGCCCAATGAGATTTGAATTCGAGTTCTACTGGCAGATGACAAGTCTTGCCGTACACCATTTGATATGGTGACAAGCCAATTGGGGTTTTGTATGCTGTACGATAAGCCCAGAGTGCATCGGGTAGCTTGGATACCCAGTCTCTTCCCATAGCTGTGACTGTCTTTTGCAATATGTTCTTGATTTGTTTGTTTGACATCTCATCTTGGCCACTTGTCTGCGGATGATAGGGGGTGGCAACACGGTGGTCCACACCGAGTTCTGCAAGACATCTTCTGAAGCGTTTGTCGATGAAATACGAACCTCCATCACTAATGATGACCCGCGGTATGCCAAATCGAGGAAAGATGGTCTCATAGAACATCTTAATGGCATGTTTTGAGTCTGCGGCTGCACATGGCAATGCTTCTACCCATTTCGAGACATAATCAACTACGACCAGAATGTACTCCTTGTCTCCATTCTTGGGAAAAGGTCCCATGAAGTCTATGCCCCACACATCAAAGATATCAATCTGAAGATTACTTGTGAGCGGCATAGCATCCCTTGGATTTATGTTTCCTTGGAGCTGGCACTTTGCACACCGTCACATGAACTCCTTTGAATCTTCATACATTGTGGGCCAATAGAACCCACTCTGCCAAATCTTTGCATGAGTCCGATAAGCCCCATAGTGACCTCCATAAGATGATGAGTGACATCTATCCAGGACTTGATGTGCTTCACAAGCTAGAATGCAACGACGTAGGAGTCCGTCTGCGCAGAGTTTATATAGGTAGGTGTCATCCCAGAGATAGAATCGGCTGTCGTGAGCCAATTTCCTCTTGTCCACTCCTTCAGGCACATATCCTGCCACCATGTAGTTTACCAGATTTTGCATACCATGGGGAGGATGTTGTGACTTTGAGGAGTGTATCATCTCTCATGTAGTCATCAATCGGCAAGGGTGATGACTCTTTGAACTGCATTCTTGAGAGATGATCTGCAACTGAATTTTCCACTCCCTTCTTGTCTCTGATTTCTATATCAAATTCTTGAAGGAGTAGAATCCACCGGATTAGTCGTGGCTTGGCATCTTTCTTGGTGAGGAGGTATTTGAGAGCTGCGTGATCTGAGTACATGATGACTTTTGCTCCCACCAGGTATGACCTAAACTTGTCTATAGCGAACACGACTGCTAACAATTCTTTCTCGGTGGTTGAATAATTCAGCTGCAGGCCAGTAAGAGTCTTGCTTGCATAAGAGATAGCATGGTGCTTTCTATCCTTAGTCTGGCCCAAAACTGCTCCCACAGCGTAGTCGCTGGCATCACACATAATCTCGAACGGTGCCTTCCAGTCGGGAGGTTGAATGATGAGTGCTGTGACTAATGCCCTCTTGAGCATGTTGAAGGACTCAAGGCATGCCTCGTCGAATAAAAATGGTACATCCTTTGCCAACAGATTAGTCAGAGGCCGAGCTATATGGGAGAAATTTTGGATAAATCTTCTATAAAACCGGCATGACCAAGGAAGCTTCGGATTTCCTTAATATTCATGGGCGGAGGTAGTTGTTCAATGACTTCAATCTTGGCTCGGTCTACCTCAATGCCTCTTTCTGAGATCCTGTCTCCTAGCACAATCCCTTCTCTGACCATAAAGTGGCACTTTTCCCAGTTTAAGACGAGATCAACTTGTTTTCACCACTGGAGAACCTTTTCCAGATTCTCTAAGCATCCATCGAAGGTCTTGCCATAGACTGAGAAGTCATCCATGAATACTTCCATGATATTTTCGATCAGATCTGAGAAGATTTCCATCATGCACTGTTGGAATGTTGTGGGAGCATTGCACAACCCGAATGACATTCGTCGGTAGGCGAAAGTTCCATAAGGGCATGTGAAGGTGGTCTTACTCTAGTCTTCCTGGTGAATCGGAATCTGGTGGTAACCAGAGTAGCCATCGAGATAGCAGAAGAAGGAGTGATTGGCCAGCCTCTCTAGCATTTCATCAATGAAAGGGAGAGGAAAATGATCCTTCCTGGTGGCAGTGTTGAGTTTTTGGTAGTTAATGCACATCCGCCAGCCAGTGACAGTTTGCTGAGGAATTAATTCATTGTTCTGATTCTGGACGACTGTCATCCCTCCTTTCTTGGGTACAGCTTGAACTGGACTGACCCAATCACTGTCTTGTATGGGGTAGATGATCCCCGCGTGGAGTAGTTTGAGGACCTCCTTCTTGACTACTTCTCACATCGCATTATTAAGTCTTCGTTGTGGTTCCCTTGTCGGCCGGTAATCAGCCTCCATGGGGATGCGATGTGTGCACAGGTTAGGACTGATTCCTTTTAGATCTTGGAGAGAGTATCCAAGTACACACCTATACTTCTCCAAGACGGCAATCAATTTCCAGCTCTCACTCTCTGCTAGCTTGTCGCTAATGATGACTGGTCTGTCCTTGTTCCCGTGCAGGAAGGCGTACTTCAGGCCAGGTGGTAGTTGCTTCAACTCTATTCTTGGAGCTTCGGGCCGCAATGATTCACCTTGTTCTTTGAACTCTAGTGGTTCTTCGAACTCAATCGGCTCCTCTACCATACTGAAGTCGCAAGCCTCTTCCTGTAGGCTATTCTGATCAGTCTCCTCTAGTGACAGGCTCATCACCTCTTCTAAGGGATCAGACTCTGGCTTTGCTTCAGTTCTAGTATTGAGTGCTCTTGCATAGCTGATCTTCAATTCCTCTTTACCCAACTGAAGGCGCAGTTGCCCACTACCTTTGTCCACACTGGCAAGAGATGCCAGTGGAAGACCGACTAGTGTTAGTGGTGGGACATTATTGGGAATGTCGAAGACATGGAAGTCTAAGTACATCTCAGTATCTTGCAAGGTAACTGGTACTACCCGAAGAACTCCCCTGCTCTTGAGAAATGTTCCATCCATCCATCGTAGACGAATGTTGGCCTTGGATAGAGGGATAGTAGAGAAGTGTTGCTCCACTATTTGCTGGGGGATGATGTTCACCCCAACTCTTGGGTCGTACAGAATATCTTGCAGCGGTAACATTGATACTCGGCCAGGGATGAGACCAGGTTGCGGATAGAGCTTAACTGCCTTGGTGTCTAACCTTTTCTCCTCTAGCCATTGCCGATTGATCACTGCTGAAAGCCAGAGCAGGTCCTCCTTCATCCGTTGCGCTTCCCCTAGAAAGGTAAAGGCTGGACGAGAGACCCTGGTGAAGCGTCGGTCGATCTTGGGCAACCGAGAGGAGTTGCCAAAGGTCATGAAGAGCTCATCCTCAAATGAGAATGGTGGTACCAATGGAGGATTTGTCTCTAGGGGCACGGTGAGGCCCGGGGGCAAGGGCGTTGGATGGCGAACTCGTTGAGGGGGTTGTGAACGGTGGTGGATGGCCGGAGGTGGGTGCACGACGGCAGAGCGCGACTCGGTGTGTGGAGCTCCAATCCAGCGAGCAATTGCCGCCGATCTAAAGGGAGATAGGAAAGGATACCGGGTGGGTTATGCTCCTCACCTTGGGGTGAGGCTCCTAGGCTAGATCTCGACACCGGTGGGGTCGAGACGACAAGGGACGGTGATGGCAGCGCTCGGCGGTTGCCCAAGGATGAAGAAGATGGCCTGGTGAGAGAAGAAAATGGGGAAGGTGAGTTCGGCGTGAGCTTGGGGTGCACGTCGTGTGAGTGAAGCTCACCAGATTGTCCTCGACGACGGGCGCGGTGGTGAGTTTGGGTTGGCTCTGGCACAAGTGTAGGGACAGTGGAGGGCAAGGTAGTGCGACATTTGAGTCTGGGCAGGAAGGGAAGAGTGGGGCGTATGGGTCTTAAAGGGCGCGGGGATCATGGGGGCGAGGGAGCGGGATTGTGGCGTCAGCGGTTTTCCGAGCCGAGCTCTGCTCGTGCACGTGGGAAGCACTACTACAAAACATAGCTATTGTAACATAGTTTTGTAACACATATATCTATGTGTCACAAAAAATATTATAGTAACACAAACTATGTATTACAGTGGAAGCCAGTAACACATAGCGCTTATTCTGTAAAAATGTGTTACAAATAATGACTATAGTAACATAGAATATGATGCAAAAACATACCATACAGTAGCACAAAGTAATGTTACCTACAAAGTGTTACAAAGAAACATATATGATTCCATTCAATACTACAAAATTGGTTTTTACAAGCACCTCCTCGTTTTATTTATTTGTGGAGACTACTAAAAATGGAGTCGTATATGCTCTTGGTAGCATTGGTCCACCTAAAATACCGCCCCCGAATTAGGTTTTAGTGGTTGTCCATATTATAGGCCGACGTGCCGCGAGGGTGTTCTGGCCGGGAAGGGTGAGCGGAAAGGTGTGCGATGTTGTGGTGATCCTGGTCTCACTTAAAAGGGTCAGGACGGGTGTGTCGAAAGGCAAAATCGGCGGCAGCAACGAGTTGGGCCCTTTTGCGCCGCTGCGGAGCTCGCGCTCCTGCAGGGGTTCCCAAGAGGGAGGGAGAGTGGAGAGGGGGAGGCTGGTGTTGTGTGCTTGATTGGGGTGCTCGGCCGGAAAAGGGGTGAGGGGTGGCGCGACGCACAGCACGACTGGTGTAGCCGCGCTATCGTGGCGCCGGGTGCTGGGGTGATGGGACACGTTGGCGGAGTGAAGTGCAGCCGGACGCTCCATTAATGTGCGTTGGGGGAAGGTGGCTTCGCCATCGCGATGCGTTGCAACGCGCGACACCATCGACACACACACGGGCATTGCCCGGCGTGCATGAGGGAGAGGGAGAGCCTGATGTATGGGGCCCGCTTGTCAGTGGGAGGGAGGGCGCGTCGTTGGGTGGGCCGCGGGAGGGAGGGAGGGAGTGTCGGTGAGGTTGGGCTGGCCTGACGGCCCAACGCAGGGAGGGGGCAGGGTGACGGGTCGAGCAGGGGAAAAGGAGGAGGGGGGAGAGTGGGCCGGAGTGGGCCAAAAAGGGGAGGAGGCCCATGTAGCCTTTCTCCCTTTTTCTTTAGGTTTTTGATTTTGGATTTTGAGGGATAAATACTTGGTGGGTATTGGCCGAGAACATTTTTAGGAAATAAGTTCTTAGGTGTTGGAAATGATTTTAAAATCCAAATTGATTTATTTGAGGGATTTTTAATTAGTGGATTTTCAGGGTGTTACAAATCCCCTTCCCCATTTGTTTTCACAGAGAAAAGCATTTGCGAGGGGGAATTTATTCTGCAATCCCTTTTATTGGGTCAGACCTGAAGGACCGGATGTGCGACTAGAGGGGGGTGAATAGCACTCACAAAAATCAGCGGATTCAAAAACCAAGTCAACAGGGATATGAGCTGAGGCTTGCCCGCCACTCCAGTGAGAGAAGAGCATAGGCAGTCGACAAGGCTCTGAGTCCCAATCCTAGCTAACTTGACCTCTGACAAAATCCCCACGAAGAAACCAAGTGAAAGAGAACCAACAGTTCTTCACTGGGCACACGCGGATTGTCCGCGACTTGGGCGCGGCCGGTCCGCAGTGGACCGACAGAAACACCCAGAAAGCTACTGAGCAAAGTCACAGACTAGCAGAAGGTCCGGGGCCTGGGGGCGGACGGTCCGCACCCTGATCCTCAGAAAAACCAGAAGCAAAACAAAACTTCAGTATGAATAGCGGACGGTCCGCAGCCTGGGGGCGGACGGTTCGCGACCTGATCCTTCAAAAATCCTTTCTGGAGTGCTCAAAAACTTGAACTACGGACGGTCCGCGGCCTGGGGGCGGATGGTTCGTGGCCTGGGGGCGGACAGTCCGCAGTACAAAAATTTCAGCCCCGACAGCACAGTTCAAAAACTCAAAATCCGAAATTGGTTTTGGCTAAACTCGATCAAATGGACTCCAAATCGAATGAAACTTTAGGAGAAGCTTTCTTAGGTCATTGTTGGCGGTTGTAAAGTCACATTTTGACCCCCAACATTTCATGTTAAGGAGTCACTTTTGTTCAAGTTTCATATATCTTAACCGGTTCCACAAGTTATGTACCAAGCTTTTATGCAGGATCTCAAGATCACCAAGGATGTGCTGAAAAACATGTCAATCTTGTGAAGGCCATAACTTTTGTGTCCGGACTCCGAATTGAGTGAATCAAGACTCCATTTTGATTATCTCGACGAGCTCTACACAATGGAGTGGTCCTTGAGGCCGCCCAGCCAAGGTACAAGCCGGCCGGCCAACAACAAGGCCGCCTGGCCACATACCTAGGCCGGCCGGCCTCCCTCTGCCTTGACTGGCAGCTGGGACCAAGGGGCAGGTTGCCCGGCCTAAGGAGTAGGCCGCCCAGCCTGCTACTTCCACCAACGCCACGTCCTTTGACCTGCATGCAAAGAAACACAAGAAACACACAATCCAACGGTGTACACAAGCACAAGATGAAACAAAGGGTCGGAAGGCCTCCACATTGGCTCATCACGAAGATTGGTGAAGTCAATGATCCTTGTAAACACTTGGGAAACCAATCCACAAGTCACAAGTGGCAGCTCCTGGCTGCCCGGCCAAGTATCCGAGGCCTTTCGGCATGTGCAACAACCATTTTACCTGCCACCGACTTGGATAGCGATTTGGAGCCGTGGATCTTCGAAGTCGGTGCATCCTCTGGCCGCCCGGCCTTGGGACCTGGCCGGCCGGCCTCCTACATGGCCGGCCGGCCTGCCACCTGGCCGCCCGGCCACCGACTTAGCCCCCTTACCGACCTAAACTGCCTATAAATACCCCCCTCTCATCCTAGGCTAAATACCCCTGGGGGTCACTTGTAGAGGTGCGGAAATGTGGTGAAGCCACCCTTAGCTTGTAAAGAGTGTGTTCCATTGTATCAAAGGGAGAGTAGTGAGGAGAGAGTGAAGGAGTTGGAATTCTCTTTGGTTTTCTATCTCCTGTCTTGTATTCTCAGAGGAAGGATATTCAACTCCAGACTTGAGTAAAGTTCCATATTCTCTAGTTCTCTTATATTCATTTTGCTCTACTTTCAGACTTAGTCATTTTGCCTTGTCAATTACTGGAACCCAAGTGCATGCCTATAATTAAGTTGTATAAGTGCTTGCATGCTGCTCTATGTTAAGCTTCTAGAGTAGTAGTGAAAACCCTTGCTTAGACGTGGTGTTTAAGCTTGGTGTTTTGCCAAGTGGTTGGTGTTCTATCCCACGCAGATTTGGTTGGTAGTCCCACTTGGTGACAGTGGGTGTGTGTCCTGTGTATCCCGACCCCGTCGTTTGGATAGTTTCATTGATGATATAGCTGATTTCCTATTGAACCCACCTTTCTCGTCTGGGTTATCAGCACTCTGGTGCCCGGAAGTGGTTCTTTATTGTCAGTGTCTAAGTAATCCTGACAAGCAGAATACTAGTGTGTTTAGGGAGTTGAGTGCATATATCTGAAGTAGTGAACCTGCTCTACCCAGTTTGTCCTTTACTTGCTGGCTTGTACCTTTTTGTTCGGTCATAGTTGTTCTTTGTCATTTTACTTCACGTTCCTCGTGGATTTCGATACCCTAGAATACTCTTGGGTGAAAAGCTACAACAACATTTCTGTGCGCTTGCAGATTAATATCTAATAGGCTAAGAAATGCCAACAAGCTTTTATGGCGCTGTTGCCGGGGAACGGTAGCTAATTTGATAGAGAACCTAGGCTATTCGCATTTCTCACCACCACCATATCACCATACCATCTTCCACATGGATTCCTTGCCTATCTACCAATATTCGGCTCCGAAAGGGCGCTTTTCTGGAGCCTCCACCACCATCTACACCCATCACTACATCTAGCTATCAGCTATGTCCCGGCTTGATAGCTATGGTTCGGGAACAATCCTTTGGGGGAAAGGAATCTGAGAGTCCCTACTTACACCTCTGAGAGTTCAAGCAGCTATGTAGCTGCATAATTATCTCGAGAATGCCTGGAGAAGCACTTCGGTGGCTGCTCTTTCCGTTTTCACTAATGGGAGAAGCCAAGTCATGGTACAAACTGGCAGTTGGCAAAGTAGAAGGGAGTTAGGAAGCATTTAAGATCAGTTTCTATCTCCATTTCTTCCCACCATATATGGTTGTTGATCTCCGATGTGAAGTACTAATGTTTCGGCAGAGGAGAAGGGAATCTTTGGGGGCAGCTTGGGCACGCTTCACACATCTGGTCTCGTCGGGACGATGTTTGGCTATTCCAGAACCAATGTTGATGCAACACTTCATCTGAGGTCTCTCGCCTGATGCTCATCTATACTTGAGTTCAGCCACGGGAGGATCATTTACCTACTTGATCGCATCAGAAGGAAGAAAGATACTTGACAAAATCCTTGAGGAGGCTTCTGATAACGGTGAAGCTGAGGAACCACTTCCAGATCCAGAAGATCCACCTGAGCCCAGAAGTCAAGAATGGCAAGAACCTGCTCCACGATCTCCATCTCCACGACCACCTTGTACCCTTAGGATTGAAGAGATCCCAGAACCACCTACGTCACCGGCCGCTGAGAGGGTCAGTCGCACCGAGACAAATCCTCCGTCGGTACCACCATTCTCATTTGAGGATGAGCTCTTCATGACCTTCGGCAACTCCTCTCGGTTGCCCAAGATCGACCGACGCTTCACCAGGGCCTTGCCCCCGGGCCTCACCGTGCCCCTAGAGACCCCCTAGGCCGTGAGAACGCATGCGCGCTGTTGACGCTCCTTAGAGCGCCAATTTACGTACCGCAAGCGCACGGATCGTGTAGCTTTCCCTTAGAGTATTCCCCCAAGGTTTATCAATCCACGGAACAAGTGTAT
>Ga0182179_1000036_pt1 | contig 10894 bp, 9 predicted proteins | sample G5R1MG_30_FD_123221 | JGI IMG/M metagenome (GOLD analysis project Ga0182179, IMG submission 123221) | Switchgrass phyllosphere microbial communities from Michigan, USA - G5R2_MAIN_22AUG2016_LD1 MG | ecosystem: Host-associated > Plants > Phyllosphere > Phylloplane/Leaf | place: USA: Michigan... | reverse complement strand
ATCTATACGGCGGACTGTCCGCTCACCCTTAGCGGACTGTCCACAATACACCTACGCCAACCCACCAGAGACAACAACGTCTCTGGAACACTTTCTAATCCTACCTGCAGACTATCCGGCCCCCCTTGGCAGACCGTCCGCGGTTCACTTATCCAATCCACTAGAGACGGCAACGTCTCTAGACAAATCCTAGATTCAACGGCGGACTGTCCTCTCTCCATAGCAGACCGTCCGCAACTCAATCCTGCGAACCCCACCAGAGACATCGTCTCTGGACAAATTTCAAGTTTCAACGGCGGACTGTCCACTCCCCTATAGCGGTCTGTCCGCAGTTCATTTCTGCTAAACCACCAGAGACAACATCGTCTCTGGACGAACTCTACTCTGACCGGCGGACTGTCTGCACCTCCCAGGCGGACTGTCCGCGATACTTAAACTTTTGACCCGCGCCGCAGGCGGCAGCAAGTGCGGCAGTGACGGCGACGGCCATTCACCGGCGCCGGCGACGCACCGTGGAAGAGGAAAAAAGAACGGGGAGCACAAGGAACTCACCTTGAATCCATTCCCGCCGTCGGTTTGGGCGGAGGACGACCGGAGAGGCGGATCGATGGTGGAGCAAGGCTTCAAGCGCCTCCCATGGTGACCGGTGGTGGCGGTGGATGATTTTGGCCGTAAGAAGCTGGTCTAGGGGTTGGGGAAGGTGGAGGAGGTGCCGAGGAAGGTTCTTGCGCAAGGAATCGAGGTTTGGTGGCCGGATGAGAGAGATCGACGGAAGGGGGCGTCGACGGGGCGAGCGCACGAGCTCCGCTCGGCTCTGGGCGAAGTGAGGAGGAAGAGAGGAATGACAAGTGGGTCCCACATCCATCCAGGTAAATATCTGGGCGTTGCCTGGCGGACCGTCCACCGGCCCCGAGCGGACCGTCCGCGAGGCAGGTGTTACAGCACCTCATCCCATCTTTCGTGTGTCACGTCCGCCTTTCTGCTCACAAACCTAGTGAAGATACCTAGCAAATTCACAAGCCCTGGGAAATAGTTCTCTAGGCTAAACCCTCCATACAGGGCAATGTTCGTATCAATCAGCTCCCGGAAGGTCTTGTTCCGGCCGTCTTCCCTAAAGATCTTGCCTGATACCACACAGCACACGACGTCGTTGGCGTACGTGTTCATCGTCTCGCTCATGTCTACTGTCATGCCTGAAGCCATGGCCTCCCTCAGCTTGGCCATCACCAGGCTTACCTATGTATATAAGAAAAAAAATCAACAAATAAATAGCAATTCGTGCATTCTCTTTCATGCCATACATGATAGTTGACATCTACACCCAAAGTTGTTACCTCTTCTTCGCGGGCACGGCGATAGGAGTTCACCTTCTTGACGGTGAAGAGGTGCATGGTGACAAGCTTCTTGACCTTCCGCCAGTGCTCACCGTAGGTTCCGAAGGCGATGGTCGATGACCCGTACAGGAAGTTGTGGAAGACCTTGGACGGCGGCCCAGAAGTGAAGACGTGGTCGTGCGTGTGCAGGACCGCCTGCGCTATGCGCGGGGAGGAGACGATGAGGTTGGGGACGGCACCGAGTTGGAGGAGCATGAGGCCGCTGCCACGGTCATGCTTGGTGGCGAGGTCACAGAGGGAGACGTGCGGGAGGTCGCCGATGAGGTGCAGGTGGCCGATGACTGGCAGCGCCTCCCTGGAGGCGACGACAGGAGAGGCTTCGTCTGCTTCCTCTCTTCATCACCAGCGTAGTGGAGGCGTCGGCAGATGACAGTCAACAGCACTAGCATGAGAGGCACGACGACGAACCAAAGTGGCCGTTGTGCTACTAGAGGCGGCGTAGCAGTCGACAGCATGAACTGGTACAATACATGCACCAAGTGAAGAACCGCCATGGATAGATGGTTAGTTCTTCCTGCTTGTTGGTCGAGTGAAAAGTGTTGTGTGAAGTGTAGGAAATGCTTGGTCTTAAAATATATGGAGCGCATGCACGTGTACGATGATATGAACCGTGGATAGCTACTAGAAAATTCTAGGTTATCAAGTTCTGCATGAGTTCTTTTCTGGGCTTGTCAGTTTGTTGGATATTTATTTGCCCCTTTCGTGTCATGATTCGATTGCAATAACATCGCATGCAGCCAAAACGGTGATCCACAAGTGGTGACAATTTTGATTTGGATAGAGTCAGAACCATGGTCTTGGCCACGAAAGCTCGACACCTACACCTCTGTGATCCATGATTATTGGTGATTTTGTGCATATTGGCCACGAAAGCGTGATACCTACACGTAGTTGATCCATGATTACCCACTACAAGAAATGTGTTGATACATGACGGTTTCCTGGTGATGGTTTATGAAACTGTCATCGAATTTTGAATCTATGACGGTATGAAAATTAGGTGCTTGCTCTGTGATGATCTGGACCATCATCACCTATGTAGTTGTCTGTGTAGTGGTCCATGACGGTTAAGAAGAAACATCATAGAAATCATGTAGGGTGATGTGGACCGTGGATGGTGACGTGGATGGTGGGGCCGTACATGAAACTGTGTAGCTTAGTTGTCTATTATAATTTTTTTTAAAAAAAATATATCATTATTCTACGTGGCTACTCTTAGTAGACGTCAAATCTTCTAGCACCCAACGGTAACGAAGAAATAGAAAAAAAATTGTGCCTATATAGGGATTGAACAAAAACAAAAAAATTGGGGGAAAATGTGTATAAATAGGGATTGAACTTGAGACCCCTAGAACAAAACAAAGTGGACTAACCACTAGGACAACCACCTAGTGGTGCAATATTGTGGTGCTCTTGTTATTTTCATATTGATGTGCGAGCAAAATATAAAAAAAGAAAAACTTTAAAAATTATGGCAGATTGGGTATCGAACCTGGCCCCTTTGGGGCAAAACCGAGTAAGCAGACCACCAGAGCAAGCATGCCTGTGTGTCAATGCAGGACTATTTATTCTTGGTTTACCAAAAGGAAAGAAAATATAGCAAAAACAACGTCACAGCTTGGGGTCGAACCTGGCACCTTTGGTTGAAAACCGAGCAAACAAACCACCAGAACAAGCATGCAATGCATATTCGGTCAAAACCGCTATGGAATTATTTAGTCCATTTAACATTTATTCTTGGATTACCAAAAAAGAGAAAATAGCAAAAACAATGTCGCAACTTGGGATCGAACCCAAAACCTCCGGTTGAGTAAATTCGGTCAATACCATTACACCGTATGTGATGTAAGTGGTACATTGTCAATTTTTTTTCACATATGCACGTAGATATTCCTAGAGCGGGAGTCCAGAGTTGAGTCATTTTTTGAAATACAAGAATGATTTCTCTTTTTAATCTCTAGTTAAAACTTGTAACTAGTCTTTCTCCCATATATAGACTCCAAATGTGATGATTTTTTTCTAAATTTTTCTAAAATCATGTTCTATCAATTTATGGTGTTCACTTTGGTCATCTCTTTATGCGACAAAATTTGAACAATCTAATTTTAAAATTTCAAAAAAATGACAACTAAAAACAAGATTTTTTTAACACTAAATGATGTCAAACGAAAAAGTCATGAATACCAAAGTTGAATAATTCATCAAGATCTAAAACTTTTATTTAAGCCATTTTGTTATTTTCAAAAGTGGTAATAACATGTAGTACAAATATAACAAGTCTCTAATATAGTTTCTTAAACTATGTGAGTGATTCTAGGATTAATGAACAATGTATACTATCACTTTCTCAAATGAAAAAAATGATCTAAATAAAGATTGTAGATCTTGATGAGTTATGAAACTTTGGTATTCATGACTTTTTCAGCTGAAATCATTTAGTGTTACAAAACCTTGCTTGAACTTGTCATCTTTTGAAATTCAAAATTTGGATTGTTCAAACTTTGTCATATGAAATAATGACCTAAATAAAGGTTGTAGATCTCGATGAGTTGTAGAATTTCGTTGTTTCTCACTTTTTCATTTGAAATTACTTTGGTACCCCAAAATTATTTTAAAAGTTCTTAAATTTTGGAATTCAAATTTTGAATTGTTCGAACAAAGTGAAATAGAGAAATGACTAAAATAAAGATTGTAGATCTCGATGAGTCGTAGAATTTTGTTATTGCTTACTTTTCAATTTGAAATCATTTTATATCCCAAAATTATTTTCAAAGTTTATTTTTACAAATTTAAAAGAAAAAACTTCATACTATGTTGGGCCCTAAAATGTTGCTCAGATTGGGCCCAAATCAAGCCCTACTTCTCTCAGCCGTTGGATCTTGAAATGGACGGCTGTTGTATACTCGACTTCGAATAAAAGCCCCCTGAAACCCTACGCTCTGCTCCTATCCCTCCCTCGTCTCTGTCTCTCCCGCACGGCAGGGCAGCCGTCGGCCACCGCTGCTGGGCAGGAGCACAGCGCTGGCAGTCAGCGAGGCAGGGAACCGCCGGCCTCCGTAGCCGGGGAGGAGCGTCGCGTGCCCGCGCCGGCTGGTGGCGGGCAGGCCTCTCTGGCGCTGCCGTAGGGCATGGCGCATGACAGGACGCTCTTCCCTCAGCGAGATCTCAGCACCGCTCAGCCTCGTCTCGTCCTTGGGCGACATGTAGGTGGATCCGGCGAATCTTCTCTCTCCCTCAGCCTCTCTCTCTCTACTCACACATCTTCCTTGTAGGCACCCAGATTCGGCACTTCAATCCCGTGAAGGGCGTTGCGGATGTGCTGGTCGATCTCGATCCAGCCAATGGCACCGCAGAGGGGCTCTCCCGGCGTGGATCCGGCCAACGGCGGCGCGGAGGTGGGCTGCCTAGGCTCGATCTGGTCAACGACGTCACGGAGGAGACTGGATCTGGATCTGGACGCCGACGACGTGCACAAGCTCGCTGGGTTCCAGTCCCGTGTCCAGCACTGCGGAGGCATCCCTAGCAGCTGCGCTGGGGTTCCTGAGGCGATGCTCGTCTTGCACACGACCTGGGAGCATGCCAGCTGAGGTCTGCATGTGTTTTCCTCCCTCCCTATCCCTCTTGGTTCTGTATCCCCTCATTTGAGATGGTTTGGTGATGCATGGTGATGTAGCTGGCAGTTTGGTTTGATTTGTTATCGTTGTGTAGTGGGGTAATTGTGAAACCGGCCAGGCCTAGTGGCAGCAGCATGGTTGGATTGTTAAGGTTTTTAAGTAGATTTGCTTGCTTGCTCAGAAGTTCATATTCAAGTTGAAATGGCAAGGCAAATAAAGATGGGTCTTGATTTCAGAGTTAGCGAAAAGTGACCTAGAAATTAGTAGTTTGCATGTCCTTCATTTTTTTCATGACTATATATTGTTGTCCAGTACTGTCTGCCTGTACTGAGGTTATCACTTGCTGGGTTATTTGAAGTTTGTTATTATTACTATATTGCTGAACTGCTATTTAATTTGTCCTTCACTGCTACTTTTGTTCACACTAGAAGGCTAAATTGCAGGTTAACTTTGCAGTGTTTCTTTTTCTTATAGTCTGAATGAATCTCTGTACTGAGCTTTGTTTCTTTTTCTTATTCATCGCAACATTTTCAGCACAAAAAATGGTGGTACCACACCTAAGAATAATGATGGCATATCTGATGCTGGGACAAATTGGTTAATGTTATGGAGAGGTTTATTCAGGTATGTATCACTTGGCCTCTGTTTCAGATGACTAGCCTTGTGCCATTGTATTGCAGCAGATATGATGTAGGTAAATGCATGCTAGAAACAATACTAAGTCATCCTGTATGCACGGGTATTTTGGCTGCTGCCTTACTTATCATGTATATAGTACTATACCTACATTGCCTTGTAATTAAATTAGTGTAAACTGTAGTTTAGATAATGAATACATCTGAAGTTGCCTCTGGTAGGGGTACTTGTGAAACCGGCCAGTCCTAGTGGCAGCAGCGTTTTTGTACTGTTTTGTTTAGTAGATTTGCTTGCTTGCTTGCAGCGAAGTGCAGCAACTGCAGTGAAGGTAATTATCACTTTTAGGCACAAATGGATGCATGCTGGTAGCTAAGGAATAGTTTTACTATTTTATTATATTAGCTTATTTGGGATAAAATTATGTACATATACTTTCTCTTGATCCATGTGTTATACTGAGCTTAAATTTGACTAGCCTGTGTATGCATTGCTTCGACAAATTTCTTATTGGTAGCATATGCCCGATGCTTTTATTTTTTTTAAACTGCTTTAAAATAGCTTGCTGCTAGTACCTCATCCATAGTTGATACAAGAGAATTTGATAATATTTATTAATGTGTTCTTTTTTTTTTGACATGCAGTTCTGATGGATACTCTTTTGACGGCAATTCTGATGGATACTCTTGGGTCCTGGACATGTTTTAATTATGCTATATGACATGTGAAGGCTGTAATATGTTCCTTCAATATTTATGTGCTGATTTGGACCTATTTTGTAACTGATGATTCGTTATTAATTTGTCTGAAAAGTAATGATGATTTTTTTTGTGTGGATGGGCCTAAACTCTAGTGTGTATGGCTTGTTAGATTATGGGCCTTGCAAACAAGTTAAATGAATCAGCAAAAGGCCAGCATGAATAATGGGCCGCACATAATACAAAACGAATAATGTGCCACACATAATACAAAATGAATAATGGGCTGAATGAGCCCAGCCCAACCTGAATTCAGAAAAAAAAACAAATGCTGACGTGTCATGGTGTCGACCATGTCAGATCCCACCTCACCAAGCTGACATGGCAATGCTGACGTGTACAATATCCGTGACGTTTCATTTCGTCACTAGACGCTATAGTCGATGCTTGTAAACTTGTCGAACAGCTATTCTGTGATGTGCTATTCTGTGATGTTTGCGATCGTCACTGATCCAGCGCGTCCGTGACGGTTTTTTCAGCAACCAAGCTTTATGACGAGGATTCTGTGACGAACTTTCAAACCATCACGGATAGCCAGAGAGAAAACGACACGCGAGTTCGGCAATGGCAACCAGGGTTCACCAAACCGCCGGTAACCGGTCCGGTTTGACTGGTTACCGGTCAAACCGGTCCAGACCGATTCCGGTTTGGTCCGGTATGAAACCGGTCCAAATTCAAAATTTAAATTTGAATTTAAAAAATGAAAAATTCCCAAAAAATTCTTAAAAATACTTCAAGGTGCGACGAATCTAATGGTGTCAAATTTTCTCCAAAATTCGTTTATTTAGTATAGTTTGCGGGGATTTGAAGTTAAATAAAAAAACGTGCATACAAAAGTATACAAATACAATGTAAAAGTAGTATAAAAGAGGGTTGGAGGATTCATTTAGACTAAAATATATTATACAAACATTTATTTAGTATACTTTGCGGGCATTTGAATTTAAACCAAAAAAGAAAAAAATTTGAATTTGACAGGTTACCAATCAAACCGACCGGTTACCAGTCCAACCGGCCGGTATACCGGTACGAACCGGTTGAACGGTGCCATTTGAATTCAAATTCAAATTTGAATTTGAATTCAAATTTGAATTTGAACGACGCTCGGGTCGCCTCCTCGAGACATCCGGCTCAACCCGTCCTTTGGACGAAGGCTTCCTTTCGTCTCCACGACCTGTGCTCACAAAACTCACAAGCTCTTATTAGAAACAAGTTAAGAGAAGGGGGAGACCTTCGGGGCCAATGCACACCGTCCCAACAGACAACATAGATACGTTAAAATGTGGCATACTTGCTTACATCATGAGTGGAAATAGGCTGGAAAGAATTATTGGCTTATGATTTAATCTGGCTTAGTTCTGCATGCTTTTTAAGCAGTAATGGCAAGTTGAGGTTCAGACGAATCATGCGCTTCACTTTCTAGATCATTTATGGTTGTGCGGATTGGGACTTATTTGTGGTTCTGGTATATATGTTTACCCGCTTTATTATCTTTTTTAACGAGAATGTGTCCATTGACACGTGTTTTATTAATAAGAAACTGCGAAATTACAGTAGACGCAAGCACCAGTGCTAACACGTGAGGAATCACCAGAACCCCGCTGGCCATCCACCGATTACATACATGGATTACAGTTTTTGTATTCGCGTGGCCTGCTTCCGCACCCGGACTTCAATCAAGCTCTAATCTAGCTCAACAGTGCGGCAAGCTCGCCATGGCCATTGGTGAACCAGTCACTACCTTGCTGGACTATCTAACTATACACAAGTGCCGCGGGCGCGCCCCTCCTCTGAAAACTCTCTGATTCCGCTCTTCCACAGGATCCAGCAACCCAGGAGAATCAGAGTATCGAGTCCTTTCCAGAGCACCTGTGTAAAATGGTATGTTCGGCAACGCAACCACCAAACTAGGATTTTTGCTATTTAGTGCCTGCAGCAACGCTCGTAGTCCCAGCGGAGCTAGGACACGGTCCCAAGCTTCCCTAGCCAACAGGCGGTTCATAAGCGAGTGATCCACATTCTCCACCCAAGGAGCACAGATCCTATTCCTGGAGGTGATGTAGTTTCCTTCTGGCGCTCGTTCACAGCCATTCCTGAAGCGCAAGCCAGAAGAACAGCTTCACGGCGCACGAGCGCCCGGCATGTTGGACATTCCAATAAAGAATGAGCGGCATGCTGGTTGTAACACGACCGCATCTACCATCTCCCAAACCTGCACATAGTCACACAATGCTCCCGCTGCTACAGCACAAGAGATATCCATGAACCAATGCCTGTGGTGCATCGCGTCTCAAACAGAACATCCATGCATGCACAATTAGGACCGCCACGAATCGACATGGTGCGAAGCACTTGATTGCCCCCTGCAGGAAGCCACACATCTGTCCAAAATCGAGCGCCTTGCCATCGCTTGCAACCAATAAAGTAGATGCCTAAAACATTGCAGACACTTCCTTCTTAGTCATTGATAGCAGACCTCGCCAGGGGCCGTCACGACTGGTGCGCATGATCCACTCCCAGTGCGAACGCAATGACAATCCCATGACCTTCATGTCTGGGACTCCAACACCCCCAATTGGCTTCGGTGCGCATACAACTTTCAATGCTACCTTGTACTTTCCACCAATGCTTGACTTCGTTCCTTGCCATAGGAATGCCCTACAACGTCGGTCAATCTCCTTACACTACAGGAATCCAGGCCATTTTCGTTACCGACGAAAATATTTCCACTTATTTTCGTCGGTAATTGGCCGACAAAAAAATTTGGTCGAAAATAAAGGCTTATTTACGTCGGCAGCGCGCCGACGAAAATAACTAATTTTCATCAGTTTTTTGTGGCCGACGAAAATTAGCTGCTGACCCGCTTTATTTTCGTCAGCCATGAAAAACCGACGAAAATTAGTTATTTTCGTCGGTTTTTATTCCTTGCCGACGAAAATAACCTCGGTTTATTTTCGTCGGTTTTTAGTACCGACAAAAATTACATGTCTTTATTTTCGTCAGTTTTCCTAGCCGACGAAATTACAACATTTTTGGTTAAAAAAATAATACTAGAGTTAATAGGAAAATTCAGTAGTTCACAGCAAAGATGAAAAGAAATCGTAATAGTATACAACCCACCAAAAGCAACATCACATAATCTCAATACAAGAAGTTTGCAGGTCTGTACAACAATTAATTACATGTTTTTTCGAAAGAATAACTACGAAGGTACAATGTATCTAAGAATATATTTGAAGATCTTGGATATGACTAACAGGAAGTAGTACTAGGCTATAAGCACCATCAACATCCTTTACATAAAAAAAGCACATCGCAATCAGAAAATTAGAAACAAAACGACAACAGAATAGACAACAAATGTAAACATGTTTTACTGGCTCGATGCCCTTCTGAGCCTAGTAAACCCCATGTTATATTTGTGTTCAGCTACATATATCCTGTTCCTACATGGTTGCATACAAACTGGATGGATCATCCCAGAGAATTTTGAGAACACTGAATAATTTCTAACAATAAGTTGTAAATGCACACATGACATACTGTAGATAATTAGTGGCAGTGTTAAACCTATTCACTAATCTCGACTCATCAAACATAGCATTCAGGTAACATGGCAAAACTAGCCATAGCTTCAAATGATAAAAATGCTACAACATCTTGCAATTAGATCCAGTTTGGCTTCACAAAGAGCCTTTTCAATAAGCGATGGGATGTTGCAAAAATATTTGTCTCCTTCCCTATCTCAGTTGGCAGGTTGGGATTTCACAAATTTACTTCAACGACAACAGTCACTTAAAAAGCTAAGAAAATAACTGTCTATATTTAATGACCAATTTGCCTAACCTCACCTTAGTACATATGAGATGTCCTTTGCATGTGAACTATATATTGCATGAATTGCTTGCTGCGTTCATCATCAGTCTGAGTGCTATCTTGGACCATGGGAGGCTCTAGGAAAATGAAGCACCGGTGTCACCATTCACAAACTATCAATAAATGATGAGCAGACAATTTTTTGCACTGACCTCTAATGAATTGAAGACAGGAACATCTGCTCTCACTGGAAAACCAGAGCTGCACAAAGGCATATACAAACACCCATATTATCTGCTCTGAAGACTTGCAAGTAACAGATCAGAACAGAGCTTGTAAATCGCAGCAAATTTATTTACAGCGGTCAATATTAGACCATGTAGTTTGATTTTACCATGGAAGGCGTCCTATAATGACAAATTACAATAATCCAGAAGTGGTTTTGATCAAGCCAGAATGCCCAAATTTCACATTATTTAGGTCAGAAATATCACATATATTCAGTAGGCTAGATATCCAACGCAGCAATGTTCATGTACTATCCCAACACAGATCAACAAACAAATATTAAGCTCTAGATTCATCATACTTTGTAGTATATATACCAAATACAGTTATTCCAGACCATCAACAAACAAATATTACCCTCCATGAGCAGCAGAAATTCGATCAATGGCCT
>Ga0182179_1000035_pt1 | contig 11036 bp, 10 predicted proteins | sample G5R1MG_30_FD_123221 | JGI IMG/M metagenome (GOLD analysis project Ga0182179, IMG submission 123221) | Switchgrass phyllosphere microbial communities from Michigan, USA - G5R2_MAIN_22AUG2016_LD1 MG | ecosystem: Host-associated > Plants > Phyllosphere > Phylloplane/Leaf | place: USA: Michigan... | reverse complement strand
TGATTTCAACGTAAGCGTCCGGGCTGAGAAACGCGATTTTTTCAGCGTGTTTAATCTCAGTCGTGCAGATGCGCAACCATTCCGGCTCTCCTGAAAGCAGAACGCCATACAGCATCAGGTTAACGTCATCGACAGTGGCCACATGTACAACGCGTTCGACCCTTCCCGAAAAAGTTTTCGTTTTTGTCCCAGGCATGCATCACCCTCTTCTTTTTTGAGGTCTGGTAGCGGTCATTTTGAGTATACCCAAAATGACTGTTACCTCAATGAAGGCCAACATTGTCATGAGCTTCCGAATCGGTACAGGCAGGATTGACTTCTGAGGAAGTCAATCCTGTTTATGAAGATATATTGCGTATAAAAATTTGCTGCAGGAAGCAGTTACTTTTCTGACAGACGCACAATGTCCCCCTGAGAGAAGGACTGGCAGCGGGCGGAAGCATCCTTCAGCTTTTTAGCCATTTCCCTGTCATGCTCTTTGTCCCACGGTATAAACCTCAGCATATTTTTGTAACTTTCCTTCACAGATTCAGGGCACAGTAACCTGACGTTGTTAAGCGAAAAAACCATTATGCCCTGGAGACTGTAATATTTACCGGGAACCTCACTTCGGATGTGCCACTCAGAACTACTGAAGTGGGATGCAGGAATTTTGCTTTCATCTATCTCATAACGCCGGGTATTCCAGTCGGATACCCCAGCCAGGGCCATCGATTTATCGACAAAGACCGGATAAAACGAATGCACATACATGCCGGTCAGAACAAACCAGAGGATCAGCGTGGCGCTGACAAATCTGAACTGCCACTGCAGGTTTTTTTTTTCCGCCTCGGTATTAACGTAAATCATCCCGGGAAGCAGCAGGTATATTCCGAGCACAGATACCAGCCCCGCCATCTTCAGTACCATTAGAAAACTGTCGCCGGCAGCTTTTGTGTCTACCCAGCCAAGAATGATAGAAAGACAGAATACAGAGTAAAGTACGATGACGGACAGGATGAGAAAAGGGCTACCGACGTAGAACAGCCATGCCGTCAGTAATTGTGATTTTCTTTTCTGATAAGTCTGAGCATTACTCACGTCTTTCCTTAGGAACAGGTAATTCATAAAAAAAACCGAGAGCAGTCCTGCGAGTAAAAACAACCATCCGGTTAACTGCTCATAAGCCGGATATCTGTCAGAAAGAAATGCCCACGAAAAGAAAATGAAAAGAGTTAGAGGCAAGGAGAGAAATAAAGTAACTGTCATGCAGACTTTGATGCTTGAGTAATTATGAATTTTTGCGCTCTTTTTCGGAATAAAAAGTGTAAAAATCAGAGAAGGAAGAAAAAAAATCAAACCCATACCTATTATGGTCAGGGCAATGAAAATAAACACATAACTGAAAATACCGGCCGATGCCAAGTTTTCGGAGAATAAAGAAGCATTGCCGAAATAGCCAAGGTAACTTCTGAGGACAATGAGACTTAAAAAGGGAGGTAGAAGGCTTAACAACCAAGAAATTTTATTCACATTTGCTCCTTGAAAAAAGATATAGCAATTCATCCTTCACGCGGCCTTCCCACACTTCATCAGAGACTGCAAAGGAGAAAGACAGATGGGAATGGATGTGGCCTTACTTGAGTGGAAATATAAGATAATTTGTTCCGAAGCTAAGTGTTTTTTACCTAATAGTTTGAAATAAATTAATGATCATGCTTGTAATTGAGGTGTAAATAATTAGATATTTTTAATAAAAAACATTATTTTTAAATTAAATCATGCAACAGAGATAAGTCCTATACTTTTAAATTTTGTTTTAAAATAAAGCTAAAGTATTGATTTATATGATTTAAAATAGTGTAACAATTCAAGTAATTGAAGGGTTGTTGGTTCATTAACGTGCCTTTAAGTGGTGCGAAAGATTTTATTACATTTGAAAAATTGACCTTTTATTTAACGTTTGTCATTTATTGTTTTACATGGATGTTATTTGTTTAACGGAAGAATAAATAAGATTTTTTGAAGGAAATAAATTATGCAAGAGAATTTGTCCGCACTGAATCTGAACATCTCAGAAGATATTTCAGCAGATCTGAAAGAGTTTTTTGAACAACAGGCTTCAATTGATGTTGGCGGTGGCATGACCGGTCACAATGCCAATAACGATCTGATTACTTACGAAGATTGATATTGCTGTCGGTATTAACAAACTGCTCTGTGAATTATCGCAGAGCAGTTCCTTAAATGGGAAAAGCAATGTACAGGTTAAGTTCAAGCATAAGAACAAGATCGGCTGAAGATTCTTTAATACTGGCAAGTGCAGTAGCAGAAAAAATGGGCGTTACGCGCGTTACCGACATAACCTGGCTGGATAAGATAGGTGTGCCTGTTTACGCAGGTATTCGCCCGTTTGCCGCAACGGGTTCATTAAACGTTCATAACGGCAAAGGAATGAGGCCCAACGAAGCCAAGATTGGTGCCTTCATGGAATCAATTGAATTCTCTTTAGCTGAAAGTATGAAACATCAGCAAGAAATCAAGAAATTTACTGTACAGGAGATCCAGAACTCATTTCCTCCCGGGCTTGTCCTTTCTTCATTCGGTGCAAAGCTGGGCGTCAGTTTTAGCCCCAGTGAAGAAATATACTGTGTAACCGCAACAGACATCATCAGCGGTCATAAAGGGCTTATACCGGCTGAGCTGGTTTTTCATCCGGTTAATCTGTCCGGTCAGCGCTCACTTTATGGCGGCACGACAACTAACGGTCTGTGTTCCGGCAATACCAGGCTTGAAGCTGCCATCCATGGCGTGTGCGAAGTGCTTGAAAGGGACGTTAAATCCTTTGATATCATCAATAATGACTCCTGCCTTCTAGATATCAATACCGAACCCGAAGCCATCAGGGCGTTAAGGAAAAAAATTGAAGATGCCGGTCTTATTCTGGCACTGCGAAAAACCACCAACGAATTTAATCTTCCTTACTTTTCAGCATTTATTCTTGAACCTGACAGCCAGAATCCTATCTCTGTAGCAGATGGATATGGGCTTCATCCCGTGGCTGAAATTGCCGCCACCCGAGCGATAACAGAAGCAGCTCAAAGTCGCCTTACCCATACCCATGGCGGCAGAGATGACATTGTTAAACGGATATTTTTCTATCAAAAAAAACCACACCTGGATGAAAAAATCATTATGAAGGGCATTCGTGAAAAAATACTGAGCCCGGAAAAAATGACTTCATTCTTTGCGCCTGATGAAGAGAAATATCTCCCTGAGTCTGTCGAGACATTGTGGCAGTACATCAAAGATAAAATGGCACTGGCCGGTTTTCATCATTGTTTTGTGTATGAACTCAGCCCGGAAAACTTCCCTTTCAAAGTATTACGGGTTGTTATTCCAAAAGCCGAATTTATTGAAAGTGAGATGAAACGGGTCGGGCCCCGATTTCTGGAGGCTTTCCAGCGTTGCGGTAAACACAGCAAGGAGTAAATTATGCGTTCAGAAAAAATATTCCTTTTTATCGGGCCCACCTCTTATGGTTTATCACTGAATGACATCATTACGGCGCAGACAACTGTTCTACCGCCAGTGCGCAGGGGCGACATTCAGGCTCTCATTGAGCGTGAAAATCCGGCAACGGTGGTCATTGTCGATGGGACTTATCATGCCTACCCGGCCGTATCGCATGTTGAAATCAAAAACTCACTAAAGCAGGGATGGGCCGTGTGGGGGCTTAGTTCTATGGGCGCATTACGGGCGGCCGAAATGACAACCTTAGGAATGCGTGGTTACGGAGAGGTGTTTCAGCGTTTTGCACAAGAACCTGATTTACCCGATGACTATGTGGCACTTATACATGGTGAAGAATCCCCCTGGTTCCCCGTCAGCGAGCCGCTTGTGCATATAGAATGTCTTTTGCGGGAGGCTGTGCGATCTTCGGTTATTCCATCTGAAATGTACAAGCAACTTATGGATGAAATGAGAAATATGTGGTTTGGGTATCGCACACTCAAATTTCTTCGGGAAAAAATGTCTGCTTTGCCCGTCCGTAACAGAGAGCTTGTTAATGCCATGATCGATAAAATAACTGACTACCGAATTAAAAGCAGGGATGTCATTAGTTTTTTTCAGGAAAAACCCTTCTTAAATAACAGCGAGGTTGCCCAGGAAAATGAAACATGTTGATATCGTCGCTAAGGCTAACGGTGTGCCGATGGTTTCTGATAAATTCGATGCGCAAACACTTGTTAAATTTGTTGCACATTATCGACACGCTCTTTTAAATCATTTTGATAACATATCCGATTACCTGAAGCCTGAAAATATTGAGTATATTTACCGTGACCGTAATGAGTCTCTGGGGCTGGATTATCCCGATTATGGTGAGCTGAGTGATGCTGAGTCGGTCGCCGTTAAGAATGCTGTTTCCAATATATTAAAAATTATGCCTGAATGGAAAGCATACTTTTCAATTCCAGTTAGTTTTAAACGCCTTACAGCCAGTGAACATATGGTGAGTCTTACTAACCATAATATTCCCCAGGTTATTTTTTTTGGTGCCAAGGCCTTTAAATCTGAAGACTGGCTTGAAGAGGTTATTATTCACGAGATGGCCCATATCTGGCTGGGGTTAATTTGTGAAATTGACAGTTTCCACGAACATACGGATCAACACAGTTATACTCTTCCGTCAGGCACTAAAGGCAAAGACGCACGGGGGGTGATTTTTGCGACGCACTTTGCAGCATGCGTGCTGAAATACATGGACAGAAAGCGCGCCATGAAAGGTTTCACTGATAAGGATGATGAGCGATTTTCATGGTTGCTGAACTATTTCTCCGGATGTATGAGCCAGCTTGCAGGTATGGATGAACTCAAACCTTCAGGTAAAAAAATCGTAAGTATCATGGGTGATGAGGTGTCTTATGCTTAAGATAATGCTTCCGCGACAGTTACTGAATTTTACCGATATAAATGGTGAATATGAAAGTAACGCAAGCACTGTGCAGACGGCCCTGGATGAGCTGACGGACAAATATCCATTTCTGAAACTTCAGATTTTTAACAGCGACAGGACCCTGCGGAATTTTGTGAACGTTTTTGTCAATGAACAAATGACTGAAGATCTGAGTGAGCCTGTTCCCCCTCACTCCAGAGTACAGATAATTGTTGCGGTGGCGGGAGGTTGATCATGAATGCATTATCTGAGGATGAAAATGAGTACTACCTCCGGCATTTTTCTTTGCCCGGTTTTGACATCCACGCGCAGTTAAAAATCAAAAATGCCCGGGTACTGGTGATTGGAAGTGGTGGCCTGGGGGCTCCCTGCCTGCTCTACCTTGCAGGAGCCGGAGTGGGCCACATCGGTATTATCGATTCGGATGTTATAAGCGCAAGTAATCTGCCAAGACAAGTGCTCTATGATTATCAGAGTATTGGTGAAAGTAAAGTTGAGCATGCATCCAGGCGTATTGAGTCACTTAATCCTTTCATCAAAGTTAAAACTTATTGCGATTCTCTGAATGTAAAAAATGCCGACTGCATTATCAGCGACTACGATATTGTTGTTGATTGTACTGATAATTTTGATGCGAAATACCTCATCAATGATGTTTGCGAGAAAAAACGTAAACCGCTGGTTTATGCCTCTATTTTTCAGTATGAAGGTCAGTTAGCTGTGTTTCATTACAGCCAGAATGCGGAAAGAGGCTCAAGCTATCGTGATTTATTTCCCGCCCCGCCACAGGCAGAACTGCGTGAAAATTGCAGTGATGCGGGCGTACTGGGTACATTACCCGGCATCCTGGGCACAATGCAGGCAGGAGAAGTGATCAAGATAATTACCGGGATTGGTGATGTACTCAGTGACAGCGTCATGATTTTTGATTCACTCAGTAACAGATCCTCTTTACTGAGGCTGAAAAAAAGGGAAAGAGCTTTTAGCCTTACGTCTGATATTGATTCAGGTAAGATTGAAAGCATTAACTTCGGCCAGTTGGTGTCACTGAAGGCTCGTCATGAAGACCTCTGTTTACTTGATGTCAGAGAATCAGATGAGCGGAAAGTCCTCTCCCTTGGCGGTAAGCATATCCCTCTGAGGGATTTGCCGGCACGTATTACTGAACTCTCCGATGAGCGCATGATTGTGTGCTACTGCAAATCCGGAAGCCGGAGCAAGCGCGCTATCATGTTTCTTCAGGATCAGGGATTTACCCGGGTGGTTAACCTTGCCGGCGGGGTGATGGGGCTGACAGAAAGCGAAAAGCAACATTTTGACGAACGGAGCGTCGACTATGAAGGGTGACATGTTGATGCGTCTGGGACCCCGTTTCTTCTTATTACAAACCGGCACGTCGGTGGGAATGATTTCCGGGCATATTTTTCGTCTGGCCCTGGCATGGTGGTGCCTGCAGGCAACGCATTCGGCTGTCGCTTTTTCTTCACTGATTGCGATCTCCGTGGCGACAGAAATCTACCTAAAGCCGTTTCTGGCTTCATTTGGCGATCACTTCAACCGGATCAAGTTTCTCATCGCCTGCCAGTTCGTGGTTCTGGGGATGATAACGTTATTCTGCCTGACAAACTATCTGGCGTATTTCAATCTGGCAGCTATTACCTCAGGGCTGGTCGTAATGAGTGCTATCTCATCCGTTCGTGAGCCGACGATTATGGGATTAATACCGGATCTCGTAGCTGAGGGAGAAGTGACGCAAGCCATATCGAACCGCTCAACAATTAATTCCATCATTATGTTGATAGGACCGGTAATTGCGGCGTCGCTAATCTCTTTTTTTTCAGTAGGGGTTGCGCTGTGTATTTCAGCAGTGATTTACGCATCGTCATGTATTGCATACATTATCCTTTTTTTTAAATATGAAAGTAATGTTGTCACCACTGCCGCAAGAGAGAGCTGGTTTGATAAGACAAAAGGGGGATTCAGGGCGATTTATCACGTTAAATCTGAATTCCATATAGCATTAATCTCTTCAGTGATTAATTTTACAATGTTTCCTTTTTTTTCCGTGACGATACCCTACTGGATAAGTTCGGAATTAAAGCTACCTGCAACCTATCTCGGCGCATTTGAGTTTTCATTTGGTCTGGGACTTATCCTCAGCAGTCTTTATATTAATACCGCGCTGAGAGAACGGGCGGGACGGCTTAACAATATTTTATTAGGGTTTGTTCTTCTGGGTACGAGCGTAATGGCGATTGTTCTGACAGGGAATATTTATATATCTATTGCACTTGCGTTCTTTTGCGGCATGGCGTTTATTTTCATCAATGTTAATCTCAGTACATTGCGATCAACTGCAACACCCCGTGAATACCGAACGCGTATGAGTGCCATGGCTGCCTTCCTGTCCAGCCTGGCCAATCCTTTTGGTGTGGCTATTACCGGATGGTACATCAGTTTTTTGGGGGTTGTTCCGTTTACCGTTATATCCGGAGCCGCCGTGGTGTTCATTGCGCCCGTGGTTTTATGCTCATTTCATTTGCGCCGGGCTCTTTCGCTTGATGAAAATGAAATGAAAGGGTTTTACGAGAGAACGTATCCGCAGGCATTTTATAAACGTGAGGAGCAAAAATATGAAGCCTGAAAACTACGGCATTGAAAGGTTTCTGGGTGATGTGCAGTTTAAAGAGTTCCTGAACTGCACTGAAAGAAATAACGTTTATAAATGCCGCTTTAACGTCCCTGCATCAGAGATTCTGACACCGTTGGATCTCGAAGACATTATCAACACGCGCCGTCTGTCCTTCCCACGCTGTCGCCTGGTTCGTTCGGGAAAACCGCTTGCGCCAGCTGAATATAATGAGCGGAGCCATTCGGCGATGGGCGAAGGCATCATAAAGTTAATCCCTCAACGGGTAATGCAGGAAATTGAAAATGGTGCCACCCTGGCGCTGGATTTTGCCGAAGATCTGTTAACGTCTGTTCGTGCGATTGCTGAATCATTATCCATTTTCTTTCAGGAAAAAACGGGTGCGACGGTTTTTTTCAGCGTAGGCAATGAAAAGGGGTTTACCACGCACTGGGATAACAGCGACACGCTTATATTTCAACTCAGTGGCAAGAAAAAATGGCATCTTTATGAACCCGATTTTCCTTTTCCTGTTGCGGAGAATAAGCCATCAATGCCAGTGCCGGAGGGTACGCCGAGTGAGAGTTTTATTCTCAAAGCGAATGATTTTCTGTATTTACCCCGGGGGCACTGGCATGCACCAGAGCCTTGCGATTCGCATTCTCTGCATATTTCTTTTGCATTCCGGAGAAGAAACGGCATAGATTTTTTCAGGTCTCTGATGCCGCAACTTGCATCCTGTCTGCCGTTCAGAAAGGACATAAATAAGTATGCTGATGAAGCTGAGCAGGAACTTTACGTCAGGACGCTGCGCGCAGTGCTTCAAAATATTATCACTGTGGATAATCTGAAAGCATATTTAGAAACCTGCCATAACAGACAGTTTGTTCAGTCTCCTGTTTTGCTCCAGGAGTTAATACAAAAACGTGAATTCAAAGATTAACCGCTGTTTGTGCCCGTGGTGACTGCCGGCCTGGCTATCCGGGTGATTACATTACGTTCTGGCAATACCAGACCGGTCAGTTTCGGTGAATGTGGCTTATCCGCCACGAATGCCGGAGGCGTTCACGCAGATGTTAACAGGACAGTCAATTATTGTTTACCATCGGCGGATCGCCTTGATGTCTGACGTTCAGGAGTTTTCTCTTTGCTGTAAATGCACCCACATATCTTGAGAAAACCACCTTCTCATTTCTGACGATCCTCCATGTATACACTGAGTAAGTGAGGCATAGTTTCATTACCAGCTTTGGTTCAGGGAGAAATGCCCTGCCAGGATACTGATTTTACCTTAAATACAAATGTTAGTTTTTCTTGAAAGGGATGCTGCCCGGAATGCAGTTCAGCTGACTGCAGAGAGGTGTTCCAGCATCAAGCAAGAGTGCCGAAACATAGGTTTCATGCTGTCATCTATGCCTGAACCTGTATTAACGCTTCGGCGGTTCGGTATGATTCCCTCAGAAATTTAATATCAAATTTTACATTCCGCTTTTGCTTCAGCAGGCAGCAAACAGGGAAGTTAATACTGATACTGGACAGGTAGCGGCGAAAAAACATCCGTTGTGCACTCATGTGTTTCGACCTGATGCCGATATTTATCATATCTGCCGCCAGAGCATATAAGCCCTTACTTACTGCTTCTTTCTTCTGCAGCTCCCCGCCCTGGGGAGTTTTTTTCTGCCCCGGACCTCACCTTACGGAACAAAATGACCGCTGCGATCCACCCATCTTCTGCAGGTCTCACGGTCAAATAATTTCCGTTCTTTCCCGGACGGACAATGCAGGAGCGATAAATTGCTCAGCCCCGGTGTGCGGGGCTTTTTTTTTTAATGCCGCAGGTGCCTTCCGGACTACTTATCTTCTGGAATAAATGCCCCCGGTCAAACAGCAAATCAGACCGGTCTTTGTGTCAGCAACGTGACGCTTTCATGTTATTTTGATTAATACTGTGTGTTTTTCTGCCGATAAATATTCTGCAAGTTTAACTTAATAACATCCGTTGTTAACGATCAGTCACTTATCACAGCAGGGTATTCCGATGACTATTACACAGCGTTTGCTTCTTAGCTTCTCACTTCTTTGTGCTGCACTGGTTGCGATGGTCATTGTGGCCGTCACGGTGGTCGGCGGCTTTCAGTCCCGTTTTCAGTACGTGCAGGAAAATACCATTCCTTCACTGCTGGATATCGGCAAAATGGTTGACGGCAGTAATTCCCTCATTCTCTGGCTCTACCGTCATCAGAGCGCCACGGACCCGCAGCGGCAGGCCGGGGTTGAAAAGGAGATTGAAGCTACCATCAGCAGTATCAGGTCAGTGAATCAGTATTACCTTAAAAACGAGATATCGAATGAAGAAGACCGCCAGATGACCGAGGCGTCTTTCCGCACCCTGAAACGCATTGAATCCACGCTTCCGGCATTTCTGGCGGGCTCCCGCGCGCAGGACGATGCGGTGGCGCTTGGTGCGCTTCAGGGCAGTGACGGCGTCGGTGCGGCAGCCCGTCAGCTCATCGCCGGCTATCAGAAGCAGCTCAGGCTAAACGTGGGCCTTGCGGATGAACTGCGTAAACAAAATGACCGGACCTATCAGTCAACCGTCTGGGGCATGGTGGGCGGTTCCGTGACGGTCATCCTTATTCTCGCCTTTTTCGCGCTCAGAACCATCTTCGCCATCCGCCGGCAGCTGAACAGCATGCGTCAGGTCATGGAAACCGCGAGCGAGCATCTTGACCTGAGCCTGAGGGCGGACGAAGCACGCCAGGACGAGATTGGCCTGACGGCCAGAGCGTTCAACCTTCTGGCGGAGAGCATGTCGGCATCGCTGTTAAAGGTGGAAACCTCAGCGCAGTCGGTCAGTTCCGCGTCGGCACAGATTTCGGCAGGCAATGAGGATCTGTCTTCCAGAACTGAGGAGCAGGCAGCTTCGCTGGAACAGACCGCGGCCAGCATGTCCGAACTCAGTGAAACCGTTCGTCAGACCGCAGAAAACACGCGGCTGGCAAGCCAGTTGGCCAGAAATGCACAGGAAATATCAGAAGACAGCGCCGGCCGGGTGCGCACGTTGCTGAGTACGATGGGCGATATCAGAGGAAGCTCTGCAAAAATCACAGATATTATTGCGCTGATTGAGGGGATTGCTTTCCAGACTAACATTCTGGCGCTGAACGCCGCGGTCGAAGCGGCGCGTGCGGGCGAGCAGGGTCGGGGCTTTGCTGTTGTTGCCGGTGAGGTCCGTAATCTGGCGCAGCGCTCATCCTCCTCCGCTCGCGAAATCAGGGCGCTCATTGAGTCATCAATGGGCTTTGTAGAGGCCGGTTCAGCGCAGGCCGAAGGTGTGGGAGACAATATGTCCCGCATGAATGATGCCGTGCGTCAGGTCACTGATCTGGTGGATGAAATATCTGTTGCCGCGGGCGAACAGTCTCAGGGTATTAGTCAGGTGCACCAGGCTGTCAATCAGATGGACGA
>Ga0182179_1000034_pt1 | contig 11121 bp, 10 predicted proteins | sample G5R1MG_30_FD_123221 | JGI IMG/M metagenome (GOLD analysis project Ga0182179, IMG submission 123221) | Switchgrass phyllosphere microbial communities from Michigan, USA - G5R2_MAIN_22AUG2016_LD1 MG | ecosystem: Host-associated > Plants > Phyllosphere > Phylloplane/Leaf | place: USA: Michigan... | reverse complement strand
AGCTGAAATTCTATGCCTAACATCTTCATCAATGTCGCCATCTTTTTGTAGCACCGATCCTAAATACCGAAAAGTATCCTTCTAGACCACCACTTGCCCATCTAGACTAACGTCTCCCCCCTCATGCCTAGTCGCGAGTTAACTTAATCACGAACGACTGAAAGACAACAGCATCTAGAAATTATTTCTAGAGAGGCCATCGATTTAAGTGGTCTGCATGCATGATCCATTTTCACAAATCTATCTAGCTATACTTAAACGGTGGGTCGGTGGCATTGCACAAGCCTGCGCCTCGGCCGGGATGAATTGAACATGCGCTGCCTGAGCAGCCGCCTCCGCCGCCTTGGACCTCAAATGATCAGCCACCAATGCGGAAGCATCAGTAAATCTGCATGATGTGCATTATGGACGTCGATCAGGACCAAGATTGCAATTTGCCTATGCCTGACGGCCCCAGATTTAATTTTATATGCATGTTCAAAACAGAAACAATGTCGATGCAGTTTTTCGTTTATTTTTTGCATCATTGGGTGTTTGGCTGATTAGCAATAACATGAAATCACGTATGTACAATGGCACAGTATCTGTCAAATGTCAAATGACAGCCTTAGATTTACCGATGCATTGCCGCGACAGTTGCTAGCTAGAGAAAATCACACGATGCATGCATGGGTGGTTATCTCTATATCTACAACATCCACCGTATAATAATAAGTATTCCAACGTTTAAAATTTGCTCTATGGAGAATGTTTAGAGATTTTGGACCAGCTAGATAAGCCAATAATTGATTAATTATTAATTGCATGCTTTCTTTTCTTTTCCAAGCTACATATGCATTGTACTCCCTCCGTATTGTAATATAAGTCATGGTTGACTTTTTTCTAAAACCTTGAGTCTTTGTCTTATTCAAAAAATATGTGTAAACATATATGAAAACTTGTCATACTCAAACTCTCTACCTTGATAAAACAAATCACAACAAAATAATTTTTTTTAATAAGACTAGCGATTGAAGTTTTGAAAAAAAAAGTCAACCACGACTTATATTTAAATACAGATGGAGTAGCCATTTATTAACTGCCTTTTTTCATTTTTTTTTTGAAGGAAGACTAGAGGGGTTTTCCCCCTACAGCATTTGTATTAAAAAAAACAGAGTTATGTACAAGGGAGAGGAGGGGAGGGGTGCAAGTTACAGGAAAGGTTCTAGCCAATGATCTATGAGGGGGAGTAACTATCTTTCGCTCTTAGGATAACTAAGGCGAATTCTTTACAAAACAAAAGCCTGCAGGAGGTAATTGATGCTTGCATTCCTTCAAAAATGAGGCTGTTTCTAGACTTCCATATACTCCAAGACATGATGACTATGATCTCCACGAAGAATGGGACACCCAGGCTTGATTTGAAATGTTCAATCGTTTGCTCTGGATTTAATTGTTGAGGGGTGGATAGACCGATTGAAGCCCATCAGTCTTTTGCAAATCTGCATCTCAGAAACAAGTGTTCAAGACTCTCTTCGCAGCCTTGATTGCAAAGAACACAATTGTAAGAAGGCAGATTCATTGATTTCCGTCGGAGTATTTCTCTTGTGCTTAATCGATCATGCAGGAGGAGCCAGAAGACCTTGTGCTTGTTTTGATATGATGACGCCCAAAGCCAACGAAAACTAGGATGGACTTGTCTATAACCAGACAAGTGTTTATAAGCTTTTTTTTGTGCTGAATAACGGTGATCCCCAAATGTAGCCCCAGATGTCATTTTGATCAGTAAGATTCAAACCATTTAACTTGTTGGAAAAGGATTGGGCTCTTGCGCATTCAATTGCATATGTGGATTTAGTTTTCATGTTTATCAAGGTTTTGTGTTAAGGCTATGGGCTGATTAACAACTTTAATCGCAGTTACCCACTTGTCTGAAAAATGCTATAAACGTACATTATAGGACAGATTAATTTCAGCCGATCAGCAAGTTTTTGAAGAAGGGTTCAAATTATGAACGCCTACAAATTAAGCACTCGGTTGGTACTATATAACATGACACTTTTCATATTATAAGACACTTTGTGTTCAATATAGTCCATTTTATTTTTTCTTATTAAGGGAAGAAGGGCTACTATATACATGGGTGAATACAACATTGGTCGAAGAATTGGCGAAGACCATACATGTGTAATTTCTTAAGGAAAAAAACGGACGCAGCAGCTATACACGCAATTTTTATTTTCAACTTCACGATCCGTCTGAAATCTTAATTAAGGGAAGGGCCATATCTCAATTCCACCAATGAAAAATAAAAAACAAAATGAATGGTACTGTTAAATTGATATGTATATGTTATGGCAAAATAATTGTGATGTCATCATGAGATTTGATTGTAGGTAGCATGCCATGGTGAGTATGTATAGGAGCATGATCAGTGAAAATAAGCAGATCTATATATGAACGACCACCCGTTTTCTAAGTCTTCCAGCAGGGTATGTGTATTTATTATTATAATTATATGCTACTGTGTATATGCTGCAATCTTTAGAAATTAAGCGGCAGTCAGCATCTATATGTATCAAGCTGAATATACAAGCGTGGTGTCAAACTTCTAAAGAGAGATGCAGACTACAATTATTATATATCTATCGATATGAGAAAATGAGAAAGCATATATATGCTGTGTAGTTAATTTGTTGGATTTTTCTTATGAAACTGGGAGAGGCAATGCAAGGCCCTCCCCTTCCCGATTAATTATATTAATAAATGAAAAGGCATGTGCAAGTATCAATAGAGGGGAGGGGGAGGAAATAAAGCAAGGTTATAAAAAGGCGCTAAGCACTCTCAATGCGGTGACCCTCCGCGCTTAGGCATGACTAAAGATTTTAGGGCGTTACATATTATGCTCTTTAAAAAAAGAAAAAAAATAGGAGAATAGTTATCCTATTGTTGGACAAAAAAGGCCCATCAAACAACCCACCTTTTTTCATCTTATTTTCATTTTTCCTCTTTCATATCTCTCACCTTATCCATTCATTGGTTCCACTCATCATCTACTCGGTCTCCTTTGCCTTGTGGAACGCTGGTAACAAGAACCTAACCATTTTTGTTATTTTGGTCTCCTTTGTGTTACCTTATAGGCAGTGACGGTGTTTTGTCCCGGCAGCCCACCACGGGATGGACCACATCAGGGTTTAGAGATCGGTAGAGGGTCGGCAAGGAGATCGCGAAGGTGTACAGGACGAATTGAAGAACACATCGATTTAGATAGTTCGGGCCGCTAGATCGCGTAATACCCTACATCCTGTATGGTGGTATGTGGATTGTATTATGCACATGAATGAGTCGCCCCTAGGTCATTGTGACCTAGATGGGGTATAGAGAGATGCCGAACTAGGGTGCCCCTCCCCTCCTTATATAGTCTGGGGGTGAGGGTTACATGAAAGAGTCCTAATTGGATTACAATTAGCAGCCCACGCCGTCCTGCACCGTGGGCTCTAAGGAAGCCCACGCCGTCCCATCTGGCAGAGTGGTTATAGTTCATCTACTTGAGGTACCAGTAGATATATGACACCTACAGGCAGCCTCATGCATTACCACAAATTATGAGATGATTGAACTCATGGTCTTTATAAACGGGTTGTTTTAAAATTGTCTTTTAGATCTCTGCAATCCTTGGCAATAACAAACTCGTACATTAGTGCATCAATGGTCTTAGAGTCCTAAATTTAGCTTGCTACATTAGACAACGACGTCTTTCTCACATCTCCGCCTTTCCTAAACTCATCAAAAATCTTTATGTGGTACTGCATGACACAACCTAGGAGATAGCAATGGTGCACCCATGTAGGTATCCTTATTAGTTGTCAAGAAAGTGATGGTGTAGGGTAGCTCTAACAACTATAGGACAAACTCCCCTCTCCTCCTGACTGCATCCACCAAGGCACCAACGCCAGTGACTTCCAACACCCTTGGTTGGCCCACCAACATATCGCGATGCCCTCATCCTGCTACTATTACACCACCCCAACATACCCTAACATTCCTCCATTGCCACAACAACCACCTTCCCTACTATTGAAAGTAACTAGCTATCTACCTATGTTCATTCCATGGTGTTTTTGAGGTGTAGGTTCTATCTCTTGGTCAAGTGAGGGTCCTTGGCTTGTTACTCTTGGTATTTGATAGCACCTAGACGATCTTTGGTGACCGGGTGAGCCCTCGGGGGATTATGGAAGCCCCAAGAAGGAGGACTTATATGGGGCTTGAGACCCACTATACTCCAGATATGGGAATGAGTGCTCCTAGTGAGCACATGGGCCTTGGTGGTTCAAGAGAGAGCTTGACCATATTTACTTCCCCACATTTTAAATTTAGGCATGATCTCAACTAGTTTAAACTTGTGTAGCTTGTCTTGCCCAACCTTGGCATCATGTCAACTAATTTGATTGTCACTTTGTTTCTTTATTTCAAGATAAGCATATGCAGCTTCACGCTTCACTTGTTAGGTTGTGAATTGGTGGCTTGTGGAACTCTATGTTATGGCCGTTTAGTTTCTGTATTAGCTTCAGATTTCTTTAATTATGGTCTAATTCATCCCCTTTGGGTCATTTGATACCCACACCCAATCTATTAACTTCAGTTTTTTCTAAGGATTTTTTTTATTTCTATGGTTTTAAACATTATATAGTGTTTGTAGAATTTATTTGTGGACCAAAAATTGTTATGTGGCTAGAACCCGCTTTTAAGCAGGGGAAGAAGGGGGTAATTTAAATTGTGTTGAGGGTTGTGGGATAGATGATGTCTTCTGGTATTGGAGTTTAAAGAGGGCAAAAAAACAGACTATAGCAGTAGTTCAAGAAAGTAAAATAGAATTTATGGGCCTGAGACATTGAGTGGGCCGAAAGTATTGCTGGGCCACAGCATAGTGGTACGGTACTCGTGTGTAGTGTATGTATGTAGTTGTATGTAGTAGAGATTTGGTTCGGGCTATGTGTTTTAGTGACTGGGTTTGCTTTGGCTTAGTTGAGAGAGGCCTTTTGTTTTCATCTATAGTTAGCCTAGAACTGCTACGTCGATGCTACCGTTAGGGGTTTGAGTGTCTTGCTTTCTTGTAAACTCCCTAGTATGCACAATGTGTTTATGGTGGCTTGCAATATAAGCCGGGCAAGAGCCTTTCGTCTAAAAAATGAAACCTACGTGGGCCAAACTGACAAGGAAAATGGTGATCGATCATGGATGATCACAAAGAAGTAAATATGGGTACCCAATGTTAGCCCTTGAGCCACTGTCATTTTGCATAGTGCCGCTCGACAGAGTCTTCAATTCACAATGACCGTTTAGTTTTGTTGAAGTACTCATTGCATATGGCTCAAGACGCTGCCAATTGCTGTCAATAGGGATGCAGGTGGGCTCGTTCGCAGCCGGCCGCTAACCCACATTGCTTCTTCCTGCACTAAGCTGCAATTTTGTCAGCCGAGACCTCATTGAGCTTAGAAATAGCTCATGCTGTTCCATTAGGAGAGAGATTAGATCCTCATCACTAGCTATGATTGGAGTTTCAGAAGCTTGACTGGTTCCTCTCTGTACAAGACAAAAGGCTTCATAAAGATCTCAGCATAAAAAGAATATATGACCAAACATGCAATTGAGCTGGATAACTATGAATTCTACAAACTTTCTCGTTCCAGGTATAAACTGAGCTTTTTAAGGGCTGCCAGTATTCAATATAGTAACTACAAGCTAGTCAAATGTGAGTGCTGCGGTAATTTCATAGGAATCGGTAAAATTTTACGGTGCTCTTATTTCCCGAGAATATGCAGGATAGTTCTGCATCTTTAATTAAGAAAAGCTTTTAACAGCTCACAGCACAGACCGAAACGGCACTACCTCCGTGGATAGGTTACAAACTGTAATATGTTTCAAATGAGAACTAATTATAGGCCTAAATTGAGCCTAGAGCAAGAGTGCGATTGATGGATACCTATCTTTGGTCCATGATCCATGCACATGAATGAACAGGACAGCGGCAGTCATCAAGAACACAAAATCAGATAATAAAGCAATGCACAATTATGCTGACCACATCTACAACTTTCTGGAATTAACAGGGGGAAAAATAACAGACTGTATGGAAGGCTTATGGCTTGTCTAACACATACAGAGGAATATGAACGGCCTGTAGGAGCAAGCGACGAATTGCTTGTTGTCGGTTCTTCATGACTAGGGGACTGATCCCTCACATCCCAATTAGAGACACTTGGCCTTGCTCTGCCTACATGATAATTAGTTCAGATCACTGACCAGATAAATAGAAGCACAACATAGTAGCATCTTCCATTAAAAAACACTTGCATAGTGGCGAAAGTGAACCTGCTCTTGAAACTTCAATGTAGCAGTTGTCTCTTGGTTTACGCATTCTAGAAACATCTGTAAAACAGAACCATATGGTGTGATTACCCCCAAAAGTATTTTTTATCAAAACATAAAGATAGCTGATAACTCAACAAAAAAACAGACAACGTCTTCTCGAACAATTCAAATTGTAGGCTTTGAAAACCCATGCATCATCCAGTTAATGCTGAGTAAACAGCATATTTACCAAATTCAGAATGACCGTTTAGTTTTGTTGAAGTACCTGTTGCATATGGCTCAAGAAGCTGCCAATTGATTACTTTGTTAGTAGATTAAAAAACAAAAAACACTCCAATTGACAGTAACAGATCAGTGCTGCAATTGTAGCTGAAGCCAACATACCGTCAGATCAACAACCCACATTCCAACACAACTTTGCTTAAATGAACAACCAAGAAGTTTTCCCTCATGAACGTTCAAATCAGCAAGTCTAGACCATCCCACATCCACAGTATCATGGCATCTTATTGGCTCCCAAGAGAAAACCTGCTTAATTTGAGAAAAGTATATCTCTGGAACCATGGTTTGCAAGACATGATCACTTGACAAAATGATGGCACTACCTTTAAGCTTTCATGCAACCCACATAACAGGGATCTTCCATCAGGATAGAACGTCATGGATCGAACACCTGTTGTCTGACAATTTTGATGGAAACATCAAGTAATTCAAATGATTAAATAAGTGCCCACATTGAACTGAATTGTGCTGCAAAACATTAGAATATGACTTTGTGTGGTATATAGCATCAAACAGGGTGATATTAGTTTATGTTCCACTTCTTTTTTTTATGGAAGAGAGAGAAGAGATCCCCACCAAACTCACTTATTAAGGAAATAATGCTAAAATTTGGGCATTCCAAACACAAAGAAAATAAGCACTTGAAATATCCCCATAATGAAAGTGTATAATAATATACCTCAGGTCCAGTGGATCCAATCAACTAGAAGGTCTCCAAATCCCAGAACTTGACAGTTTTATCAGCTGAACCTGGGTGAGACAGCAAGTTTTATGTAAGATAGACTTAGTATCAAAAGGAATATACTCTACTAAGCTCCCACAGGAACATATGGTTACACTCTTCACTCCCTGAGAGTAAATACAAGAACAAAAATGCATCTCCTCGCAGATGATACCAGAGGCAGTAAGGAGATCATACATGGAAAGTGGAAACAAGCATGATATCTCACAACAAAGATCGAAACAAGGCATGTATTAGTGATTTACTTGCAGCAAGCTAAACTATGCCAGGACATGACAAATTACAATTTTGATAAACAATCAAACAGTTATTACACCCAGTGCATGTACATTTACAGTTGTCATATCATACAGTACGCTTTACCACTAAAAACGTCGAATAGTTATTAAGCTTTGCCATGGTCCAACCAATCTTATTTGCAGTTAGGATGTCATGCTTACACAAATTTCCCATTCATTGACAGATGTCAAGCCATGTTTTTAAATAGCTTAAATACATAAATTAATTTAGCGACTCAACGAACAGATGAGGTGTTTTCTGCAACAATTACTAGGACATTAACCATAAATAAGTACATAGTAGTACAACCAAAAGGGACAAAGAAAGCTAGCAATTACGAGACAGATCAGCATTGCAAAATATGAACCTAACCTGTTGCCAGAAGGAACTCATGGGGGTGGACATCTATGCACTGAATCTGACCTTCATGGCACTTGAATTCATGTAATAGCTTTCCAGCTGTCAGATCCCAGAGCTGTCAAGGATAGCCTTATTATAAGTTCCAAAAACATAAGGATTTTGTCATTACAAGGATAAAGGCAAAAGAAAAATTGAATTCCAGCACGGTTAACTAGCAATTGAAACACACAGCATCAACTTACTGGCAAATTCTTACCTTTACTGTATCATCTTCGCCACCAGACACAACCCACCGACCATCAGGTGTGAATCTAATAGCATTCACTCCTTGTGTGTGACCTTTGTATGTATGGATGCAGTTCTTCCTTCTTATATCCCATATCTTCAGATTAGTGTCCAATGACCCAGAGGCAAAAAATTCCCCAAAGGGGTGGAAATCGACTGACATACAGTTTGATCTGTGTCCAGTAAGAGTGCTGACAACTGCATAGGAAATGAGATAGGAGATACAATTACTGAAAGATTCACACATATATATACATTAATAGTAGGTTAAATATCTATATTTACATACTTTTCGCCTCCTCCAAATCCCATAGTTTTATCGTTCCACTGGCTGCTCCTGCAGCGACAAACACTTCCGTGGAATCAAAACTAACCGACTCCACAGCACTTGTATGCCCTGACAAACTCTGTACAACCACCAGAGAGTTAAAAGGTAAGATTAAATGAAGTATTCCATCACCGAAAGCGTCACATATAACAGCTATGTCAACTAAACACACCATACTCAAACACATTGCAGTGCAGTACGTTGATATTTAGCACAGAAGTACCTTCATATTTATTGAATATACGGGCATAAAGAGAAGTATGGTAGAAAAGCTGTAGGCAGTTTACAAGGAAAAATATTCATCTTGTAACCAATTCAAGGTTCAGCCAAGAGTTTTCCAGGGTGAGTCAAGGGTTTTGCTTTCCCATTTCAACTGCAGGGCCACATTTTACATTCAGCCCACGCGTATAGACAGCGCTAGGCAAATAAGTCTTACCAGTATCGAGCTGCGCTTCCCAATAGCCCAGATATTGACCTTATGGTCCTCTCCTCCGGTGACAAGAATCCGCGAGGTCTTCCTTCCAATCTTGAGGCAGTTCACATTGGACGAGTGTGCCACAACCTCCTCTACGGCAAATGCAAGTCAAGGCATTCTAATGTCTAGCAACTCAATCACTGAAGCGGCTAGCATTACGCCAATGTACCACTTTGTAACACAAGACAGAATGGCAGCAATCACACATAGTATAATAAAATGATCAACATCAGACCAGTGATGAATAATGACTACTCGGTAAGCACCAACAGCTAGGCGTGACCCAGCCAATCTCACAACCACCAAATCCCCATACCACTGGAGACCTCTGGAAGCTGTCTCTAAATTCGCTGAATGGTTTGACGAACCGCGGCAGTAGCGATGGATCGGTCATGTCGAAACCCAAAAAAAAAGGATTAAAAAAAGTTAGAGAAATAGCGCAGAGAGAAATCGAAGAAGAGGATACGGAGCTTGTAGGCGCGCTTGGTGTTGGTCGTCATGGCCGTCCGCCGCGAGTGCCGCGCCGCCGGGCCCAATCTCTTTTCAGATCACGCGGACGCCGCGGTGGCACCCAGAGAGCCCGCACCCTGGGCGCCCGGCACGAAGCGGCCGTACACACTGAGCCTCCGCTCTCCCGGGGACAAACCCTTTCTCCTCCTCCTCTTCGGGCGCCGCCGCTGCGGGTCGAAGTGGAGCGGGGAGGGGTAACGGAGCTGTCTGGTTGGGGGCCGGGGCCGGGCTTGGAGCTTATAATTATTCTAATTTTATTGGGCATCAAAACAAGACCAGCAAAATATGGAAATTAACCTACCTAGCACACCAGGCGACGGAGATGGGTACCGTCAGCCCACCACGGGATAGATCAGGTGAGGGTTTTTTTGTGAACGAGGGGGTGCTTGAGTAAATCACGAAGGTGCATAGCACGAGCGGCATAGCGGGTTAGATAGGTTCAGGTTGTTGCTTGCGTAATATCCTATGTCCTGTGAGAGGTTTATGTGGTTATGCTGAGCGCCAGAGCGTCAGAGAGTCAAGAGAGCTTCCCTAGGTCCCTAGCTCCCCTTTATAGCCCGAGGAGCTAGGATTACAAGCCGGATACACATGAACTTAACAGATTACAACCCCGTGATTACTCGGATAGACATCGCCGAGAGGATCTATCTCCATCCGAGCAGCCAGGGTTGTTAGTATCAGGATACTAGGTAGGATCGTTTTTTGTTAAGTAGGATCGTAAGATCAGGATTCTACCGTAGTATCGGGATCCTATAAAATTTATTTTTTAATTTAATTTGACAAATATATCATATAAAAATTAATTTAGCAAATTATCCATACGTAGCAATTAATATATGCATATACGACTGCAAGTAGTCCTTCCTTCGTTATATGCATATACGACTCCATACTTAACACTTTTGTCATCTGGAGCTTAGCTCAGCTGTTGTAAATTCAATGGACACATTGCACAACCTGATCTTGCAATGATCACTATATATCAGTACTCAAATCTCCCACCATGCCTATTGGTTGATAGAACTTTAGGATCCCACTACCTATTTCTACTTATGCGTCATGACCCCACATTATATTGGAATAGTTTGTGAAAGGACCTTGATGTCACCTAGAGGGGGAGGGGGTGAATAGCCTAATCCGAAAATTTAACCACTTAAAACAATCCTGTCAGTCCCACACCGGATAGTCCAGTAACTATCATCGGACAGTCCGATGTCACACAAAGAGCTAGCTTAAGAATGTAAATGTGTACAAGAATACTTATTGACCTATGGAGAGGTGACACAGGTGTCTCTCCGGTGAAGTTGGACTCTGCTGCACTACACACATGCACTCAAACACAAGAACTTGCACAAGAGTAGTAAAAGCGGAAGCACAAAGATAATGCAAGTAAGAAACAAACCATAAGCACAAAGCTTGGGTCTCACTACAAGAAATCATTTAATCTATAACGAATTTCTCGTGACATTTTCACATAACGTCACCAACATACTGCATCTATGACGTTTT
>Ga0182179_1000033_pt1 | contig 11123 bp, 7 predicted proteins | sample G5R1MG_30_FD_123221 | JGI IMG/M metagenome (GOLD analysis project Ga0182179, IMG submission 123221) | Switchgrass phyllosphere microbial communities from Michigan, USA - G5R2_MAIN_22AUG2016_LD1 MG | ecosystem: Host-associated > Plants > Phyllosphere > Phylloplane/Leaf | place: USA: Michigan... | reverse complement strand
CCTAGACTTCTCTCTCCTTCCCACCTAAGCCCCTCTCTTCTTCTTTTCTTTCACTTAGCCCCTTACTCTTTCTTTTCTTTCTCTCTTAGCTCCTCTCCTCTGCTCTGCTTCTAAGCGCGCACGGCAGGGGGAGCGGCAGCCCCGGCGGCCGGAGGCCAGTCCGGGCGCGCGCCCCAGAAACTCCTATGCCCTGCGCCCCTGGACCCCCAAGAACCCCTCTCTCTCCTAGCGTGTAGCCGCACCGCCATGGCCGGCACCGAGCCAGAGCTCGGGCGGCGGTGGCCGGCCACACCCGGCCTGCACCGGCCAGATTCCGGGGAGAAGGAGCATCGCCTCTACACCCTAAAGCTCTCCCCGTTGCCAAACAGGCCCTGGAGGCGCCGGAGAACAGGGCCCCGCGGCGCCCCCGGCGGCCGCGCCATGGCCGCGGCGGCGAGCTCGCGTTCCGGCGAGAACACGCCCGGAATCGGCCAACAAACGATTGATACACCATCTACGACCTTTAAACCACCTCCTAGACAAACCAAGCACCACTCAGAACCCCGGGGACTTAGGGCTCACCGGCGACCTAGCTCCTCTGCTCTATGGCGACCAGAACGGGGAAGATGATGGCGGGCCGGCGGCGGTGGTCGACGGCAAGGGCTAGGAACTGTCAGAATCGATCAAGGGGAAGCTGATGATACTGCGTATGCGAGGAATCGAACTGGGAGCGAGCGAGGACGACGGATTTTGGCAAGAACAGGGAGGTAGCGTGAGGGGAGCTGAACTGCCTGTGGATGACGATGAAACACTGTTAATGCAGTCTTATTCAAATTCTTACCGCCTCCCTTGAGTGCCACCTCATGCTTGATTGATTTCTGCTGCCACCTCAAATTCTTATTCAATTTCTTGCTGCCAGATTCATTGAACTGGGTGAACCCGAGCTCTGTTCTGTCTCTGCTCCTCCCTTGCTCTTCTGAACCCAAATGAAAACCCCATGTTCAGGTCCCTAATTCTCCAAATTTCGGTAAGAAACTTTGAAATAGTCCAAATTAGAAGTTTTAGAGGGATTATCCAGCTATAATTTTCGTGTTGTGCACCTTCCTCGATTCGAGCTCTAACTTGCTCAGAAAGCGCTCTGAACATTGCTGTTCCCATTTGCTAAAATCTGAATATATCTGAAACAACTTCCTTTCAGCATGAACCCTGAATTTTGAGCATCTTTTTCTCCTAATTCCATTAGTAAACTTCGAAATATCCCAATATAAAACTTTTAGAGGGTACATTCCTCAACATTTATCTCCATATGAACTTCTCCTGATTCGGCCTTAATCATACTCAAAATCGGCCCTGAACATCACTGTAAACATCAAATTCAGCCTGAACTTTGCTGAACCTGATTCTTGTAGTGCACTTTTCTCCAAATTTTCCCACTTAACATTGAAATATCCCAAAACAAAAGTTGTAGTCCTAACATTAGGCTACATTTTTATTTCAGTCATCTCCTCAAATTTTGCCTCTATGGTAGTCAAAAATAGCCCTGAAAATGGCTGGTTTAAACGAGTTTCAGAATTTTCAGCAAAAACATTCCACTTATCACTTTTTGCATTCACATTTAAATTGCTTCTTGACATTTTCCATATATTAAAATTGTATCAATGTGAATCCTATACATCTAAGTTTCCACTTTGGTACTTTTCGCACAAAATTATTGCATGCGATGTCGTTTTATTCACCTCTAAACTTGGCCACTCACCACTATTTTCAGACTTGGCAGAATCTGTCTGTTTTTTCTGAATTGTTGTTTCCTTCAAACTTGGAAGCTTTCAAACATGATCAAAACACCATTTAAACTTCCCAAACTTAGCACCATTGCAAAGTTGATACTTTGCACTATCTTTTTTATGCCAAACCAAGGTTGACTTAGTCAGCAAATGTCAAGTTATTGACTAGTAAACATGGCTACTTGGCCATTTTCGTCATTTCCTGCAATTAAGTCAATCCTCACTCTTTTTCTTTGAATTTGAATTTCAAACCTATAGTTTGACTTCTTGTCGACATAATCTGCTGTTTGACACTCTTCAGAGAGTTTGACCTGCCAACTTTTCAAACATGGATGAATTTTGACCAAATTTGATTAAGTTTCACTTTCCTTCATTCTTTTCCTTTGTTTCTCTTGTCTCTTCTCCTTTTTATTCTTTTAACCCTATTCACTTAGGGTTAATCCATGCTCTTAAAAATGTGGGCTGTTACAATGTATGGCACACCCAACTTTCTTAATGGTATGTATGTCAAAGACTCTTGTTTGCGATGTTGAACGGGCTGCCATGGGCCGGGAATCTGCCTAGCCCGGGCTCATCGAAGCACACGCAATGGGGCCAGGTTAGGTTCCAAGCCCGTGATGTTGGGCCCAAATTCAGTCCATTCATAGCTTCATACCGCCCATCTGTTTTTAAGTTGAAAAAAAAATTAATTTACTCCCTTCAAGTATAGCCAAAGTCTAAATGACCCCCTAAACTATCATTTGGTTCAATTTACTCCCTAAATTATGCAATTTAGTCCATTTTACCCCTATATAAAATTTATTTTTTTGTTTCTCCATACACAAGTTGAATTTTAATTTCAAATTTTGCATAGCAAAAGTGGACATCACAATACATATTAAAAAATTTTGTTATAATTTTTTAGTATTATTTTTCATATAATTTTGTTCTTCAATGGTTAATTTATTATTAAATACCCTAACCTACCAAAATAATGATACAAAATTATGATGTATTTATAAAATGTGTTATGATGTGTACTATCGTCTTGTAAAAGTTCAACTTAAAATTCCACATATGCATGAAGAAATAAAAAAGACAAATTGTATTAGAACCAAAGGGCATAGTTTGAGGTGTAAAATTAACCAAACGATAGTGTATGGGGTTATCCAAACTTTCGCTATAGTTTAGAAGAGTAACTTAGACTTTTTCCTTTTATGTTTAAACCTCATGCAGGTAAATGCCGGCATAATGATGCTTGAAAAAGTTCTAAAAAATGTTTAGTGACTAACTTTTGAATTTCATGCATTTTCATGTCTAGAATCTCGTCAGATGTTTCGGACATATATAAAAACAGCCTTGAAAAGAATCTAATATGTTTTCCCACATATGTATAATCATTTTTCACCTAAACAGTAGACGCTAAACGGTCGGTGTGGGTCTGTGTTGTGTAAATTGTGCACACGACATGTATATGATATTACACGGATTACACGTTTTTTACCATATTGATAAAAAATAGTTATAATAACTTGTATATATGTATAAAATTAGCTAGAAATAATTTAAATAACAAGATGAAAATAGGCAATTTCAACTGGGAATGACTATTGAGATGTTTTGTATGCACCTTGCACGAATTAAAATTGAATCCTTAAACAAGGCCTACAAAAGACATGCTCTATCTCCTAAATAGCAGCCTACTCACCCCAAACGCTATGTTGCTCACCCATTAGAATCCACGAAAGTGTCAAATAAGGAATAAAAGTTCACGAAAGTGTCAAATAAGGAATAAAAGTTCAACCGTGTTGAATAGTATCAGATAAAGAAGCCTCAGCTTCCCTAGTGACAAATAGAGAATTTAATTTTTTTTCTTTTATCTTTATGCAGTAGTAATCAATATTGATTATTTTTGCCTACTTATGACAATTTGCATAACTATATTATTTTCATGTGTTTTGATTAAAAAACATAAAATGGTACCCAAAAGCCAAGTTTCAGCTTGCCAACTTGAAGGGCTACTCCAAGCTATGCATGTGGAGCAATGGGGCATGGTCAAGGGTCTAGATGGCTTTGGTATGATTAGACTTGCCCCGTTTGAAGTCTATTTGAGCCCATCATGCCTTAAGTATTACCCATGGTCAAGAAAGTAGGATTTACAGATATCACACAGTGATTCATTGAATTAATGTCAGTTTAGGAAACATGGAGGCTACTAATGTATTGATTTGAGCTCAAAGTTAATTCATGGATGTGTTATAGACGGGCCATCTAGAAGTCATGGAATACATTTTAGAAGGCTTCTGAACCAAATTTGGAGAAGAATTAAAGCAATAGACGTGGAAATTTGTGCAAGGCCTAGCGGCAAAAGGAAGAACACAATCTGTCTTGTCCTCCCTTGTTTGCTCTGGCAATGTCCAAGTCTGACTAGTTTCTGATACAAAGTCTCCATCACGAATTTAGGTTTACACGAAACTAGATATTATATGAATGTAATAAAAACCACATCACTGTCTGATAGAGGTTGAATTAGATAGCAGAAAAACATAAACATGACTACACATGGTGAAATGTAAATAACGACAACTAGAGAACTAGAAACATGGAACCCTACATAGGAGTTCATGTAGTCCTTTATTTGTTACCCACATCATCTCATCAAATGTAACTCAGAATACGGGGCACGTCAACAGCACTGAGAGGCTTAATGATATACTCCTTCGCCCCTGCATCCAAGCACCTACATACAAAAGGTGTGCACAATATAAAGTGAATACATACAGTAATAATTGTCTATCTGATGCAATGACTCGATAGTTCTAATCTTCACTCACTTTTTCATCCTTTCAGGGATGTTGTCAGAGGACATGATCACCACAGGAATGTGCTTCAGCTTAGGTGATTCCTTGAGTGAATTAAACAAATTTTGTTAATAAATAATGTTTTCCAATATTTAGAGATGTTAGGTACAAAATTCAACATAACATATGTCAATGAAACTATATGTGGCACAATGAAAACAAAAAGTTTTTTTTAATTTATGAAAGAACTCTACCTTAACCTCCATTAGAAGATCATACCCAATCATATCAGGCATACAATAATCAGTCAGAATCAACTTCACATCATGTTCCTACATAGAATGATTATGTAGAACATGTCAAAATGTTCATAACCAAATAAACTAATTAAGTAAGTGCATCTGTGTCAATATCATTCGCAAAAACTATATAAAACTATTGATATACCATATTTAGAAACTCCAAGGCTTGCTTTGGACCCTCCTTAATAGTCACTGCAATATAATAATATTTGTAGCGATAATAAGAATTATTGAACATTGAAACACTTATTTTGTGAACATAAAGAAGACTAGAGACACTGAAATAGCTTGACATTATACCTATTATAAATTTTAAAATTTCCTATTTATTCTATATTTAAAGCCAAATCATGTTACAGTAAGAAAATATCAACCACAACATTACAGAAGTACATCAATGCTAGTATAGAATCGTAAATCCCTACTATGTACTACTTTTATCCAATTTCAAGAAGTGTGAAAAAAATAAACAATAAAACCTATATAACTAAAATACTAATTGTAGAATGGAGTAGAAAGATTCATAATAGTCATATTTCACCTTGAATGTTACTACCCTTAAGGACCCGGTATGCCACAAGACGATCAAGAAATGTATCGTCAACTACAAGAACATGAGGGGCATCGGTGGCCATGGTACTCTCTACACAACTTCAGCTTTCTTCCTTTGGGTGAAGAGATTGCAAACCTTTGATATAAGACTGTTTATACTGCAATGTTGTTGACGGAACAAACCGAGAATGGGGCTGTTTATATAGTCATTCGCGGCTGTACTAGCTCTATCTCTAAGATAGATATAGTTACTTGCAGCTTTACCGTCTATATCCTTAAGATATATAATCGAGCTTGAGGCTATACTGGTGCTATCTTTTAAGATAGAGATGAGTTTGTAGCTATGATGATGATATGATTAAGATATATAATCAATTTGCAGGTAAACTTATATCCTCACAGTAGAGAAAAGACATAAATATTAGTGAGAATTTAATGATCAATACATATCTTGCTACACGACAAGTTAGCATATCCTTAAGATATATAATGTATCTCGAATGGACCCTAGCCATATTTTGCCAGCGCATAGAAGTAATTTGTTGTTACTATGTTAAGCAATAGTAATTTGTTTCATCTTAAGGTAGGCGTGGTAAGTAAATCTTGGACCTAGAATTTGAAGGGTTGTAATGGTCTTATGATCCCCAGGAACCTTCTTAAGCAAAGGCAGAGCAGCTCACTGCACACCCACCTACAGCACCAGTGCCCCACACCATTCAGGCTTCAGCCACACCTGGAGCTAACAGCGGCACAGGAGCAGGAGCGTCGTGCTCATGTCCGGCAGCGCCCAGGAGCAGCGGCAGGCTCCGAGGACGGAGCTCCGTTCCGGCGAGGACGCGCGCGGGCTGCCCGTCAGGAAGCTGGAGGACACGATCGAGGACGCTGCAGGCAAGGGCGGGCCGGTGTTCGGCGCCATCAAGGAGGACGGCAAGCCCGACCTCGGCGTTACCGGCACCGACGGGGGGTAGCCGTTGATGCGCTCTGTTAACTTACTACCGTGTGAGCCAGTGAAAGTATGTGCCATGTAAAAACAGTGATGGTGTACTTGATCATGTAATAGTAACAGCAATCGAGGGAATAATAAGATGAAAGGCAGTTGACATTAGCACGCAGTTGCTGAACATCAGATGCATCGAGAGCAGATCTTATTCAGATGCCAAAACGCAAAGAGATCACAGGGGATCAATTCAGACAACAGAATCTTCAATCGTACAGGCGTTCACATCCAGGAACAATGCACATCAAACATTACAGGCACTACACGTAGTCGATGGAATTAGCCCGAGGGTAAATCGTGAAGCCCAGCAGAATCTCTGGATTGTTTCAGCTGATGGTGTTCGGTACAGGTTGAAGCAGGATTTTCATCTGTACAGTAGCCTAGAACTCAAGGTGCCTTTTTCCTTCTATGATCTGGAACGAAAGAGGGTGGGCCATGTTGTCATGTTGATGAGGTTGCCATGAAGCATCTTCAGAATTCAGGCAGGCACCTCTCCCTAGAGGAGCTTGAGCATCTTCAGCCGCTCCTCGTGTTCCGGATCAAGCTTTGGAGCCGTGTAGTTGCCGTGAAGGTCTTCCACCACGTATTCCTGCATATTAGAAATACAAGATTAAGCTGATCCGAAATTTGCTGCGCAACTATAAAGACTGACAGGACTAAGATACTTGGATACTTAGGATTTGAATGGATTGCACGTTTTATTTTCTTGATTCAATATGAACACATCTGGGAGCGAGTTTCTTGCCTTCGTTAGCACCCTTTTTGTCAGAATGTGATAGTGCCTCTGCCAGATCCTCTGGACAGCCATGGTGGCGGCCAGGAAGCCATAGGCGATGCCGAGGATAGCGAACACAACAATGAACACCAACACCAGGGCAAAACAAGCCTCCAAGGAAGCAGGCAGGCAGTCAAGGATGCCCCAACCATAGCAGCAGTTCCGGCACCCAGCTAGGCATGGATCCTGGTGGTCGTTGAAGGATGAGCAGTGCACTATCAACCCAAAGAATCCAAGCAGCACAAAGAAAACAACAACACCTGCAGTTCCAACATTCAGTCATAACAGACTTCAAACTTTGACCCGAGGAATAATAAGTTCTTCTGTATAAGAACTAAAAATTCAAATGCAAATATCAAAAATACAGAGGCATCATGATTATGGACAAGGAAAACAGATGATTTGTGTACCTATGCAATAGTAGAATGGTATTGGGTGCTTTGACAAGAAGCGATCCCAACCATCACTGAAACTGTTCCGGAAACTTCCATCCCTGTCTAGAAAGTATGCAATTGCACCAATAATAGCAATAGTCTGCAACAATGGAAAACAATGCATATAAGTGGTTCTCTTCCTTGAACTTGGATATCAGAACAAATTGACCTAACATTGGAATTGTATTTTCAAGAACAAGTTTCTTTTTATTACATGCTACATATCAGCTATAAGACTTGTATCCAAGAATTGAGTGAAACAGCACTGAAACAAAACAATTTTCTTCATCTAAATGCCCTAATTTCTGTAAAAACTATGTGAATAATGCAGCAAAAAAATGCAGGTTTGGGTGTATTTTCATTGTTTAACAGAACTTGAAAAACTCAACAGATGATGCCTAAGGGGCATAATTGCTTTCAAATGTAGTAACTTTATATAAGTTGCAGATGAAGAATTACAAGGAAAAGATTTCTAGAGATGAAGATGATGAACTTTATTTTGCAAATGGAAATTTAGTGCTTACAAGCTGTACGGCAAGAAATACGAGGAGCACATCTCTTGCAACAAATATCCGGAACTTCATTTTACGCCATGAGTTGTCCTCCCAAGTCTCCACCCTAAGATGAAATTGAGCTTTGCACGTTGTGCAGTGGGAAAATGCAAATCCTTCCTACATAGCATAACGAGACACAAGCAAATAACTTTGTTTTTCCTTCCATTATATCTGAACAGGATACAACATAATGAGATAATAGTAAAAGACTTGCATCCATAGTCTACAGCACCTAGCTAGCAATGATCACCAAAAGGTTGGTAAAACCGCAAAAATACTCCTAAAAGTAAACAATCAACCTAGACTTAAAATGGAACAGATTGTAATCAACACACTTGTTTTACAGTGTACCCTCCGAACCAAGCTGAAATATGATAGCCTGGAGAGATGCAGCTCAAAATTGGCAGCATATTTGCTGCTACATGTCAAAATTTTATTCTGATAGCATCTTTGCAATATCAGAATCTGCCAATTAAAAAAATTGTTAATGAAGGAAAAGGCAGGGCTCTTGTGCATTTGAGGAGCATAAACACCTAGGCCGCATTGTTGTTTCCTACTCTTGTACAGTACACAGGATCTGACTAAGATTTTTTTTTTAAAAAAAAAACAGGCCTGACTAAGAATAACTGCATGATCATTACTTCAACCAGTAATGTGCATTTTTGCACGTTTCTTATGTGATACATTTCCTCTATTTAGTGTGGATGTCTTCATGTTGCAACTATACGAACCTAAAGGTATGCAGCATTGACAAGACAAAGGGGAAGCAAAAAACATATATCATGTGTTTTGAGTTCAAATTGGTATGCAAAGTATAAGGAAGATTTCAACATACCTTAACAGAACGCCAGTGATCAAGGCATGAACGGTGAACAAACTGCTGAGTTCCTTTGCACATGCAAGGTGATATCACATATCAGTTCATCACCTGCAGCAAAAAAATGAAACATGCACTGGAGTGCAGAAGATTACATCAGTTCAATTAGTTGTTGATGGGTAGCAAAAGGAAAACTGAAGCATTCAACTAATAATTCAATGAGTCTTGTATAAAAGCAATATTTAGCCCCCAGATGCGAAAGTTCTGACGTATGAAAACAAATTTGTTTGCTTCATACAAGAATGGCAAAAAAACAAAAAACAAAACAAAATGGCAGCTGTCCATCATGATAAAAAAGGGACTTGTTCATTGTCTTTGGCTGACAGAACTAGAACTTACAGTTGGCTTTAGTCCTCAGATATCACAACAGCATTGCTGAGCTTCTCCAGGACAATCATTAAATTAGTTGCACCCTTGTAAGATGTTGACAACATAACAAGCCAGATTTCAATTTGTATAGCAGCAGCATAGGAAAAGCGATAACGATTTGTAAGCTAGTCAGCTGTGCATCTTGCATGTTGTCGTAGGTACTGCTGCAACCTTAACTCGACGTTTGAGCTATCTGGTAATGGTTCAGGTCAGAGATCATTCATAAATCCCATTTGCTAGTGTGTATCCTAAATCATAGCGTATTCAACTAGACACACAAGAAAATGCAGTATATAGAACTGTTTTTGGACTACAATACAAAGTGAGCAAGAACCCAAGAGGTGTGATCATAATTCTTTTTTTCTTATTGCTACCAATGGGCAGGAAATTAGCAACAGATAAACCATTCCCAAATTGAAACGAGTAATTTAACCGACATAAGAAAACTGAACTGAGGCAGCATACAAGACCATCACCTATCTCAGACTCTGCCTCAAGGCAAATGCGGCAGCATGCAGCAGAAGAACCATTGGTCTCCTCATCTTCGATCTCCAGCGGGGTCACGGTTGCTGGTTGTGGCGCAGACAGCTCCACTGATGATGACTCCGCCTCCTTGCCCTCCCTTCCGAGAAGAGGGTCTGAGTCATTTGGGACCACCTCTTCCAGCTCCTGGTTCGTATCCATTGCTGTTCTTTTCCCTTCCTCTAGCCCTCACTGCAACAAGTTCAACCAACACAGGGGATGAAGAAACAGAACTGTGAATTAATTACAGTTTCAGCAGGGGGCACAGCAAATCATTTGCCATATGGAGCCAGAGAATTCGAGCTAAAGGCCAAGGCTCTGAAGTCATAGGTCCAACCAAGTTGAACATTGACTAAGTAATTAGGTACAGGGAAATTGAATTGCACTTGTTGCATTAGACTTGGTCTGACGGACTACTCGCAGATCAAAATTACCCATGAGAAACGGTCGAGTTCTACCCAAACTTAATGGAAGCAAACGATTCTAGTTTACACCAAATTCGCACACACCTGAATCGGGGCGTGAAGTAATACCATCTAGAAATTAACCACTCAAAACGTGATGCTTGAACGCTTGAAAACTAGTGCTATGATCGCAGAAGAGTAGTGCTATGTGATTGGGAACAACCGAATGAACTAAGAGAGAATTCCAGGCCGCGAAAGCGGAGGAAATGGGGTTGAACACAACACTGAAAAAAAACGATAATAGCAACTCGCCCGTGAGGAAAGCAAAGCTGGATCCGCGCATCGCAGCAAAACCACCCGGGAAATTCCGCCTCAAGAGCACTCGCACACCACAGGAACCGATTCTCTAGAAGCCCACGCGCCCCCCGCGCCAGAATGCCACCGATCTCCCCACCCCCAAACGAGAAGCCCGCAGAAACGACCACGAAACTCACTAGGAGGAACCGCGCTCCGGACGCGAGAAGCCAGCGAACGGGGTGGCGAACCGGCGGCGGGCGGCGATCGTACGGACGGGACTCTAGCCCCTCACGCCTCCTCTGCCGCCCTTGGGGTTGGGGGCTCTCGGAGGATTCGAGGATTTTCGTGGGCAGCAGCGAGGGCCAAGGGAGGGACCGGAGCGAGCGAGCGGGCGGAAGGAATAATACCAAACGTGGAGGTGGTGACCGAGAAAGCGCAAAGCGGTCGAATTTTCTGCGAAGAACCCTCGACGGAAAAAACTGTGTGCTACCGTTGTT
>Ga0182179_1000032_pt1 | contig 11559 bp, 13 predicted proteins | sample G5R1MG_30_FD_123221 | JGI IMG/M metagenome (GOLD analysis project Ga0182179, IMG submission 123221) | Switchgrass phyllosphere microbial communities from Michigan, USA - G5R2_MAIN_22AUG2016_LD1 MG | ecosystem: Host-associated > Plants > Phyllosphere > Phylloplane/Leaf | place: USA: Michigan... | reverse complement strand
ACCGTAAATAGAAGCCCATCGGCTCCTGCTGCAGGGCGCATTCGCCTCTTCCCTGGACGACCAAAACCGGCCCACTTAACAATTCCTGGCCCATATCTAGCCCGGTCAAATTCTGGCGATAACACATGCCCCCCTGGTTTCATCAATAATGATTATTGCGAAATCAGAGCCAAAACTCCTCGAAAACGTGCAGCGCCATCTTGACCGTTGGTGACCTGTTTGAGACCGAGCCGAACCCGTTCATCTTCCGCTCAGCACCTTTATAATCCAAAGCTGTTGCCTTGTTCCTATACATCTTCCCCATCGGGAGAAAAAACTCTCTTTCTCCTTCCTCTTCCAATCTCCAATCTCCATCGCCTTTCTTCCGATGGCCTCCTCCGTTGGCAGCAACAGCACACCTCCTTCTTCTCCTTCTTCCACGCCGAGCTTTTCCTCCACCACCTCGCCATTAAGCTCTCCCTCTACTCCTCTCTTCCGAGCACCAACTCCAGAATACCCGCCGGGGTTTTCTCCTCATCGATCTTCTTCCACTTCCCCTTTCCGGCCACCGACCCCGGAATACCTACCGGGGCAATCTCCACAAAGGTCGTAACTTCCGTCGTGGTACAACGATGGCAAGTCGTGGAGTTACAGTGACTCTGCTCGCTACACTCCCTCCCCCCTGACCAGCGGGGAGGAAAATCTGAGGAGCCTACTCTTGGCTCCACCATCGGCTCCTCGAGCTTTGATGACAAAGGTAGCTGGTGGGACGCGACGGCAACGTCATGGATGAAGGCTTCTCCGACCATGTCTCCTTCCTCAACCGGCGACAAGACCTCGAAGGACACCAGCAGCTGCAAGGGCGGCAACACACCAATGTCGTCAATGGAAGCCTCCTCCTCCGAATCTCCGCCGAGCAGCTCCACCGGCGATGATGACATCACTAGTTCTGTTAAGGTTAGTAGCAGTAGTGAATCCGATGAGTAGATCATCAGAACTTATGTAATAAACTTTATCAAACTATCAATGTCAACTGCTTTTCATCTTGTGTTTGCTTTTTATTTGCATGTTATTATTATATTTTTAATCCGATGGCACCGCATCGGCTCTATCAATGTTTCAATCCGATGCCAATGCATCGGGTTTGTCTCCCACGAGCGATCGAGTAAAAGTCCACAAGTCATCGGCTTTTCTGCTAGGCCTTATCCTCACATCGGCAAGACCATCATTCCTGACCTCACAATCAGCCAATGTGGAAACAACTTACCCCCATCCTTTTACACCAAAAATCCTGTCGATTTTCCTGGAGGCGTGGCCTGTAGCTTCAGCTCTAAACTTCAATTTAAAACCACGTGCACAACCTTTTCTCCCTTATCCCCCTGCGCAGAGCTTCCTTTTCGCCAAATCCTCAAATCAAAAATGGCTTCCTCCGCTGCAGGATCATCAGGATACTCCCGGCTACCGTTTTTCGGCCTAAAGGTAAGATCTTGACCCCTTTTCACTTTAATGAATCTAGAAAATAGGAGTTCAATCTCTGAATCTTGCTTCTGCGTGGTTTCCCAGGCGAGCGACATTTTAATCCCTAGATTTTCTGCCCCCAGATCTCTTAGCCTAGGTCCTCAGTCCTTTGAACCACCATTAGATCTGATCTCTGTAGAGCTGCAGAGGATCCCATTCATAGCCCAATCCCCTGATCCAAATATCTGGACTGACCAACTGCGTGCTTGGCCCTTCCCAATGGAGGGCTGGACGAACTAGTACAACCGAGTAGCCAAAGACCATGAGGGTACCTGGCAAAGAATAGGGATAGCCGATGCTCTATATCTGACCCTTTTCCCCATAGAAAAACATGAAAACCTCTTGAGATCCATTGGCTATTTCTGGTCAGATACTTTGAATTGCTTCATGTTCGGCTACCCATCTCCTTTCTCATTAGGAGAATGCAGCCACAAGATAATTGACAAAGCCGCAACACGCAACTGGGGTCAGTACATCGATCACCATCAGAAAACCAAAGGCATAGTTGACCATCGGGAACACACAGCATTTTTGAACCTTTGGTTAGACCATTTCCTCTTTTGTGGCTCTTCCTTAGCTCCCACAAAAAATTATCTCAACTTAGCAAACGCTCTAGCCGATGGGCGTCGGCTGGCACTGGGAAAGCTTTTCCTGGGTGTTTTTTATCGCCACTTATCTCTGAACAACACCCGTCTCCTTTCTGGTGACCGCATCAGAGCAGGTGGACCATGGTGGTTCTTGCAGCTATTGTGTCAGCTGTATTTTTCTCCAAGCATCCCTGACTTTCCTCGCTTGGTAGACCTTTCCTTCCCAAATCCTGCTGGCAATCCAATCCGATGCACCTCCTTCGGACAGGCCCTCTATCGACTACCTGGCAGTAGGCCAGATGAGAAAGAAACAGCTAAATGGTTCAAACTGTTTTACCATGACCAAACCCAGATTTCTTTCTCTGTCTATTCTGAATCTGTCAACTTTGAAAACCCTTCCATCTTCAGATTAGACACTTTTGCCGATGATGATGACACGCAGGCTCAATATGCACTGATGATCCGTCCTTGCCTTCTTCCTATGAGTATGAGCACCAGCAATAGAATTACCAAACCCGGGTATGAGGCTTACCAACCAGTAGTGGCCGCACGCCAACTCGGCTTAAACCAGATTCCTCCTTCCTTCATCATTCATGAGAACTTTCAAAGCCGAGCTAACCTCACCGAGAGCTTAATAGCTAGTCGCGCATACAACCTTTTCTCTCATCTCGTCATACCAATCCCATGCGACCTAGAATTTACATACTCAAAAGTGGGCTTTGACACCTGGTGGTCTTACTAAAAGGCACATCTATTCCGAGGCCCAATCAGCATTTTCTTGATCGGCATCAATCCGACATACGTGCCAACACCAGAAGAGGTGAGTCTGCCGATCCAAACTTTCCTAGCACATGACTGCAATCTGTCTAGCCAACTGGTTGACTTCTTTCTCTTTTAATTTGCCTTGCAGCTTGAAGAAAGACCTGCCCCCAAGACTGCTGAAGGGGAATTGTTTCAGTATCCGCCGATGGCGTCAGTGCCTCTGTTTGGCCGAAAAGCTCCACCTCTGGAGAAAGTTCTTTTCGCTGCCCCCGAGACAAGGCATCGGCGCGATGTGGTATGCCAGCCACCAGTCAAGATGCTCCGGACATCCAAAGTCATCACCAGGAGAAAACTAGCATCGGCACCAATCTCTGACTCCGAGGATGAGCAGGTAAACTTGCATCAGAGAACTTCTTTGTTCTGACCTTGGTTTTCCTCACTTGTCTCACCTATATCATCTTTCTTGTACAGGCTGGCAAGGCTGCAGAGGACCGAACTGATCCACCATTGGTGATCATAGATGAGTCCCCACCTGAACCATCCACTGCTGATACTCCTTTGCCCGACCCTCAACCGATCATCAGTACCTTGGTCAATATGCCGGGGAGTCCACGAACCATCGGCTCTTCGGCCGATGTGCCAATCACAGAGGTAAACCAAATCACGATCTAATGTTTTTACCTGTCTCCACAGATATTGATGTCAGGATTTTATGTTCAGGCCCAAAATTTGCCGGTCGCAGTAGACCCTGCTCCTTCTCTTCCAGTCACTATCAACCAGGCTGCACTCCCTGCTCCATCTCAAAGAAACGCGCCAGCCAACCTCACTGATCGGCTAAAAGAGATCCTGAACTTATTAGAGAAACCCATAGAACAATTGGTGCAGAGTGTGGATCACCTCCATGGGATTCTGGATGCTGTGGCCGCATAGCTTCCCGCCGACCTCGGGCAAACGCTTCTGCGCACTGTGGATCTCGGGTTCCACAGAGAGGAAGTGACAGCAGCATCGGCCAGAATTGCAGCTCGGCAAAACGAAGCTGCAACAAGACAAGAACTTGCTAAGGAGGATTCGGTCCTACTTCAGCATAGGATTACCTTGGCCGATGACGAAGGACGATCGGCCCTTTGCTCGGAGCTGCAAGGGTTGACGAAAGAACGGAACAACATAGCAGCGGAGATCCAATGTCTCCAACAGAAGCTCTCCGCCGTCGACGAGAACATCGCCACTCGAAAGACCGAGCTCCAGCACCTCGATGATGAGAAACGGAAGCAAGAAGAAGTGGAGTCCCGACTGGCAGCACTCCGTACACGGCGGGCCCAACTGACACCCGGCAGCGATGACTTTGACCGCGCCGTGATTACTTTTGTCGATGCTACTAGTCAACAGGCCTTAGACGCCCTCTCAACATTCCTTCGACAGTGACCTGTAAACTTTTAGAAAACTCAAGTTCAACTTAGTAAAGCCAAGCATCAGAATGTTCTCCTTCTTTTACTTTATTGTTATTATTTTTCCTTAAAGCGGTGGCAACGCACCGGCTTTTACTTTTTTTCTTGAGACGATGGCAGCGCATCAGCTTCAATTCCAACCCTTGTTTCAGTGTCGGACTCCGCGATCCTCCTCTGCAGAGGTCGGGCGAAACAAAAATCCTACTGCGGGGGTCGGGTGACCCGAACCTCCCACACAGAGGTCGGAGGCGATGGCAACGCATCGGTCCTGATTCGACCCTTGTTGCAAGGTCGGGCGAGACGGAATTTCACTGTAGGAGTCGGGCAAGTGTGTCAACTTTGATCCGACCCTTATTCTTTTCTTTTTCCTTCTTGAGGCGATGGCAACGCATTGGCTCTGATCCGACCCTCGTTGCGAGGTCGGGCGAGGCGGAATCCTCTAGTGGGAGTTGGGTGAATCGAGCTCCGTCGGTAGGGTCGGGCGAGGCGAGCCTCCCGTGCAGAGGTCGGGCTCGATGGCAGCGCATCGGCTCCGATCTGAACCTCGTCGCGAGGTCAGGCGAGGCGGACCTCCGTCTTTAGATACCCGATCAGCCTCCTGCATCGGCTCCAGATGCCCGTCATCGGCTTTATGCCAATGGTAGCGTGCCATCTCTAGTTGCAGACAACTTCACGAGCCTACCCACAGGCTCGGATAATACTTCTTTAAATATTTTCCATTGACATTGCGACTGAATCTCACCCCCTCGAGGGTTTCCATACGGTAGGAATTGCCTGGTGCAGTCTCCACTATGCGATACAGACCATGCCAATTAGGTGACCATTTGCCGTACGCTGGATCCTTAGTCCCAATCAGCAACACCAACTCCCAGACAAGATCTCCGACCTGGAAATTTTCTTATTGTAAGCTCTGGCGACCTTCGCCTTACTTTCCTTGATCTTTTCCAGAGCCCAAAGCCGAAGTTCTGTAAGGTCTTCCGTGTTGACATTCATGAGGGAAGAATACTCATCGGCTGATATTTGGTCTTGCAGTGCAACACGCCTAGAGCCGATGCTAATCTCCCATGGCATCACGGCCTCTTGTCCGTAGACCAGCTGATACGGTGCACATTTGACGGACCCGTGGCATGACATCCGATATGCCCACAATGCTTCTGCTAAATGTTCATGCCACTATTTAGGGTACTTGTCGATCTTGCGCTTGATCAACTTGATCAGACTCTTGTTGGAAGCTTCAGCCTGACCGTTGGCTTGCGCATAATACGGCGATGACTGGATCAGGGTTATGCCCATCTCTCTGGCAAACTGCTTGAATTCCTCGGCTGTAAATATTGTGCCTTGATCTGTGGTGATAGTTTGAGTAATACCAAACCGGTACATGATGTGCTCCCTGACGAAATTCACCACGTCCCTAGCCGTGACATTTTTCAATGGCACAGCTTCAACCCACTTGGTAAAATAATCCGTGGCTGCTAGGATCCACTTGTGGCCTTTACTAGTAGGAGGGTTGATCTGGCCGATCATGTCCATACCCCATCCCCTGAACGGCCATGGCTTCACGATCGGGTGTAACAAATCTGCTGGAGCCATTTGCACTGCGCTAAACCTCTGACAATCTTGGCAACCTCTGTAGTATTTAAAACAATCTTCCAGCATTGATGGCCAATAGAAACCCGATCTCCTGATCAACCATTTCATCTTGTGCGCAGACTGATGAGTACCACATGTCCCTTCATGTACATCATGCATGATGCTCAATATGTTAGACGGGCCGAGGCACTTTAGTAGTACTCCGTCCATGGTGCGAAAGTGTAGTTCGTCACCAATCAGCACATGCCTCAGCGCTCTGCGTCGTGTCTTCCTATTCGCCCCCCGAGCTAGATCCTTCAAGTATTGGAGGAGATCAGCTCTCCAGTTGACAGTATCCAACTGCAATATTTCAATAGGGATGTCCTCAGTCTGCTGAACGTACCCGAAGGTGACCTGCGCCAGCCTGTTGGCTTCGTCATTCTGGTCTCTGGGTATCCACGTCAGGGTAACCTGACGGAACTTTGCCATCATCTCGCGACAATTGACGAAGTATGGAAGAAGGTTGTCACTGACGCAGTCATAATCCTCTGCAAGTTGACGGATCACTACCCTCGAATCGCCGAAGACTTCGACCATCTTAGCTCCGGCATCCAGAAGTAACTCAAAACCCCTGCAAACAGGTGCATACTCGGTCTGATTGTTAGTAAGCTTAGATTCTAGTCATAGTGCGAACTGGTAAACCATCCCGCGTGGAGAGACAATATGCAGACCGATGCCACATGCATGCTCGCAAGTCGATCCATCGAAAAACAAGACCCAGGGCCTGACCCCAACAAACAGAGTTGATGGCGCCGCCCTTTCTATGATGAGATCAGCCAAAGCCTATCCTTTGACAGCTTTGGCCGGCTGGAAGTGTATGTCAAATTCTGAGAGAGCGTACATCCACTTTCCGAGCCGTCCTTTGAGAATAGGTGCCGATAGCATGTGCTTGATGACATCGGCTTTGCAAACAATGTGGACCTCTGCGTTGAGCAAATAATGCCGCAGCTTGGTCCATGTGAAATATAGACACAAGTAGAGGTGCTCCATCCCACTGTACCATGTTTCCGTGTCGAGCAGTCGTCGGCTGAGATAGAAGACCACTTGTTCTTTGCCGTAGAATTCCTGGATCAACACTGAGCTGATAGAAACTTCATCGGCCGATAGGTACACTATGAATGGCTGGTCCAGCTGAGGTGGGACCAATACTGGTGGCGATGACAGATATTGCTTGAGGTCGTCGAATACCTTCTGCTGTTCCCGCCCCCAGACAAATTCATCAGCGTTCTTGATCTTCACGAGCGGCATGAATGGCTCAATTCTGGTAGACAGATTAGATATGAACCGCCTGATGTAATTGATTTTGCCGATCAGGCTCTGCAGCTGTGTCTTGTCTGTTGGTGGGTTCATCGTCATGATGGCATCCCTGCTCTTGTTGCCAATTTCAATGCCACGCTCATGCACCATGAAACCCAGGAATTGTCCTACTAACACCGAACGCACACTTCTTGGGATTCATCCTCAGACCGTGTAGACGTGTGCGCTCCAAGACTTGTCGCAAATCGGCTAAATGTGTTTCTGGAAGAGCCGATTTGACCAACACATCATCGATGTATACCTCTATCAGCTGGCCGATGAGATAATGGAATATATAATTCATCGCCCGATGATAGGTTGCTCTGGCATTCTTGAGGCCGAAGGTCATCACGACCCACTCGAACAGGCCAATATTTCCCGGACATCCGAAAGCTGTCTTGAATATATCTTCCTCTGCCATGAGAATTTGATTATATCCGGCGTTACCATCGAGGAAGCTCATCATCTTGTGTCCTGCTATCGCATCTATGAGTAGATCAGCTACTGGCATTGGGTACTCATCCTTGGGCGTGGCTCTGTTCAGGTCTCTGAAGTCGATGCAGACGTGAAGCTGGCCGTTTTTTGTTCTGACAGGTATGATACTAGAAATCCATGTGGCGTACCTGCATGGCCGGATAAAACCTGCTTCGGTCATTTTCTGAATCTCTGCCTTGATTTCCCCTAGGATAAGGGTGTTGTACTTCCTGGGGGCCTGAGCGAAGGGGCAAAAACCGGGCTTGATTGGCAATCTGTGCTCAACAATCGAGCGATCCAAGCCGGACATCTCGTGGTATTCCCACGTGAAGCAATCTGCAAATTCTCTTAGGAGGCTGGTGAATTGTACCTTTGCCTCAATCCCGAGCTTCTTGCTTATGTACGTGGGGCGAGGACGATCCCCTGGCCCGATGTCGATTTCTTCTAGATCATCGGCCGGCGTAAATCCACAACCCAGCTTGCCGTCCTCTGCTAGCTCAGTGGTGCAAATCATGTGAGACTCAAAATAATAAAAGGGCCGATGGCATGCATCGGCCGATTTTGTTTCATTAAAGTGCCGATTGCGCAAATCGGCTTTACATGATATTTCTTTTATAAGGGGCCGATCGCTAGGATGGGCCCTATCTAGAATAGATGTCCCTAAGATTGGTCGCCGGTTGCCGGAACCGGCGACACCCCATTTTTTTGACTGGGTAACAAAACTCCAGTCCTGTTCTTTTCTTCTGGTCAAACATTCTGTTCCTTCTCCCCACCAGCTTGGAGCCTCCGCCATCGTGATGTCACAAGAATCGTCAGTGGGAACCACCTCCACTTCGTCTCCGTTCCATTGGATGAGGCATTGATGCATCGTGGAGGGTACATAGCAGTTGGCATGAATCCAGTCTCGGCCAAGCAAGGCCAAGTAGTGCCCATCAGAGTCGACGACGAAGAAAGATGTGCTGACTGTCTTGTGGCCGATGGTCAAGTCAACATTTAAAACTCCCTTTGCTGGCGTCTGGTTACCTTTGAAATCATTGAGGACTACGTTGGTTTTGATGAGGTCCTCCTCTGCGCGGCCGATCTTGCGGCATACTGCGTATGGCATCAGGTTCACTGCCGCACCGGTGTCCACCATCATCATGTTGATGGGTTTTCCGTTGATGTAACCCTCGAGATATAATGGCTTCAGATGACGGTATGTCTTGTTGATTGGCTTCTCAAAGATGATCGCCGCCGGTCCCAGGCTGAGTTCTGCTACAGCCTCCTGGCTTGGCTGCGGGCTGCGGAACTCATCGGGTAGGAAGAACACCATGTTGACATCGGCCGATACAACTGTTTCATCCGATGTCTCACCGTTGGGAGCCGATTTGGTCGGCTGTACTCTTCTCCAGACCATGTGGCGCTCCCTGCGGGGAGGTGCGATAGCCGATGGCCCGGAATTTACCTGCTTTAGAAGCCGCATGTAATTTTCCTCAGCTTGCTCCAAGCTGTGGAGCCGTTGTACTCGTCGCTTCTGTGACCTGGAGAGGCCGTCTGGACACCATCGTGGGAGGTGGCATTCCTCCCGCCTCCTGTTGTGTTCTTCTTGCGCGCGCCTCTCGGTTGATGCTTGACGAGGCGGAGGTGAAGGCGGACGATAGAGCCTTTGAAACACCGATGAACACCGGCCGGAGCGTGGCTGTGCAAAGCACTCTGGGCAATCTTCAGGGGTCAGGAGACGGTCCATCCCCTGACTCCAGTAGAATTGGAAGAATGGGCACTCCCAATGCATTCTGAATCTTCTATAGTCCTGATAGTTGTATTCTTCCTCGTACCGGCAGTCTTGACGGAGGCGCTTCTCTTCCCGGTACCGAGGATCGTGACGATGTTCACCACCATGTGAACGACGACGGGGGACGTAGTGAGCTGCGCCTTGCCTGCCGTCGCGCCCGCGGCGGTTGTCACGGTGATCTTCTTGGCGCCGGGCTTCTTGGCATCGCTCCTCGGCTCTGGCGTACAGCCCGATCAATGACCCTGAGTTGGGGCGTGATCGGCGGTTCCTTTCCACCTCCTTTACAGAGGTGTGGCACTCCGACTTGAAGACTAGTGGCCGCTCGTCGTCGGGATCGGCCTTCCCTTTTCCTTTGTCACTGTGCGATATCGACACCATGTTAATAGAAGGAAAAAAGGGTGAATTGAGCTCACCAAGCCGCCGGGGAGACACCGTCCCGACCATGTTGACCAGGGGGAAAGGTGTCTTGTCAACTTTCATCTGAGGACGGGCGTACACCAGACGCCCTTGCTCAATGGCGCCTTGGATCTGCTGACATAGCGCCTTGCAATCGACCGTGTCGTGGGAATCGGTCGTGTTGTGCCATTTGCAATATTTACGCCCTTTGAGCTCGCTGGCCGAAGGAATCTGATGTCCGGCCGTCAGCTGCAGCTGTTTTTCCTTGAGGAGCAGGTCGAATATCTGCTCCATCTTGGTGACGTCGAAGTCATATCTGACCTTGGCTTCTGGTTGCTTGAGCCAGGAGCAGGACAGGGGCTGGGAGGCCCTGGCCCACTGGACAATCGCCACCTCGGCCTCATCGGCCGATTCTTCCTCTGTAGCGTCGAAGTACGCTACCGGCCTGCACGGTCTTTCTGCATAAAGATCAGGGTGAAGGCACTCATAGGCAGATACCTTGGATAAAAGGTTACCGATAGAGTCGAAATCTGTCGGCCCGTATACGCCTTTGGTGACACGGGAGAGGCCACCGTAAGCGAGTTCTGCCAGATTCTTTTCTTTTCTGACAGATGGAGTGAATAACACCGATTGCGCGCCTTGCGAAAGCGCTGGATGTACTGGCTGACGATTTCTCTATTTCACTGACGGAGAGCTGTGAGGTTCGTCAGTGTGGCTTCGTCAGAGCCGGAGAAGAACTGGGCATGGAATTGCTCCTCCAACTGCTTCCATGTTGTGACAGATGCTGGTGCCAGGGAAGTGTACCAACCAAATGCCGACCCAGTCAGCGACAAAGAGAAAAGCCGAATCTTCATGTGTTCGGCGATGGCTTCTATGCCGAACTGAGCCATATATCGGCTAATGTGCTCCACCGTGCTGGTGTTATCATTGCCGCTGAACTTGGAGAACTCTGGCACCTTGAACTTTGGTGGCGGCGGCAACTGGTCATACACCTCTGGATACGGCTTTGAATACATGATGGCACCCCTCTTTGGGGCGATCCCATATTTGTTTTTCAGAATCTCGGCGACCTGGTCTTGCAGATCTATCGCTCCGGCGCCGAGAGTCTTGTCGGCATGATTATGAGAAATCGGCCCCGTTCCGTACTGGGCTTGCCATAGCAGTAGCCCTTGATCTGCAGGCTTCTCTCTGGTGGAAGCCGCATGAGTGTTGGTGCCAGTAGTCTTGATTGGCTCTGGTCGGTGGGGAGGCTCCTCGCCGGCCCGCAGAGGCCTGTACCTGAGCAGACAGTTGTATCCCTCTGGTATAAAGGCAGGCGGTTCATCGTAGTAGGTTGGTCAATCGTTCTGATGAACTCGGCCGTTGTTCCCTTTGGAGCATTAATCTACAGGATGTTTAGAGGCCGAGTGTAGAATCTTTTCTCCCCCTCATGGGGGCTTATCACCGGGCCGGTGTCCTGATTGTATTCACCGGCCAAAACGCTTCTGACAACACGAGCCACGATGTTGTCCATGGAGTTGAGGAGGACCTCAGTTTGTCGGAGAAGGGCGTGGCCGATCATATAGTTCATCTCTTGGCGAAGAGCTCGGCTACGCTCTTCTGACGGCACAGAGATGTTGATCCCGTCCAGAGAGCATTCAGCGGTGTCGATGCACTTGACCCCTCCATTGCGGGTCCACATGAAGCGCTTGAGAACCTCCTT
>Ga0182179_1000031_pt1 | contig 11743 bp, 11 predicted proteins | sample G5R1MG_30_FD_123221 | JGI IMG/M metagenome (GOLD analysis project Ga0182179, IMG submission 123221) | Switchgrass phyllosphere microbial communities from Michigan, USA - G5R2_MAIN_22AUG2016_LD1 MG | ecosystem: Host-associated > Plants > Phyllosphere > Phylloplane/Leaf | place: USA: Michigan... | reverse complement strand
CGGGACCTCTTCTTGCTCACCTTGGGCAAATACTCTCTCCAAGGCCACGTCCTCCCCTCTGCCTCCTTTCCCCATTTCTCGATTGGGTGCGGATGGACTGTGTTGTCAAGTCCTAGCTTTACGGGACCATCTCCAACGAGCTCGTCACCATCGTGATGGAACGCCGCGCCCCTGCCCAGGCCATCTGGCTTGCCATTGACGCCATGGAGTACAAGTCGAAGAACTTGTGCTTGGCAGGACTTCGGAAACTGCATCTATAGAAGACTTGGGCTGCTGTCCATCCTCAACAGGTGCTGCCACCAGTGCTTCCATATCAGCCTGGCATAATATAAAGAAGACTAATTAATACAGTGTATCCAACTAGGAAGAAAAGCAATGGAAACAAACACTTACAACAGCTTGCTTAACATTCTCAGTAAATCCTGTCTTCTTGCTGCAATGCATCTCTTTGAACAGATCAATTGCACTCGGTTCTGCATCTTTATATTTTTCTTGCTTCTGAAATTATGTGAAATGAATGTGGTGAGCTTGGATATCTTGACACGAGGCAAAAGGTTGGATTTGAAAGGCAATTAGAAATGACAAGTAATAAGAAGCAGTAGGCAGTAGCATGAGTACCTAGTAAGCAAGACAGTAGTAACTAGTAAGCACAAAATAGCACACAACATCAGAGTTAGTAGTAAGCAGCATTAGGCACTAGCAGGATCTAGAAGCACTGCAGCAGCAGCAGCAGAAGCAGTTAGCAGCTGGACTGCCAGGCCAGAAGCAGCATCAAGTAGGAGCAGCAAGCACCATCAGGCTGGCAGCAACCAAGCAGCAGCGACAAGCAAACAGCAGGGCAACAGCTAACAGCAGCAAGCTAGCAGCATGACAGCAGCGGCAAGCAAGTAGCAATCAACAGTAGGGCAGCAGCCACAAAATCATAGTTGTCAATTTCACATGATCTTTTAGTTACCACTTACCAGTGAGTAAGCTTTTGCAATGTAGGACTGTGACCCTGTGCGCTGCTGCATCTGCACTTTCTCGCCACATAATCGGTTCTTCACACATGTCTCCTGTTAACCAAATAGCAGGAAAAAGTAGAGGAAGTTATAAATATGGCATCTAGGAATGTGAAGGGAAATCCTTTCGTTTCACTGGAGACATGCTGAAACCTAAGCTACAACTTTGTAGTAAAACAATTACAAGATAGGCAGAGCAGAGACGGGAATACGACAATATGGATCAGTATGCTATATGTTAAGAAAGTAAAGATCAGAATCAAATTTGGTGAAAGATTCCAACTAGCAGACATGATTTCTAGTCAATTAAATATATCAATGCTGAAATTACAGAAACACTAAAATCCTAGACTGTCACTTTGTCTCAATGCACCGGCACTATCATCAAGCAATTTAATCCGCCCACAAAGATGCAATCACACCCAAAAAAGGCAGCCGTTGAGGTAACAACCTTACATTAGCATAGCTTGTCTTATGGACTTGTAATTAGAGATGAGGTGATGCTAAAATAGATTCTGGTAGAGAGTGTAAAACTGCAGCTGGGTGTTGAATACCTTGTGTTTTGGGGTAGACCACTTTTCCACCAGTATTTTCCATTGGTCATCAGTCATGCTCGGGAGGGGGGATGTAGTCCTCACTTGATTAGCAGGTACATTGTTGAAGTACTCTTTTTTGAGCCGGTACCTCATCTGGCGTTGTGAAGTCTTTAGCATATCCATACAAGCATCTATGACCGGCGGACTTTCAATGGCAATGGTAAATTATCCCTAGTGAAGCGGCATTTTGTTATGGTAAGTTTGAAAAATATCAATGAACTGTAACTGAAAAAGTCAGTTGGAAGGTGACTTACATTAATCTTGCCCATATAATTATCAATTTTTCCCTTGTTCTCAGTCTTCTTGTACTCCTTCCAGTGGTGAAATATGGGAACATGCTGCCTCAGTGCAATGCCACCCTCAGATGCAAACTTGGCGGCTTGGATAGGCGCCTCTGGCCTTTTGTTGCCTTCTGAAATTTGGATAGGAATCTTGATGCCTAGACCCCTGCTTAATGATTCAAGGTGCTTGCCCATGGTCTTTCTCCTTACTGGGACTCTTTCTGCCAGACCAAAAAAATACTTTAAGTGATATCCTAAGTAACAGAAAAGATTAATTACAAATTGAGTGTCAAGTTAATTAATTTAAAATGCATATTGCTGCACATAACTGAAACAATTTGCCATTATAAAAGTTACCAAGCTTAGGATCCCTAACGTACATTATAAAAGTTGAATAATTAAAAATTCCATGAACACAACATTAAATAAAGTGGTCTGTAAAGAATCAAATGCCCAAGGCTAAGTATATATTTAACAAGTAAACACTTCAATTCCATATATATGGCAAGTAAATGTACCACAGACACTTGCCTTGTTCTCCAGTACCCTGGTCATCACCCTCTGCCTGTGCCAGAGATGCCAGAGAAGTAGGCTCTATAGCATCATCAAGGGTTGGGCTGGACTCAAGGTTTGTTGCAGCATTTGAAATAGGTTGTGTCGAAGGTGTTAGGCCTTGGCAGGACTCTTGGTTTGCAGCTGCAATCCTTTGTCTTGTGACTCTAAATGGTTATTCTTGTGCTTCAGGTGCTACAACTCTTTTATTTGCTCTTGATCCTTTTGTACACGGGCCACCAATGTTTGAGATTTTGGTACGCGCAGCCTTAGAAGCCTTGCATTGTTCAACAGGTTCAATAAAATAATCAGAAGCCTTTCATTATGATTGCAGACCCAATGACAATAATTGTTAAAGTTGGGATACTAGAAAAATTATTATCTTGCTGACCTCCTCTTGATCAGAGCCATCACTACTGTCACCGGAATACAAAGATCCTGACTCATGAGAACCATCTTCCTTGTTATTTGACCTGGTCGTAGTCTTCATTGTTTTAAGCTGTCCGAGGCCTAGGCGTTGAAACAATTGATTGTTCTTCATCATATTGGCAGCCCTTTGTTTCTCATACTCATTAAGAGATGGTTCTGCACATTTCAGACAAAAAAAAAAGTATCATAGATGCTCTTTATAAGCAATAAGGAAATGAATGTGTAGAACATGTATGCAATAATCAAGAGCTTAGCGCAATATAGGACACTGAATTTAATTAAGTTAATTTGCTACGCATAATTTCTGCATTAAAAGACATTATAATGATTTTTTTGAACTTAGTCAAAGTTTGGTGCTGCAACAACTTACAGATTGACACAAAGGTATAAAAGGCTGCAATAATCAAGAGCATAGTGTTATATAGGACACAAATTTAATTTCAGATTCACACATAGCTATAGAACCCTGCCCAAAGCTCACAACTTATAGGCACTCCACGTGCAGCAAAGATCTTGGTAAACAAATTAAAGGCACTCGAATTGCCTACGAACAAATGCACAATAATTTCTGTAAAATCTTGCATTTAGAAGGAATGTTGCTGACTCAATTTTTTCTTCCTCAAGCACACAGAGATTCACTGGTGACACGCAGCATGAATTGGTTGTCAAGTGGGCTGCCCCTCAGGCATGTGGTTCAAGAATTAATCTACTGATGTCCTGGAATATATTAAGTAAGCTTACTGCTAGTCTGCTACTGCTATCAGCCATTGAAAATAAAGCTCCTAATTTATGCATGACTCGGATTTGTCTTGAGATTACATATATCATCCAATTTAGCATGCTACTTTTAGATTACTGCAGGGGAAAGAACTACGGATTGACGAGAACACAAGTAATCATTCAAGATCCAATCGAAGACCATTCCCATCCCAAACACCTAACATGCAACCCCAGATTGAAACCAATCAGATCAATCATTCCCCTAACAGCAAGGCGTCAATAGAACTAGAAATCGGCGGCCTCCTGCAACCAGATGCGCTGAAGGGAGACCAGATCGGGGTTTGGTTGGGATTTACCTTCACCCTCCTTTTCACGTCGGGACGACCTCCTTCCTGGTGGCATCTTGGTCTTGCGGTGGGGTGGCCTTAGGGTTAAAGGCCAGTTGAGAGGGGCGGCTGCCGGCAGGGAAATCGTTGGGGAGATGGTGAGGGACGGAGAGGTTGGGGGAAGCCTGCCGCCGCCGTGTGGGGAAGGATATAGGAGGGGTGGGCGTGGATTGCGGGAGTGAGGCGCCGGACGATATAGGCGGGAGGCGAAATGTATTTTGGCGCTACTTTTGTGGAGGGAAAAAGTCTTAGGTTTTCATATTTACATACAACAATTTATCAATTTTCCAAATAAATACATATTTTGAGGGATAAATTATGTAAAAAAAAATTCAATATTTGCTTGCAATGTCAGCCTCTAGTGTGGACTAGGCATCGGAATTTCACGTCAATTCACCGAATTTCATCACTACAATATCTATTAATAGAACTATTAAATTTTCCCCTATCTTATCGTATGTCATCATGTTTTGTCGTCCTTATGTGGAAATACTCTTGCTTCGGTAAGGGTTTAGGTTACTCGATCACGTATGTTCGACACAGACCCAATGGTTACATAAGCGGGCACAGGTGCAATATATAATGGGCATTCATGTATAAAGATTTTCCTCGTTCGGATAATTTGAATAATAAAACAAACATGAGCATATGTTGTTTTATAATGAAAACAAACATGGTTATATTGTACTCTTCTCTTCATTGGTCCCTCTCTATCTTGAGCTGTCTTGTTACTTGTACCCTATTATTATCCATTTGAAATAGTCTTTCTTGAGTGAGGGTTAGTTTACTCGATCTCGTATATTTGACACATACCCAATGGTTACGTAGGCGGACACAGAGTGCAATGGCCATTCCTGTATAAAGATTTTACTCGTTGGGATAATTTCTACAACGAAACAAACATGAGCATATATCTTTATCTCTCTTATTACTTCTACTCTATCATTTCCCCTTTGAAATCCTCTTTAGGTCTTGTATGGATGCAAGAGTATTGAAAGGACACTAAAATGATGCATATGCATAAAAATGATTTGGAATTCAAAATATGAAGGAAAAACTTTCATTTGTTTTACTAAGATATGTATTATGGTAAAGAAAAAGTATGTAGAAAAAAAGGAAAAAATTGGTCCTAGTGCTCACTCGAACACATGACCTGCTAGGACCAGCTTCTGCGTGCTAACCAGTGGGGCGCAATAGGAAGTTCGGTTAAGGAGGTGATAACATGTTAAATATATTACCAAACACCCAATGTTAAATATAAAATGTTCACCTACCATGGTACACGTCATCATCCTCTTCATTCCCCATCCCGGTCGCATGGGGTTGACCAAGAGGGAGATCCTCGCCCGCCATCAGGCGCGAAGCAAGAAGTCCGGGCGATTCGTCAAGGCGGAGGAGCATACGGCTCCAGCTCCAGGGATGGAAGCGTCGTCTTCTAAGGTGAAGCTCGGTCCTTTGCTAGGGGGAGGGGGTCGGAGCATCAGATCCTAATTTGGTTAGGTTTTAATGTGATTGTGCTTCAATATTTGATAGAGGCTAGCAAAGGGGAAGAAGCCATTAACGAAGGAGGTGGACACGCCGTTGGCGAAGAAGCAGAGGGTCATACCACCACCAGATAGTGTCGTGAACGACACCCCCAAAGGTAAAGCTTACATTGTGGTGAACCTCGTCTCCGACTCAGAGGAGGATATCTCAGATGATGAAGTCTCCAATGCAAGTGTATGTTCCCCCTCTTTGCTATGAAGTTTTGTGAATTAAAATGTTATGGTTACAAAGTGTTAGTAACTTCTGAAAATAAGGCTCGAAAGGTGGACACATTACTCCCTTTTACCATCACTATATGACTGTACATTAGCAATTGGCTGTCAATTATGTACTTCCATAGCTGACCACGATGCAATGTTTGACACGATTAGGAAGGGCATATCCCTAATGCGTACTTGGACTGTCCAAATTGGCAAGGAATTGCTACCTGGTCAAAGGTGCGCTGCGAGCATGGAATGCTGCCAAGGATGAAGTTTTGCTGGGGTGGAAACGACACAGGACGGCGTTTCCTTGGGTGCCCAAAGGTTGTTGTATGGAGCATCTATGATTTGCAATTTGTTTATCTTTTTACATTGACTAATACATACTACCCCTTGTAGTCTCGCGAGCCTCGCTGCAACTTCATCCAGTGGAAGGACGACGAATGGCCGCAAACTGCGCAACTGGGAATGAATCAACTGTGGGCAGAAATCAAAAAGTTGAAGAAGGCAGCTCGCAAGGCTTGGGTGCAGCGTGATGAAGCCCAGACAAAGCTTGAGAAAGCAGAAAAGGCCTTGGGTGAACTGAAAGTTGCAATGTCAGGTGCACAGAAGAAGATCAGGGCACTTGGACTCACACTTGCCAAGGGTGAAGTAAAGAATTGATGAAGTCTACAAGTACAAGATAGTGGTGTAACTATTTTGATGAACACAGGACCTATTACCTGTTGCTCCTATGTCTTGGCTGTTATTATGTAATGAAACCTGGGCGTAATGTGTACTGACCAACCTTGGTCCTCTGTGGTCTGAACATGCCTAGTTAAGCTACAGTAGAGTAGAAGATAGTGGCATGACTATTTTGATGAACCTGTTATGCCAGGCATGATCCTCTTGTTACTATATGCTGTCCATAATGTATGCCAAGCATGGTCTTATGTATTGTGAACATGGCAAGCATGCTGCCCTTATTAATATATGATGGTTCTGTGAACAAATTATGTTACTTCTCTGAACAAATGATGTTACTTGTCCAGTGTGTATACTCCTTTCTCTGAACAAATTCTGTACTGAGACAACAAGTAAAAGCCTGATGTGCTAGTAAAATCTGAAATCAAGTGCCAATATTCAGACATCCATGATCTGAACTCTGAAGCCAGCCTGACTGAACAAACTCAGTTTAATTTAAAGACTTTGACTGAGATGAAAAAATTGCATGGCATTGATACAACAAAATGAGATATTTTGTTGGCAGTATGAAGGGGTCAGCAGCCATATGGTCTTTTTGGTCAGATTGGTAATCTTGGTACAACAATTTTTTTTCTAGCTTCAATTCAAATATTTCTTTCTATAAACAAATGATTCAAGGAAACTAACGACCTGCATTTATTAATATAAAAAGGATGGATTTTCTATAAAAAGGAAACAATTGAAATGGATCTGCTAAATTCTGTAACTACAAAAATTTATCTCCCTCAAATATCAAAACCAAACTACTGCTTCAAATGATTCAGGTGGACAAACCAAGTTTCTAATACACATTCTCAATTGACCTACAATCTCCTTCAGCCTGCCAGATAGTTGGGCTTGATGCCCAATCTCCTTTATTCTGCAAATATTCCACAATCAGTCAAGAAAAATTCAGATAAATGACAACCTAAACTTAATTACTTAATTTGAACTCACTACAATACAAAAGTTAGAAAGTCAGATCAGAAAGCATGCCTGTAACAAATATGCTACTCATCATCACTATCTTCATCATTAACATTATGAAATGTTCGTTCATCATTATCACTAGCATATTGCAAGCCTGTCTCATCTTGTTCATCTTCAAAATAATTATCTTCCCCTTCAACTTCCCTTTGTCTTCGAATATCATTAACAACACTTGCATCAACATGTATAGAAGCATCTATGCCAGCTGTATGATTGTTCAGATTGACTTCGTTTTCATGAATATTATAACCAACACACTCATCGTCTTGGTATGACAGCGCCGTACCCTTTGGAATTTCATCACTACAATTTTCATCAACATTCCACAAGTGCCGGTGAACAAACTTTTGAACTACTCTCCAGCTACCACCGTATCTGGTGTCTTGCAAGTAAAATACCATTGTTGACTGTGTGGCTAAAATAAAAGGATCATTCTTGTACCACAAATTGGAATGGTTAATGCTTTTGAAAAATCCATCATCTTTCATTCTTGACTTGTTACTTTCAGTATCTATCCAGTCTCACCGGAAAATTATTACTGAACGGTGGCCACTAGAATCTGCATTGTACTGCAACTGAATTATTTCTTGCAAGGTCCCATAAAAATCAATATCATTGTCATTATGTGATCCGTAAGCCATTACTCCACTGTTTTGTGTCCTCTTGTCTTTCTCACGATCTGTGGTATGGTACCGAACACCATCAACAACACACCCTGAAAATTTTTAACTCGCCGATCTGGTTGACATGACAAAGCATATAGTTCTGTAGGCACATCTTCTCCATTCACAAACCGAAGCGTTTCAATCTGTACACATTAGTTATCAATAAAATTACAGAGCCTAGCATTAAATTAACAAAAAAATAAATTGAAGTAAGAAATAAGGTCTCACATGATTTTGAAACCACGAAGCAAATTGCTTTTCAATTGTTTTTTCCACATCAGCGTTTCCTTCATCCTCTAACTCTTTTCTAAACAACCTGTGAAAAAATTATTCAAATATTGAGAGCATATTCTAGACAATTTACATCAAAAAATAAGAAATAGTGTAAACATGAATACATACTCTATGTATGGTTCAATCTCTGCACAATTGTTTAGCACGTACCAAACCAACTTGTCATAATCATTTTCTCCATATGTAATCATAGGAGCTCCAAGTAAATCTACTCCATGTTTGAAAACAGATATATCACCCTTACTCATGTCAACACGCTCTCTGTTCCTGCCCTCCCGATTATGCCTTGTGTCAACATCATCAAAATACCTCGAACAGGCATCCAAGCATTCATTGGCAACATATGCTTCTGCAATTGAACCTTCAGGCCGTGCCATGTTCCTCACTGAATGTTTCAAAGTATACAACCTTTTTTCTACTGGGTACATCCACCCATATTGAACGGGGCCTCTAAGGATCGCCTCATCAGGTAAATGTATAGTCAAGTGGAGCATCACATCAAACAATGCAGGGGGGAATATTTTCTCAAGCTTGCATAGAACAATCAGGATTTCAGCTTTCATTTTGTGCAAAACATCTAATTTTAGGGTCTTAGCACATAATTGCTGAAAGAAGTTCCCTAGTTCCGAAATTGCTACATATATGTCTATGCATAATTCCTCGGAGAGCAGCTGGTAATATCCTTTGCATAATGATATGGCAGTCATGAGTTTTCAAACCTTGAAGGTTACATCCATCAGCAGTGATGCATGATGCTAGGTTAGAAGCATAACCATCTGGAAATTTTACACTCCTCAGAAAGTCATAAAAAGCTACCTTTTGGTCTTTATCCATTGTATAGGGAGCATGAGGAATAGTGTATGAATCTCCATTAGGTTTCAATTGTAATTATTTTCGTATGCCCATGTCTTCAAAATCAAGCCTAGCATTAATACTATCCTTTGACTTTCCTGGAAGACCAAGAAATGTGCCAAGAAAATACTCACATATATTTTTTTCGATGTGCATTACATCAAGATTATGCCGCAGCTTTAAATCTGTCCAATAAGGCAAATCCCACAAGCATGACCTTTTCTTCCAACCTTGACCTTCGTCTACACCACGTTTTCTCTTATTGCTTTGAGGATGTTTTCCTGGTCTAACATCCTTGACCCTCTCCAATTGCTCCCTCAACTCTTCTGCACTGAACTCCTGTGGCTTCTCCCGTTTCTCAATCTGGCCATCGAAATCTTTCCTTTTCCTCCATGGGTGATCAAGTAACAGCCAGCGCCGATGCCCAATGTAGCATATCTTATTCCTTATTCTTCTAGAACATGGGTCCTTGTCACAATGCACACAAGCATAATAACCTCAAGTAACTCTACCTGACAACGTGCTCAAAGCTGGGTAGTCATAAATACACCAAATTACTGCAGCATGTCGATCAAACTGTTTTCCTGACAAGGCATCTATAGTAGGGACACCTGACCAAAGCTCCAATAACTCATCAACAAGTGGCTCTAAAAATACATCAAAATCTTTTCCTGGACATTCTGGACCAGGGATGAGTAGGCACATCATGAAGTTAGATTGCTCCATACATAACCAGGGAGGAAAGTTGTACAGGATAAGAAAAACAGGCCACATACTGTATGCGGAGCTCATTTTGCCAAATGGATTAAAACCATCGGTCGCAAGCCCAAACCTCATATTCCTCGGATCTTGTGCAAACCATTCATGTCGTCTGTCAAAGTCTTTCCATGCCTCCCCATCAGCTGGATGGCTAAGCTCATTTGCCACTACTCTCCTCTTCAACTTGTGCCATTGTGCCTCCTCAGATATTTTTTTGGAAGCAAACATTCTCTTCAACCTACGAATCAAAGGAAAATGCCGCAATATCTTCTTAGGACTCCTATTTCTTGCTTTATCATCTTTCCATCTCGAGGCACCACACACTGGGCACTCATCATTTTTAGCATAAGTCTTCCGAAACAAAACACAATTATTTAGACACACATGGATTGACTCATATCCAAGTCCCAATGCTTTAATAAGTTTCCTAGCTTCCTTATATGATGTTGGTAGAGAGCAGTGCGGGAACGCCAATGATAAGAACTTTAGAATTGCAGTGAACACAACATTGCTGATCCGATAAAATGACTTGATATGAAGCAACTTCACTACAAAATAAAATCTAGTGAACACTGAACCTGGATGAAGCTCTTGTTTCATCTCCTCCAATAATGCAGCAAACTTTGACTTTTCTCCATCTTCATCTCCAACCACAAACAACTCATGTACCATATCAGGAAGTCTGTCATTAGGGACATCATTGTCCTCTTCTTCCCTCTCATGCATACTATCCTCGTTCAAGCCATACTGTTCATCCAAATTGTGAACATCTTCATTCATACTAGGATTTAATTGTTCCTCTCCATGATGTATCCATGTAGTGTATGTGCTTGCCATCCCATGAATATATAAATGATCCTCTACCTTTGCTTTCGATCTGGTAATGTTGTTCAAACACTTTCAGCAAGGGCACCGTATCTCCACACTATCAGCAAAATTCTCTGAAACTAACTTCATGAACTCGCTGACACCATTGATATGCTCTGGGCTAAATAGCCTACTATGAATCCAAAATCTATCCATCAATAAAACCTTAGGCTATTCAACCTAAATAGCCGGATCAGATACTCTGCATGGCATAACAAAAAATAAATAAAGCTCATTAACAAACACATGAGTATGATAATGAGACTATTGTAAAATCAGTAAGTATGTACTGGATATACTAAAAAAAATATCTATTAACATGCATGATTTCAATAGTTGCATCTTTAACAATAATAGTTAAATATATATACTAAACATTAATTACTAATTGTAGATTTGAGGTACTCATTGTAGTCAAATACTATTAGACTAAACAGTAATTACATCTGAATAATTATTATTATCAGAAAGCCCTCAACATGTCATTATATAATTCACTAACTTTAAATAATATAATATAGATCTGTTTGTGGCGTGCACAAATATGGTTCACTATTGTAAAAACTATCCCTTGTTCCACAGATTCATGAACACGCACGTACCTTTGCGATCGGGATCTAGATTTCTTCATGGACGAGGCCGTTAGCCGTATACACACAATGTTAATCCACCTTGTCGCCCACCGTGTTGGAGAGGACGTCTTGCGGCGTCGGGAGGAAGTATGGCCGCAGGACGACGACGTCTGGCGGCGGCAGCAGGATGTCTCGCGGCGCCGGCAGGATGTCGACCGGCGGCGTTAGGACATCTGGCGGTAGTGGGACGTCTGCCGGGGGCAAAGTATGGCGGCAGGAGGAGGACGTCTGCTGGCGGCGGCGTGATGACT
>Ga0182179_1000026_pt1 | contig 12467 bp, 4 predicted proteins | sample G5R1MG_30_FD_123221 | JGI IMG/M metagenome (GOLD analysis project Ga0182179, IMG submission 123221) | Switchgrass phyllosphere microbial communities from Michigan, USA - G5R2_MAIN_22AUG2016_LD1 MG | ecosystem: Host-associated > Plants > Phyllosphere > Phylloplane/Leaf | place: USA: Michigan... | reverse complement strand
TACCCCTCTTTATATTATCGACCCGCTCAAGAACCCCAATACGCACCGGCGCCTCAGGAGGCCTTCGTTGGACATGTCCAAACCATCTAGCAGGTATCCTAAACATCTTGTAAATTATAATACCAATTCAGGAATATTAGACATACTGTAAATTATAATAACAATTCATGTAAAGAATGTCAGCCCTTATTTGTTATATGTGGTAAGGGATTAATAAGGGTTGTTCGTTAATAGATAAGCATCATGCTTTTACACCTGATGCACTCACAGCCAGGATGCATTTTGCCGCACAGCAACAGTATGGTACTCCTTAAAAAACAGCAGCTCAGTTGCAGTGATATTGTGCCCTTCATGTGACCAGTTTTTGGCTTTTGGGCTCAGAAATTGACTCAAAGGAGGTGCAGTGCCACTTTGACCCGTTGACAATTGTTGAGTGGTTGTGATTTGTGAACCATGCAGTGCATGTTGTGTGAAACATAATGTGAAAAACGGGCACACTGTGGGTGTTTTGTGTGAAGCCCATTAAGTGAGCAACCATGCATTTAACTATTTGTAACCAAAAGGTGTTTATTCAAATATCAAGGTTTGCCTTGCCAATTATTTTTTCATTTTAGGGGTGGCTGTGGTGGTGGGTACAAAGAGCTTGATGATGAAGAACTAGAGGAAGTTAAAAAACGTCGGAAAGAGGCTGAGGAGGTAGGATGCTTGCTGAACATTATATTTTTGTATATGTAGTGGCCATTTGTTTCCATGTCTAAATTTGGCTTGTCTCAAGGATGATGGAGAGATCTATGATGAATTTGGCAACCTGAAAAAGAAATTTCGCTCTAAAGCTCTGCATACTGAAAGTGCACAGGCACTTCCTGGGTCCGGACGTGCTGGATGGGAAGTTGAGCATCGTGGTATTAGTCTAGTTTCTGCTTTTTGGTGATTGTCATTAGAACATTTGAACATCTGTTGTATTTGGGGAAGGAAGAAGAGGGGGAAAGTTTCTGTTAAGAATTTTCTTTGACAGTGCTGAACATGACCTGGTGTTAATTCGCTGCTGTAGGTTCTAGTGAAAGGGAAGGCAGGGAGAGGAGCAGGGATCGTGGTAGGGATGACTACGATGAAAAGGAAACAAGGAACAGAGATAGAGGTGATCATGGAAGGGACCAGCGCCGGAGCAGGAACCGGAGCAGAGACCGTGAAAGGGAAAGGGGGAGGGAGAGGAGACGAGCCCATGAGTATGAGAGAAGTAGGGAGCGTGATCGGGACCGGGACCGCCGCCACAGGTGAAGAGAGAAATGACACGGATTTATGTTCTTCTTACATTGCATTTGCCAACTTTTGTAGCCATGGGACCCGTGGTCTTGTGTTAGTAACTGGGGGCGTGCATTATTGCTCTGAATCTGATTTTTTGCTTTGAATGATTCACTGCACTGGCACTTTATTCAGATATTCTGTTTCTTCTGTGATTACTTTTATGTTTGTGGAACACGTATGACACTCACGGATCCACTGTCATGTCCATCACGAGCTAGAAGTATATTGAGCAACAAACTCGTCTGGGCTGTTGTGGATTTGGGCGGCTTGGATTAAAGTTCAGTTTCTAGGAGTTAGGCGTTAGGTCTTAATTCTTAAGTTGCACCCTCTATAATCGTTCTGAGTACTAAGATTTACAATTTCAGGCCTGTGGAACTGATCTCCAGTTTTAGGCTAGCTATATGTATTTGTTTTTTACACATCGAATACAGTGTGTGACAAGTAATAAAATAACTATCCAACCCACCGGGGCCCGGTGATCTTGGCTGGAATTGTAATTTGTAAGTAGCAAAATTTGTCGTCCCGTGGAAGTTGGGCAGTTGCTAGCAACTTGAGAAATTTTAGGCCAAAGGGCTTTGGCTTTTCTAGAAATGGTGAGAAATGAAGTCGGGAAAAAACATATATTTGTGGCTTTGGCTTCTAGGCCAAAATGACTTCAGCTTCATCACTTTTTAGTTAGTTTTGTCTTTGCAAGCCATTTTAGCCTATGATTGTTTGGCAGGGTTTTTTTTTAACACATAAGCCACTTGTTTGGCACACCGGAGCGGCGGAGCCCCCGCGCCGGATCCGCCGCGGCCCTGGCCGAAACCGGCAATGCCACCACTGCATCTACGCCGCCCCCGTTGCATCTGGCCCTAGCGGGCGCCGCCGCTGGACAGGGTGAGGAGGCGCGCAGACGCGCGGGTGAGGGTGAGGGGCGCCGTCGCGCGTGTGAGAGGGTGGGGTTGCAGGTAGGCCGATTATGTAAGGTGTCGATCACACCAATCTCCACTACGCCTAAGTCAAAGTCCATCTTGCATCTATTTGAATTTTTCTTGTACAGTAGCAAACATCATTAGCACAAATGGTCATGTTGCTCGTCAACCCAAGCGGGTGCCATTAACTTTCCAAGGATGTCGCTGGAGAAGCGCCTGAACTGAGGAGATGTAGACATGCTGATGCAAATGGAGCTGGCACTTCATGCATGCCATTGTCATCCTCGACACGATGGTCCACACGACTGGATCATCTCGACACTAGTGACTTCTCTGGGCCCAGCGCCACCAACCGCCCTCCTTGCTTGTCCACATGCATCATGCGCACACTGGTGTTGCTCCATCAGTTCACGATCGCATGAAACAGAGACTCCCTGGTGCGGCGTTGGTTGGAAGCAGGCAGAGACGCAGAACACTCACGCCGGACCTTGGAGTTGGAGCAGGGCAAGATCCAGAGTTAGCAAGTGGCGCCTTTGACTCTCTCATTCTCAGGCCGGGAGACTTGCGGCGCGCACGCTACCGAATGTCCGAATAGTGGGGAAGGAGGACGGGAGCTTGCCGGCAGGTGAGAAGACGAGGAGGGCAGCCTTGGTATCAGAGGACGCGGTGAGCTCGAAGGCCTTCTTGAAGAACCTCGAGCGGCATTGCTCGGAGGAGTTACGTTCAGACGTCCGTTAGAGTCTCTTTTGATTCTGAGAAAGAGGACGGTAGCAAATTTAGATAACGTGACTTCACTAAATCGTAGAGGAAGTTACTAGTGTGGGGGTCTCCTATTTAGATTAGATATAGTAATGCACTTTATTAAAAGTGTATGATGATAAAAAAAGTGACCACTATAAAATGGAATGGAGATTGTGGTTGAGTTTTTTTTATAACACTACTTAGATACATGCATACATAATTGCCCATTGCAACAAGATTCCTGGCTCTGCGATTGGATCTGTGAACGTGTCACCTTTCAAACGTTTTGGAAACAGGCTATAAACGTAGATAGAAAGATAAATTACATCGCATTTGCACATAAATTCAGAGACGGTTCGAATATGTGAATGATCATGCATTTGCACACATTTATCCCTAACCGGCAAAAGGCTTCACAAGTGGATCTGCACAAATAGAAATGATTGTTCATAACAAGATTTATAATAATAAAAATAGTTAGAAGAAAAATTAAAAACAGAAAAAAGAAAGAAAACCAAGTGTCATGGCAAAAGAAACAAAGAAAAATAAAAATAAAAAAAACGAAGAAACTTAAGACTGGAGAACCAGCCTCATCATGGGCGTACACGGGAAAAAGAAGAGAAATCGGCCCAGTAAACATTCCCGCAAGAATCGCGACTCTTGAATTGCCGAGCTCGGGCTCGTCCCGTCCGGCGTCCTCCGCCAACCGCCAGTCCCGCCTCCTGCAGCCCCGTCCTTCTCGTCGCTGCCCGCCGGCTCCTCGGCGCCTCCTGCGGTCCTGCCCCCTCCCCAAATCCGTCCCCTCGGCGCGTCCTCCCCCCCCCCCCAAAATCCGTCCCTAGCCAGGCGCCTAGGCCGCCTCCCGTCGCTGCCCGCCGGCTTCTCGGAACACGACGACGCCCCGGCATCCAGGTCCGTAGCCACTTCCGCGCGCCCGCACGGCATGTCGGCAACCCTCTCTCCCCTCCCTCTCCACTGACCACTGCTGTAGACTGCAGTGTTGTGCTTAGCAGCTTATGGAAACTGTAAGCACATAATCGAAGTATTGATTCATTATTTCATCCCATTTTAATTGTCGATTGTTAATTTTTAATCAATTCATGTAAGAAAAGGAATGGAAGTTAATTGGATCCTTACAAAACACGAGTGACTTGTAAGTATTACTCAATTTCATAGAAATACTCAACTAGTTGTTTTTTTACAGAAATACTCCATATATGTATTATTTGACAGAAATACATAATACTCAACTAGTTGATTTTTTTTATGAATTTAGTGTCAACATCATTTTTACATGTTGAGGTGTCCAAGTTTGATCTTGGTGTTAAGCCAGCTTAAACTTAGTTCCTAAAGATTCCATTGCTCGTCAGCCCCCCTAGCTCCATTCCTGGATCCACCACTGGGTATGCCCGCCCCTTATCTTCTCTTTCTCCTGTGCAAAACTGAGCACCTGAACCCTCATTTAAGCTATTTTGCCATCTGTATTCGGATCTAACCAAGCGTATACATGTAGTATGCCTATTGCCTACTAACTTTGATTATTTTTTCCAAAATTATTGGGTGTACACCCATGTCCTTTATTGGATCCACAACTGGCAGCCACGGTGAGGACCGATTTACGGAGCTGCCGAGAGAATTTCTAATTTCTTTTTTTTGTCTGGTTCTAGCATAATCGATATCATCATTTAGTTAATCAGTGTTCTTGTTCTACCTGTAGATAGTAGAGCTTTGCAAATGAACTAGAAATCAATTAATTTGAAGACTTAGTGGGCAAGATCTTTTTGTATTTTTGGATTGATCATTTTTTTTAAAGTTGGATTGGACATTTTATTTTGGCTTGGGAATGGCAGTACGAATATTTTGTTATCTCGCTGCATGCCGATACAAATGTTGTTTAAAACTTCGGTTTCAACATACTTATTGAACAGAAATTTTACGTTACCCATTTATTATGCTAGCATATGTCTTTCAGTACCAACTATTTTCTTATTTCAGCATGTTTTTCCCAGAATGAGTAAATGCAGACCATAAAGCGCTTGCCGAAGAGTGTCCATAGTTCCTTGCGCTCAAGTGTTATTCTGTCTGACCTGCCAAGGGTTATTGAGGAGTTGATATATAATAGCATTGATGCGAATGCGAGTAAGGTAATGCTTTACATGTGGAGAAGGGAAGAAGCAATGTATAATGTCTTTTATGCCATCCATTATCATCAACGTACATTTATTCTGTTTGAATTTCAGATTGACATTGCAGTAAACATCAGAGCTTGTTATGTAAAAGTGGAAGATGATGGTATGTACCTATACTTTTCTTTTTTCTGTAAAAAATCTTATAGATGTTTATCTCTCAAAAACATTATTGCTATACATCGTATGAATTGCAGGTTGTGGTATTACACGAGATGAATTGGTTCTCTTGGGAGAAAAATATAGTAAGCCAGAACTTATTATTATTTATTTGCTTTCTTTCTCAGTTTTCCTTCAGTTCATGAGACTGTTTGTCATGTTAAATTCTATATTGCTGTAAATGATACAACATAAAGAAAAATGGTTTTCTGGATGTTCATCCTATTCCACAGATATCAGATGTAGAATAGGGAATTCCTGATTTGCTTAGGACATAACAACAAAAATGACATCCATTCTGTTTAAAAAATATTCTTATGTTTATTTATTTAACAAGCTGGGAGCCCTGTCATTAGTATTAAAACTGATTATGTTGTTTTTCGTTTAAGTATGGGCTCATTACCTGAAATGTGTGTAGGTTCTGAAAGACTAAAAATACTCAATGGCAGCATGTGGTTCAACTGTGCTAATGATACATGCTTTTCTTTTACTATAACTGTATAACAGCAACATCCAAATTTCATAATGTGATGGTCGACGAGGAGCTTAGTTCTAGAAGTTTTGGACTAAATGGAGAAGCACTCGCATCACTTTCTGATATCTCTGTGGTTGAAGTCAGGACGAAAGCTCGTGGGAGACCAAATTCATATTGCAAGATAATAAAGGCATGATCGTAACAATGTGCTTCTTTAATCTTGATTTATCCATGGTTAGCACATCTGAGTTCTTGTGACAACTGCACAGGGGACTAAATGCTTACATCTGGGGATAGATGACAAGAGGGAAGTTGTCGGCACCACTGGTAACTGTTCTATTTTCTCCTTGAAACAGAGTAGTGACACAGTATATTCATAATAGTACATAGTGTAAGATGGTAACAGTCTATTCAAGACCCCAGTCGTGACTGTTAGTTATATTTTTCTGATGTTATGAGGGCTAGTTATCAAGCCTTTCATCTTTGCAGTTGTTGTTCGGGAGCTTTTTTACAATCAACCAGTACGGAGGAAACAAATACAATCTAAGTATGTGATAATTGTTACTACTGTTCATGTGCAGATGTCTTTGTATTTACAGCTTTGCTCAATATATTATTTGATTGATATTTTTTTAGTGAGAAAAGAGAACTACATCATGTGAAGAAGTGTGTCCTGCAAATTGCGCTTATTCATCCACAGATTTCACTCAGACTCCTTGACATTGACAGGTTATCTATTGTGCTATGTATTAATTTTTACATTTATTACGATTTTACTTGTACAGCACATATTGACATGCCTGTTTTATTAATGCAGTGAAGATGAGTTGCTGTACACAGCTATTTCTTCATCCCCTTTGCCTCTAATATCAAAAAAATTTGGGGATGATGTCTCCAGATGTCTCCATGAGATAACTGCCTCTGACCAGGGCTGGGTTCTTTCAGGTCACATATCTGGACCTGCAGATGTGTTTTGTACGAAGGTAAAGTTACTGTTCAAGCTATGACGTGTTGAAGCTAAAGTTTGATGATGTGTTTTCAGCAAGTTCACTTCTCCTTTTCAGGATGTCCAATACTTGTGTATCCTCCTCACCATTCCACTGTTATATACTTCTTTTTGTTATCTTCAAATTCTTGGAGACATCCTTGACTTTTCAAAGATATCAACTCAAGATTCGTGAATAGGAACCCGATTCATAATATGCTCCATAATCTGGCATCTAGTTTTCAAACTTCTATTATGAGGGGCAACGAAGAAGTTGATGTTCAGGGCAGGAAGAGGCAGAAAACTGATATCTACCCTGCTTTTATACTAAACTTTTACTGCCCTAGATCCAGCTACGATCTACATTTTGAGCCTACAAAAACCATTGTGGAATTCAAGGTGATTCACTAAAGCTCTATGCTTTTGAGTTTCCTTGTTTATAGTAAGCTTCATTTGTATCTAATGTTTGGTTTAGCTACCTCTTGTACAACACCCTGGGCTTCTCCTAATTATCAAACTAGGTGGTTCTCCTGCTGGTTACTATTTTTTTGTTGTTAAAAAAAGTAACTATCGTTTCTGTATGAGTAGGACTGTGTCTTAGGCAAAATGTCTTTGTGCCCAACTGCCCATTTGGAAACATGGCACTATGTTGTTTCATCTCTAAATAGTTTAATCTCTGTATCTGGCTAATTAATCTCCCTTATTTTTCCCACTTCTAGGATTGGCGAACTGTCTTGCTTTTCCTTGAACTAACTGTCACAAACTACTGGAAGAAGCATCAACTGCAATCACCAAAAGGTTAGACAATGCGACATCAATGTTCCTTGCTTATGTCTTTGTGAAATGGACAATTATTGGTGTGAATGTATTGTAACCTTTTATTGGCAGATGGAGCTTGTGCTGATGGTACCCATGTGCCTCAGAAAAATCATGGTTGGTGACTTGTTGAACAGATTTCAGTTTTGTATCTTTTTATCTGTTAAGCTTCTGAGCTTTTCTCATACGGTGCTGTTGCAGTGAAATTGAATAAGGGCCTCCTGGAAGATCATAATGTGCAGAACAAGAAAGAGTATGCTGACTTCGAAAGCACTCAGCAGAAGAATGCAGTCAGAGACACCAACAGTGATATGAGTTCCACAAGAGCAACAAGAAATTCACGGTGCTTTTCTTTTGTTATGGAGCCATCCATTCAAAATGCCTGCTTCTCTGGAAGGATCACTAATTCATTCCGCCTGAATGACAATGTTGCCAGTATTGAAAGTGGCAGTTATAAGTGGTTAGACGATGGCCCTTCCCAGTTTGATGATGATATTTCAAGTGTTAACCCAACTTGTTGGAAAAGGCAAAGGACAGAAGGTATATTCCATGGAATGCTTGAAGATGTGCCAACTGGAGGTTTTTTTGCTCACGAACAAGAGTCTGAGCTGATTGGTCCAGAAGTTGAAATACCAGAATCTTGCTTCAGGGCTCTCAATAGGTCAAACAGAATGACGTCTGATTTTATGCAAAATAAAACCAGCTTAAAGGCACAAACCTCAGGCTGGGATGGATTATATGACAAGTTTGATAAATTAAATGGGGATTTCTTACTCAATGAAGCTACAGAAACGATCACTGATATTTCTTACCCAGAGATGTTACAGTTCAGTAATGGATTTTATCATGATGGTGGTAGCACTTCCAGGGGCTCCTGTAGAGTTTTGAGAAAGTTCAGCGCCAGTAAAAAGTTGGGGACGGCAGCTGGATGTGTTGAAGGGCTAGAGGCTGATGCTATTAACCAGATGAATTTCCCTGATATTCATGCTCTGTGGAACAGTGACTTGATAGATAGGTCCTCCGTCAAGGATACTTTAAATCTTTTTCCTCATCCATCCTTGTTGGCTGATACACCTTGCAGTCATCCAAGGACCTTACACACACTTTACAGGAAATCAGATAAATGCTTTCATTCTTGGAACTGTGAAAATATTGACAGCAATGTTAGATTTGATTTGGACAGATTTAGCAATGATTCGTCTATAATATTTGAAGGAACTAAACATTTTGATAACTTTGACAATGAAATACAGCCGCTTAATTACTTAAATAATAAGTGTGGTTCAACCGACCAGCTTGGTTCTGAAGAAGACCTGATAACTTGGAAATCAAAATTTGATATGAGGTTGTCAGTCAATATTTCTCCTGAGAGAAGTGATAATGGTCGCAATTTGAATGTTCCTTCTTCAAATATGGCAAATGGCAGCCTGCTTACTCAAGATCTGCTGAATCAACACAACTCTGGACTAAATCAGAGACCCAGGACTTCCAAGGGTAGTGGATTTAGGAGTCATTCTGCTCCACCATTTTATAGAGGGAAACTGAAATTCTCTATATTACATGTGCCACTGAGCAAACCGAGCACAGATAGCAAACCGAGCACAGATAACGATAAAAATATCTGCATCAATAACCCCGAAGGTACATCCAAACTTTGGCCCTTTTTGAATTGCATTTTTCTGGGAACTAACATTACACGCTTCTAATCAAATGCAGACAATGCACCTAAACCTGTGGATATCTCATGTATGAGTTCAACTCAGCCTGTTCCTGAGACTGATAGCAGTAAATTTCTAGACCTAAATTTCAGGTATACTCATCTTGCCTAGTTTCCTGGATCTACCTTTACTACTTGAAAAATATCTTTCTGAGCCCGTTACTATACACTCTCATTTGGGACAGCTTGAACAGATTTGTGAAAATGTCTGAAGTTGCATGTTCTGATGGGATTGAGGACTCCACTGCTCAAATAACTAAATGGCGAGATGACCCTGTCCAGCATACAGTTAAGCATGCATTTGAGTTTGGAATACTAACATAGAGAAAGTTTCATACGTCCTTGCTACTATGCATCTTGTTATCTTCTTAGTGCTTTACCTCCCTTTTGTAGGCTTCGAATTTGCCACATGGTCCTTTTGGATGCTATGATGATATACTTAGCATTTCTTCTGGGACCTTACATCTCTCTTGTAGCTCGCTAATTCCTGAATGTGTTGACAAGAACTGCTTTGAGGAGGCAAGGGTTTTGTTGCAGCTGGACAAGAAATTTATTACCGTCATATCTGGGAAAACTATCCTCCTTGTTGATCAGGTTCAAAATTTCTCATTTAGCAAGGGGGCCAGGTTTATAATTGATGCCATGATTTTTTAGGGCTTTGACACCATTGTTATAGATTCTAGCATATTATCATTTTCTATTATTTTTGTTGGAATAATCATGTTGTTGAAATACTATTCAGTGCTTGCTGCATTTGGATCAGTTAAATCATGGGCAAAATGCTTTACCTGTATTCAGGAAACCTTTTGGTCAGCTTTCTTATTACTGCTAAAGTTTTAACTATTTATAGGGAAATACTTAGCCTTTTAATATCGTTAAGTGCACAATAGTTTCTAAATATGAAATGCTGATGGAATGGTTTTGTTTTAAAAAAGATTTAGCAAGTTATGTCCTTTTTTACTGTTGTGTTCAGCATGCAGCTGATGAAAGGATACGTTTAGAGGAGCTCCGTAGCAAGGTTGTTAATAATACATTGATCAAGAACAACTATTCAACATTGTTTTACGCTTTTCATACTCATACACTGATGCGATCTGTAGGTTTTATCAGAAGAAGGACATGGAGTTAGTTACTTGGACTCTGAGGAGGAATTGGTATGTGGTATAGCATTCATGAACTTGTTTCAACACTAATATGCGATATTCAATATTTTACTCATCCCAATTTTCTTTCAGTCTTTCCCTGAGACTGGGTTTCAACTGTTCCAGAAGTATGCTGAGCAGATTCAGAAATGGGGCTGGAGCATCAGCAGCGGGGGCAATTTGTCTGAATCATTCAAAAAGTAGGTGCTTGACTAACATAACATGTGTTTTTTTGGGGACTTTTTTTTCCTTTCTTTGGGGGCTCTATTAATGAGGTTTTGCATGTGTTATGATTGTCTTTTTTTCTCTTTGAAGGCAAACTGTGTCCTTTATTAAGGACTCCAATTCCTTTTTTTTTAAATAAAAAAAATCTAAGACTTCCTGTTCTTTTAGGTTTTGCTAGTCAGTTAATGTTCAAAGTACATTTAGGTCATTGTTATCTGAGAATGGTTTGTTCACATGGTATATAACTTGCCTGAAGAATTTCTTGAATGAAGTGTTAACATTGTCTTGTTACCAAAAGGAATTTAGCTTAGCTCAACTCAATTGGTGAAAGGTGTGGCTGTACACTGGTTGGAGTCCTCTCTAGTCTCTACCTTAAACTTAGGTTTCTATCTTCCCATAAAAAAAACCTATTTCCTCCTTTGTTGTTTCTCTTTTTTCATTATTATGGATGGCTTCACCATTCTCTGACTATTTTTTAAGTGCAAAAGCCATTCACCTCATCTATATAGATCAAATATACGACTGTCATTTGACCATTTACTTTGTATGTTTTAGGAACATGAACATTCTGAAGAGACAAGTCCGTCCTGTTACTCTTGTTGCTGTAAGGAACACCCTTTTTCTGTCTGTACCATTCAACATGTTTGAAATTGCTGATTATATATGTTTTGCTTAATCTGCTGGACGTGGTGGCTTTATAGTAACATATATAATCAGTTCATGTACATGGTTTCCCCTAATCTTCTGGACATGATGGTCTATAGATTTGTATTTCTATTTATTATCTGTTTACGTTTTGTAGTAACAAATAGGCTATCAAACCCACTGTAACTTATTTAGTATCCATAAATTGTGCATAGACTACTGGCAAGAACGAGTTGAAAAGGTGAACCCATATCTGTCATATGCCAAATATCTGCAGAGATAAAAACTGTAATGTGGTATCTATGTACACTAAATATGTTATATGGTCCACAGGTTCCATGTATTTTGGGTGTCAAATTGATTGGGAAAGATCTCATGGAGTTTATTTGGCAGGTAACTGCCACCATCTTATGATGTGCAACTTATATTTTTTACTAAGATTCTCATTCACTTGCATACGAGTGAATGACCCTATCTTTTCATCTTAATACTTTCTGGAATGGAAATGGTATGTGGAGCCTGGACTCTTTGGAAACATTGGAACCGATGTGTCTTTGATGGCTTGGCGCCTAGCTTAGCGGCAGCTGGGAGCCTTGCTGCTTGCTGCAGATGAGCTGTAGCTCTGAATTGGCTGGGATTCCGGGGCTTTACCTCTTGACAGCTATCCCCTATGGGTAGTGGTTAGCGGTTTTTGTGGTGGTTGTTTCTATAATTGTCACGGGGAGCATGTAATCTACATTCCTGTATGTGTATGGTTTATTCAGGGTTCTTTATCTGTTTTCCTTCTTCTATGACATAATGATACGCAGCTCTCCTGCATGTTGGAGAAAAAGAATTGTATGTGGAGATTTTGTTAGAGTTAATTTATCTTTAGTCATGTTACCTATTACTGTTTCTTCCAGCTTGATGAGACTGATGGATTGTCAGATATCCCCCCTGCAGTTCTCCGTATTCTGAACTTCAAAGCTTGCAGAGGTCACTACTTATTCCCCCGTAATTGTCCATGATGCAAGCATTTCAGTATATTTTCACTTTGATAAAACATTGCTTTTTGATGTTTCTTGGTGGCTTACTGTAGGAGCGATCATGTTTGGCGACTCCTTTACTACCATCTGAGTGCTGTCTGATTATTGAAGAACTGAAAGCAACATCTCTAT
>Ga0182179_1000025_pt1 | contig 12496 bp, 16 predicted proteins | sample G5R1MG_30_FD_123221 | JGI IMG/M metagenome (GOLD analysis project Ga0182179, IMG submission 123221) | Switchgrass phyllosphere microbial communities from Michigan, USA - G5R2_MAIN_22AUG2016_LD1 MG | ecosystem: Host-associated > Plants > Phyllosphere > Phylloplane/Leaf | place: USA: Michigan... | reverse complement strand
TGCAGGGATCGCGGGCGGCATCCAACCGCGTCGCGGCCTCGGCTACACCTCCGCGAAAGTCGCCTCCGTGCTCCTGCGGACGCAGGAGCCCAGGGTTGTGGATGACCATAAGGCGTTGCTTGGCTTTGCCCTAGCCTCCTGCCTTCGCAGGAGCACAAGCCTGCCCGGCCTATGTGCCGACGTTTCGCCGCCGCCGCCTCCGCCGGGATGGAGGATAATGGCCGTGCAACATCGACATTTGCAACACTCCCAGCGCCTGCCGAAACGGCGGTCGGGCGTTGAACGGGCCATCGCATCCACCGACGAACGGTTCTTTCGATGAATTGCTGATGGTGAGGGCGAAAGGCCCGGCCCTTTGCGCAACAGCTTCGCGTCGCCCCGCCTTCGCGTCCGAAACGATCCCCGCCGCCACCTGTGCCGAAAGCCCGGCGCAGGCGGCATCGCCGCTCAGCGCGAGAAGCGCGCGGCGTGATTGCGTTCCCAGCCCGACAGCTCGTTGAACGACAACAGCATATGGAAGGCGAAGCCCGCCTCGCCATCGCCCGTCCAGCGCTGCGAGGCGTGGCGGGGCGGCAGGCCGGGAATGGTGATGCGCACCTCGGCGCCGTCGGGCAACGGATGCGCCATGCCCAGCCGGCACCCGCTCTGCGACAGGTCGCGCAATTCCGGCGCGGTGGTGTGGCCCAGATGCCAGAGCAGCACGCTACACGACGCGGTCAGGCGCGGCGATCGCGGCCGCTGGTCGATGTCCTCGGGCGGATGGAGCAGCGTCGCCACCTCCTGCAAGGCGTCGAACTGGATGCCGGCGCGCTGGTCGCGCGTCCACACCACCTTGCCCTCGACCTGGTTGAGGTTGCGCAACTCCACCCGCACCGGCACCCCGATCGCCAGCGGCGCGCTGGTCTCGACCATCATGCCGCCGGTCGACAGGTTGCGGACGCGGCACAGATGATCGCCCGACGGGTCGATCAGCCGGCCGACCATCAGCAAGGTCGTCAGCCGTTGCGAGCGCGCCACCGTTTGCGCCGGCCGCTCGGCGGCCGACGGGTCGATCGGGATTTCGGGCGGATGACAGGGTTCGCTGGCCATGATGATGTTCCTCAGGCAGGCTCGGCGCGGGTGATGGCGACACGCTGGACGACACCCTTGCCAAAGGCTTCGGGCGCGGCCTCGCGCACCACGTCGCGCAAGCGGCGCAGATCGGGGAGCATCCCGTCCGCTCCCGCCGCCAGGGGCGTGCGATAGGTGCGCATGTTGATCGCGTGGAGCAGCAGCGGCAGCTTGGCCGTGATCGCCGCTTCGTCCTTGGCGGGGACCTCCAGCCCGATATCGAACTTGAAATAGCCGGCCAGCCGGCCGTCGCTCAGCACCAGGGGCGCCAGCACCTCCTTGGCGGCGACGAAGCTGGTCGGCTCGGGTTCGGGCTTGGTCTCGGCCGCCTTGGCCTGGGGCGGGCCGAGGAAATGGTTGGTCGCGACCGCCGTACCGCCGCCCAGCGCGGCGCCCAGGATCGGCATCAGGACGATGCCCAGGATCTTCTTCACGGCCTATCCTCTCCCCTAGAAGCGGAAGCTGGCGTCGGACGGCAGCGACGGTGCCGCGCCCAGCGCGACGATGGTGATGCGGCGGTTCTCCGGCCGGTCGGGCTGGTCGGGATAGACCGGCCGCGTATCGGCCATCGCCACCATCTCCGCAAAGCGCGAGGCGGGCAGCCCGGCCTGGATCATCGCGCGGCGCGCGGCGATGGCGCGCGCGCCCGACAGCGTCCAGGCCGCGTCCGATGCGCCGATGCCGGAGCCGTCGGTATGCCCCTCGATCGCGATCTGCGCGCCGGATGTCGCCAGCTTGGCGGCGACGCGGCCGAGCAGTTCCAGCCCGAACGGGTTGAGCGTCGCGGTGCCGAAGCGGAACATGGAATGCGCATCGGTGTCGGTCAGGCTGATGCGCAGGCCGTCGCGGCCGTCCTCGATCCGCATCGCCTTGCGCTGGTCGGAATCGGGCGGCAGGCTGTCGATCGCGATCTTCATCTCCTGCGCCAGCACGCGCTGCGCCGCATCGGGAATCTCGGCCGTGCCGCCGCGCGCCACGCCCCGGGACGCCGCGACGGTCGAGGGCTGGCCCCTCGGATCGGCGCGGCTGTCGGCCTGGGCATTGCGGCCATGGCCGCCGGCGCCCGGCATGTTGCCGACGCCGCTGCTCGACGAGGTGGTGTCCGACGACTGCGCCATCGCCGAGGCGGAGGGCGGCGAGAAATATTCCGCCAGGCCCTTCAACCGCTTCTTGTCGGGATTGCTGAACAGCCACAACAGCATGAAGAACGCCATCATCGCCGTCACGAAGTCGGCATAGGCGACCTTCCACGCGCCGCCATGATGACCCGCCGCATATTTCTTGACGCGGCGGATGACGATGGGGCGTTCGTTATTCCCGCCAGGCGCGTTGGAGGCCATGGCCTAGCCCGCCTGCGCCAAGGCGCGCCGCAACCCGTCCTGCACCGCGCCGAGCCGCACCGGCTCGATCGCGGCATGGGCGGTCATCCGCGACGACAGCCGGTCGAGCACGCGGGCGATCTCGTCGACATGCTGCGCCACCAGATCGAAGGCTTGGAGTTCGTGCAGGTAGTTGGCCGCGAAATGCGCGTCGCCGACCAGCACCAGCTCCAGCCGTTCGAGCAGGCCGCGAATGTCGCGCAGTTCGGCCGCCAGCGCCGCCTGCAGCGGTGCGGCCAGGGGATCAAGCTCGCTCATCACATCACCGTCCCATTACCGCCCCTGGGGGGAAAAAAGTTCAAGGTCGCCGGCCGGCCTCGGCGTCGGCAACGGCGCCATGGTGCGCTGGCGCGAGATCGGGTCCGCCTCGGCCGCAGTCATCGCCCGCGCCCGGCCCTCATAGGGCATGAACTCGACCCGCCGCGCACTGGTGCCGCCGACATCGATCCGGCCGATCGCGATCTGCTCCATCTCGACGAAGCTGCGCGCGAATTCGGCGTTGCGGCGGCCGATCGCGGACATGCCCGCGATCATGTTGGCGCCGCCATAGATATGCGCGCGCAACCGGTCGCGCTTCGCCCCCACCGCCATCATGGCGTTGATCAGCAACTCCATGGCGTGGATGCCGTAGCATTGCAGGTCCGCGGGGCTCAGCATCTGCGTGTTCTCCGGCTCGCCGAGCAGGAAATGGTTCATGCCGCCGACATGCGCCTGCGCATCGTGCAGGCACACCGCGATGCACGAACCGAGCAGCGTCGCGATCACCGTGTCCGGCTGGTTGCCGACGGCATGGCCGCCCTGCACGATCTGGATGCGCGCGCCCATCAGGACAGGGCCCCGAACACGCGTTCGATCTTCTCCTTCAGCACGGCCGGCGCGAAGGGCTTGACCAGATAGTTGTTGACCCCGAGCGCCGCCGCCTTGCTCACGATCTCGCGATCGGAGGAGCCGGTCAGCATGATGAACACGGTCTTGCCGATCACCGGGTCCTGGCGGACGGCTTCCAGCAGCTGCAGGCCGTCCATGTCGGGCATGTTATAGTCGGAGACGATCAGGTGGACGCGATCGCTGCGCACGGCGTCGAGCGCTTCGGCGGCGGACCCCTTGTCGCGGATATCGCGAAATCCAAGGTCCTGGAGCGAGCGGCGGATCATCGCACGCATACTCGCCTGATCGTCGACGACCATCACCTTGATCTGGGCTGCGGCAGGCATTGACTGGGTTCCTCGATTAATTCTGGCAGGCGGCGAGGATCGCTTCGGGCAGCGCGCCCAAAGTCCGCTCGCGATGGACGGCGCCGATCTCCTGGGCGGAGCGCGGCATGCCGTAGACGACGCAGCTTTCCCGCGCCTGGCCCAGGGTCATCGCCCCGGCCTGGCGCATCGCCAGCAGGCCTTGCGCGCCGTCGCTGCCCATGCCGGTCAGGATGATGCCGACCGCGCCGCGGCCGCGCATCGCGACCGAGCGGAACAGCGTGTCGACCGATGGGCGGTGGCCCGACACCAGGTCGCCGGTCCGCAGCCGGATCGTGCCCGGATCGCGGCCGACCAGTTCCATGTGCCGGCCGCCGCCGGGCGCGATATAGGCGGTGCCCCAGGCGAGCGGCATCGCGTCCAGGGCTTCGCGCACCCGGATCTTGCATTCCCGGTCCAGCCGCTCGGCGAAGCTGGTGGTGAAGGCGGCGGGCATATGCTGGACGATCAGGATCGGCGGACAATCCGCCGGCATCGCGCCGAGCAGCGAGAACAGCGCCTCCACGCCGCCGGTCGATGCGCCGATCGCGATCACCGCATCGGGGCGCAGCGGCCCGGTCGTGGTCGCCGGTGCGCGGACGCCGACGGTGGGGCGCACCGACGATCGCGCCGCCGCCTTCACCGTCTCGCGCAGCCGGACGGACTCGCGCAACAGGTCCTCGGCATTGCCGGACGGCTTGCCGATACAGTCGACCGCCCCCAGCCGCAGCGCCTCGATCGTGGTGGCCGCGCCGCGCGCGGTCAGCGTCGAGCACATCACCACCGGCATCGGCCGCAGCCGCATGATCTTCTCCAGGAAGGACAGGCCGTCCATTCCCGGCATCTCGACGTCGAGCGTGATGACGTCGGGTTCCAGCTGCTTGATCATCGCCCGCGCCGTGTTCGGCTCGGGCGCCTGTCCGACCACCTCGATCTCGGGATCGGCGGACAGGATTCGGGTCAGCATCGCGCGGATCGACGGACTGTCATCGACCACAAGTGTTCGCACGGGCATTAGAATTCCCCGTTCTTCGAATAGATGGTATGCCCGCAACTCTTCATCGCGACGGCGGCGGCACCGATCAGGCGTTCGGAATGGCCGATATAGAGGAAGCCACCGGGACGGAGCATGTCCGCCAGCCGCGCCTCCAGCTCCGCCTTCGCCTTGTCGTCGAAATAGATCATGACGTTGCGGCAGAAGATGACGTCGTAGCTCTGCCGCATCGGCCAGCGTTCGAACAGGTTGAGCGTCCGCGCCGTCACCAGCGCGCGCAGCTCCGGCGCGATCCGCAGCTCGCCATCCTCCACCTTCGTCCAGGCGCTGCGCCACGGCTCGGGGATCGAGTTCGCGGCATTGGCCGGATAGACGCCCTTCTGCACGGTCGCGACCATCGGCGGCGACAGGTCGGTGGCGAGCAATCGCACATCGCCCTTGGTGAGCCAGGCGGCGTCGTGCCGATTGGCGCCCGACAGGCACATGGCGATCGAATAGACCTCCTCGCCGCTCGACGAGCCGGCCGACCAGAGCCGCACCGGGCGCGACCGCGCCGCCTCCTTCAGCCGGGGGATCACCTCGCCGCGCAGATGCTCGAAATGATGATTCTCGCGGAAGAAGAAGGTGTGGTTGGTGGTCAGCGCCACGACCATCGCCGCGCGCTCCTCCGGATCATGCTCGATCCGCTGGAGATAGTCGGCGAAGCTGGCGATCCGATGCATCCGCAGCCGGCGCGACAGGCGCGAATGGACCAGCGTCCGCTTGACGTCGGACAGATGGATCCGCGCCTCGGACTGCATGATCCGGACGATCGCGGCGAATTCCTTCTGGCCGAGCGACGGGGAGTCGAGCCCCGGCGCATCGTCCAGCCCGTCGGCCACGGCGTCACATCGGATCGCCGCGTAGGTCATGCGGCGAGGTCGAACTGGCGGGTCAGCGCCAGCGCGTTCAGGTCGAGCAGCAGGACCATGGTGCCATTGTCCCCGGCGTCCCCCGCATCGCGCGCGGTGATCTTCACCAGCCCGGCGATGACATTGGGTTCGTTGACGTCGACATCGGGGGCGGGGCGCACCTCGCTCTCCTTGATCGACACGATGTCGGCGACCTCGTCGACCAGGAAGCCGGCCTGCTTGCCGGCGATGCTGACGACCAGGATGCAGGACCGCGAATGGATGCGGCTTGCCGGCCAGCCCAGCCGTTCGGCCAGGCCCACCACGGGCACCACGGTGCCGCGCAGGTTGGTGACGCCCTTGATGTAATGGGCGACGCCGGGCAGCGGGGTCGGCTCCTCCCATTCGCGGATTTCGATCAGGGCGGACATGGCGATCCCGAACACCTGCTCGCCCAGCGAGAAGGTGACGATCTTGCGTTCGTCGGCCGTTTCCATCGTGCTCATGCGGCTAGTCCCTTCGGAATGAAGCGGGGATTGGACGAGGCGACCATCGCCTCGATATCGAGGATCAGCGCGATCGAGCCGTCACCCAGGATGGTGGCGCCGCCCAGACCGCGGATCGGGTGGAGATTCTGGTCGAGGCTCTTGATGACCACCTCGCGGCGGTCGTCGATCGTGTCGACCATCAGGCCGACATGGCCGGCGCTTTCGCTCTCGACGACGATGACCAGCGACTCCTCGGGCGGCAGCGCGTCATTGCTGGCGAAGCCGAAGATGTTGCCGAGCCGGCGCACGGGCAGGAAGTTGCCGCGCAGTTCCAGCACCTCGCCGGACGTGCTGATCGGCTTCACCTGGCCCGGTTCGGGCTGCACCGTCTCGACCACATTGGCGAGCGGCAGCACGAAGCGCTGGCCGGCGAGGCGGACGATCATCCCCTCCAGGATCGCCAGGGTCAGCGGCAGGATCATGGTGAAGACCGTGCCCTTGCCCGGCATCGAGGTGATCTCGACCCGGCCGCCCAGCGCCTCGACGTTGGAACGGACCACGTCCATGCCGACGCCGCGTCCCGAGATGTTCGAGATGGTCTCGGCGGTCGAGAAGCCCGGCGCGCAGATCAGCTGGTCGATCTCCTCGTCGGTCATCACCGCATCGGCGGCGATGATGCCCTTTTCCACCGCCTTGGCGCGGACGCGGGCCCGGTCGATGCCGCGCCCGTCATCGGCGACGCGCACGAAGATGCGCGCGCCGCGCTGCTCGGCGGACAGGCGGATCGTGCCATGCGCCGGCTTGCCGGCGGCGATCCGGTCGGCGGGCAATTCGACGCCGTGATCGACCGCGTTGCGGATCATATGGGTCAGCGGGTCGCCGATCTTCTCGATCACGCCCTTGTCGACTTCGGTCGTCTCGCCGAACGTCTCCAGCTCGACCTGCTTGCCGGTCGCGGACGACAGGTCGCGCAGCATCCGGGGCACGCGGCTGAACGCCTGCTTGATCGGCTGGGCGCGCAGCGACATCACCGTGTCCTGAATCTCGCGCGTCAGGCGCGAGAGCTGCGGCAGTTCGACGCGCTCCTGATCCTTGGGGCTGAGCCGGTCGGACAGGATCGAGCTGCGGATCACCAGTTCGCCGACCAGGTTGAGCAGCATGTCGAGCTTGGTCAGCTCGACGCGGATCGACTGGGCGACCGGATCGGCCTGGCGGGGCGGCGGCGCGTCGTCGGTGGCGGGCTTGGCGGCGGGTGCGGGGACGGACGGCACCGCCGCCACGACCGGGGCGGGCGCCGCGCTCGCAGCCGGAGCGGCCGGGGCGGCCGCCACGACCGGCTCGGCCGCAGGCGCTGGCGCGCTCGCTTCCGGAGCGGGGGCCGGATCACCACCGCAACGCACGATCTCGATCACCGAGTCCGGTGCGACGAAGTCGAAACATTCGGTGATCGCGTCCTCGGCCACCTCGGCCGGCAGCGTGATCGTCCAGCCGATATAGGCCATTTCCGGGTCGAGCTCGGCAAGCGGCGGCAGCGCGGACAGGTCCGCCGCCGTCACCTGACCGCCGAGCAGTTCCAGCTCGCGCAGCACCAGCAGCGGCTCGCCGCCATGCGCCATGGCCGCGTTGGACGGCGTGAAGCGCACGGTCCAGCCGGCCGGCTCGGACGGCGCCAGGTCGAAATCCTCCAGGCCGCCGATGGCGACCGGCTGGAAGCCGAACGGATCCTCGTCCACGGGCGCAGCGGGGACGGGTTCGGGCGCCGGGGCGGGGGCCGCCGCGGTCTGGTCGGGCGCACCGCCGGTCGCCAGCACCTCCTCCAGCACCGCCAGCATCGCGGCGTCGGCCGGCACCGCCGCCGTCCCCTGCGCCGCGGCGCAGTGATCCGACAGGATGTCGAAGGCGGACAGCATGACGCGGGTGACGCCCGGCGTCGGCGCGATGCGGTTGGCGCGCACCTCGTCCAGCACATTCTCGAACCGGTGGGCGAAGGCGGTCAGCGCGGTGTGGCCGAACGCACCCGCGCCCCCCTTGATCGAATGCACCGCGCGGAACACACCGGCGATGACGCCGGCCGACACGTCGCCGGCGGCCATGGCGGACAGGCCCGCCTCGGCGGTGGCCAGTCCCTCGGCGCATTCCTCGAAGAAGATGGCCTGGATATCGTCGAGATCGTCGCTCATGGGCACACCCGGCGGATCGCGACTTCCAGCTTCTGCGCATCGAACGGCTTGGTGATCCAGCCGGTCGCGCCGGCCGTACGCGCGCGCGCCTTCTTCTCGTCGGAGAATTCGGTCGACAGCACCAGGATCGGCACCGACTTGAATTCGGGGCGACCGCGTACCGCCTCGATCAGCTCGAACCCGTCCATCTCCGGCATGTTGATGTCGGTGATGAGCAGGTCGGGCTTGACCTCGATCATCCGCTCCAGCCCGTGGCGGCCGTCATTGGCGGCCTCGACATGATAGCCGCTACCGGTAAGCGACGCCTTCAGCAGCATTCGCATGCTGGCGGAATCGTCGACGGTCAGAATGGTCTTGGTCATGGGCGATTCTCTTCCTCGGTGATGAGCCCCAGCGACTGGGCCAGGGCGCAGCCGGTCACCCGATCGGAGAAGGCGCGGCTGGGGTTGGTGATGGTGAAGGCGCGGTCATGGCCGAGCGCATCGGCGCGCGCGGCGACGAGGAGCTGGAGCATGGCCTGGCCGATCGTCTCGGCCTCCGACGCGTCGACCGCGATCGCGTCGCCGGCATCGGCGGCGGCGACGAGCCGGGGGTGCCACTCCTCCGCTATCGCGGTGGTGCCATGCGCCGGCAGACAGAAAGCGGAGGGTTCGACCATGGCGACCGGGACCTCGTCTTGGGGAGCCAGATCGGCTTCCAGGTCGAAGGCGATCGGTTCGAAGGGGATGGGTTCGAATGCCAGGTCGGCCACGGTCGGCGCCGGGGCCGGCTCAGGCGGGGAGAGCGTTGAAGTCATTTTTCGCCTCGTCGAGCGCAGCCTCGAGCTGCTGGAAGGAGGGAGCCTTGGCGGACGGCGTCATGCGCCGGGCGATCTCGACCGCGACCTGGGTCGGCAGTCCCTGGGCATGGGCGACGATCGCGGCCTTGACGATGTTGAACGGCTTGCTGTCCATCTCGATCGTCTCGTTCAGCTTGGCGGCGAGCGGACCGATCAGGCAGTAGGCGAGCAGCACGCCCATGAAGGTGCCGACCAGCGCGCCGCCGATCATCGCACCCAGGATCTCGGTCGGCTGGTCGATCGAGCCCATGGTCTTGATGACGCCCAGCACCGCGGCGACGATGCCGATCGCGGGCAGGCCGTCGGCCATCTGCTGCAGCGCGTGCTGCGGTGCGGCCTCTTCGTGGTGGTGCTTCTCGATGTCGTTGTCCATCGCCTCGGACAACTGGTTCGGGTCCTCGAAGCTGACCGTCATCATGCGCAGATAGTCGCAGATGAAGTCGCTCAGGTGATGGTCGGCGATCAGGCGCGGGAACTTGGAGAAGATCGCGCTTTCCTTGGGATTGTCGAGATGCGGCTCGATCGCGGTCGGGCCGCCCTTCTTGAAGGTCGACAACAGGCCGAACATCAGGGTCAGCAGGTCCTTATAGTCGCTGTCCTTCCAGCGCGGTGCCTTGAAGGACCGCATCAGGCCTTTGCCGGCCAGCTTCACGGTGGCCATCGAATTTGACACGATGAATGCTCCGATCGCGGCGCCGCCGATCGCCATCATCTCGTGCGGCAGCGCCTCCATAATGATGTCCATCTTGCCGCCGGACATCATGAAGCTGCCGAACACGCAGCCGAGGATAATAAGCAGGCCGACAATGTTCAGCATGGCAGGGAACCCGACCTCCGGCGGACAAATGGATGTCTCCATTGTAGATTGCCGGTCGGCCCGCTGGTCGGGCGAGCGTCCACCTTTTGCGTCGAGGTCCGAGAAAATGCCGATGTCGTCGGCAGAACGCACCGTCGCGGTCGCGGCGGTCCTATAGAGAGGGGGTATCAGTTGTTGGAGAGGCCATGTCCCTCAATGCTTACCAGCGCGCGCGTACCATCACCGAGACGCCGCGCCACGCCGAATGCCGCCTGATCCGTGAAATCACCGGCGAGATGATCGCCGCGCGCGATGCGGGGGTGGCGGGCGTCGCGCTGATGCCGGTGCTGGCCCGCAATCGCGAGATGTGGAACGTGTTCCAGACGGACTGCTCGTCGCCGGGCAATGGCCTGCCGGCGCCGGTGCGTGCCGGGATCATCTCGCTGGCCCTGTGGGTCAGTCGCTACACCAGCGAGGTGGTGACGGGGAAGGACGATATCGGCGCGCTGATCGACGTCAACCGCATGATGATCGAGGGATTGGAGGGGACGGTCCACTGACCGACCACCGGTCGGGGTGGCTGGCCCGCCCCGCCGGGGTTCAGCGACTGGCGGACTGGAAGGCCAGGAACTGGTCCTGCACATCCTGGGTCATCAGATGCTGCATGACGATCCAATAGCCGGCCACCGCCTCCTCGCCCGCGCTGGTATAGGCGCGGGCCATGTTCTCGCGCAGGTCGGCGAACAGGCTATGTTCCAGCGCTTCGCCATTGGTGGTCAGGAACAGATGGCGCTGCCGGCGGTCCTGCACGCCGGGACGGCGCTCGACCAGATTCTGCGCCAGCAGCTGCTTCAGCACGCGTCCGATCGACTGTTTGGTGATCGCCAGGACCGCCAGCAGCTCGCCCACCGTCATGCCGGGCCGTCGGGACAGGCAATATAGGACGCGGTGATGCGCCCGGCCCAGGCCGAGCCGCTCCAACTCCTCGTCCGCCCGTTGCAGGTGCGACCGGTGCGCGAAGAACAACAGGTCCATGCCGCCGCGAACCGCATGGTCGCGCAAAAATTGCTTGGCCGGCGGGAGTATAACATCGGTCATGATCGCTGCATGGACAGGAATCGCATCGTCTGCAACGGTTTGCTTATCGTCGTCAGCATATTGTCGCGCCGATGCGCCCGGGCGGGAGCGGAGCGACCTATAGACCCTCCGCCAGGAATGTGTCGGCGACCTTGGCCGCGAAGGCCACGCGCAGCGCGTCGGACAGGCTGCGCACCTCCAGCTTGTTCATCATATTGGCGCGATGCACCTCGATGGTGCGCGGGCTGACCCCCAGACGGTGTGCGATCGCCTTGTTCGACCAGCCGCAGACCAGGCCGCGGAACACATCCATCTCGCGCGACGACAGGCGGGTGACCAGCGCCTGGGCGGCATTCTGGTCGGCCGACTGGTCGCGCCGCTGCGCCAGCGTGGTGATCGCCAGATCGATCGCGCGCATCAGGTTGGCGCGATCGGTCGGCTTCTCCAGGAAATCGACCGCCCCTAGTTTCATCGCCTGCACCGCCAGCGCCACATCGCCCTGGCCGGTCAGCATCACCGTCGCGAAGCGGACGTCCCCGGCAATCTCGGACAGCACGTCGGTGCCGCTCTTGCCCGGCATCCGATAGTCGAGCAGCACCACGCCCGCCTCGACGCTGTCCAGCGCCGCCAGGAACGCGTCGCCGCTGACATGGCTGTGCACGTCGAGTTCCTCGCTGAGCGACAGCAGCAGCTCCAGCGACACGCGCAATGCTTCATCGTCTTCAACGACATGGATGATATGTCGCGTCATGCCGCCCCATTCTCCGCTCTGATATTCATTTCGCCATGACCATCGGCCGTCACCGGCGTCGGCAGGGTCAGGCGGATGCAGGCGCCGCCGCCCGGCTGGTTGAAGGCATCGATCTGACCGCCATGTGCCGCGATCATCCAGCGGCAGATCGACAGCCCCAGGCCCATGCCGACGGCCTCTCCGCCCTGATCGTCATTGCACCGGTCGTGCAAGGGTTCGAACAAATGGGGCAGCAGCGCCGGGGTGAAGCCGGGTCCGTTGTCCGCGATCAGCAATTCGATCATGTCGCCCGCCGCGCGACGGCGCGCACTGATCAGGATCGCGCGATGGCTCTGGTCCACGCGGCGCAGCGCCTGCGCGGCATTGCGCAGGACATTGGTCAGCACCTGCAGGATCTGCACCCGGTCCCCCCAGATGGTCCGTGCGTCGTCGTCCAGGTCATAGGTCAGCGCGATGTCCAGCCCGGCATTGCCCGGCAATGCGAGCAGCACGGCTTCCTCGACCAGTGCGGCGATGTCGATCGGCTGCATGTCCGGCTCGGCCCCGACGGTGCGTTGGAAATGGCGCTGGACGATGCTCCCCGCACGCAGCGCCTGACCCGTCGCCATCGCCAGCACATCGGCGATGCGGTCGACCGGCCCGCCCTTGCGCAGCATCACTTCGGCCGATCCCAGGAAATTGGCCAGGGCGGTCAACGGCTGGTTGATCTCGTGCGTCAGTTGCGCGGCGAAGGCGCCGAGCGCGCTCGCCTGCGAGGTGCG
>Ga0182179_1000024_pt1 | contig 12557 bp, 11 predicted proteins | sample G5R1MG_30_FD_123221 | JGI IMG/M metagenome (GOLD analysis project Ga0182179, IMG submission 123221) | Switchgrass phyllosphere microbial communities from Michigan, USA - G5R2_MAIN_22AUG2016_LD1 MG | ecosystem: Host-associated > Plants > Phyllosphere > Phylloplane/Leaf | place: USA: Michigan... | reverse complement strand
GAGCCATATGACTACACGAAGGAGCTACACTGGGCTACGATGATGGAGATATAGGAATATGCTAAAGGAGCAAGTCTAGGGTTACGTCCACACTCCAAGTTGCCTGTAGGTTTGGAGCCACGACGATATAGGACCGCTGTCATAGAACTCTGATGTATGATGTAAGGCCAATGGCCCAAGCTATGTAAACCTAAACTATGTAATATGTTTCCCCCATTAGTAATAAAAGTATGGTTTTTGATATCAATCTTGATCGAATTGCGCGTATCACCTACAGATCCAGGGAGCGATACGTGATGCACAGTGGACCCTAAATTTGGGGCCCGACAGAAGGAAAGGTTGCCTGGACTGTTCTCCTTTGTTAGAAACAAGTTTATTTCAGTTCAGACAATGACAAGGCAGAATGATTTAACTGAATTGTTCCATCTTCCTCTCTCTGAGCCGGCTTTTGTGTAGTTCCAAAGAGTGGAACAAGAAATTGCCAGAATCAATATAATGGAAGGTCAAGATATTTGGTCATATACCTAGGGAATGAACAATTATGAGTTTGATTGAGTTTCCGTTACTCGACCAAACACTCTCTCGGCTGGATTTTGGTCTAGCCTACTATGAGGCCACATGCACCATCAACCACATGATTTGGGGACTAGTTTTGCACATTTTTTTATTGTACCTAATTTCCAATCTCAAAAAGCCTATAGGTCTTTCTTCAATCAAACACAGGTTCATGATGTCCACAAATAGCTTTGGAAGTGCTTTTGTCAACCGAAACACAAGGTTTTATTCTGGTTGTTGATCAAGGATAGGTTGAGCACAAGGAACATCCTAATAAGAAAGAATATGCATCTTGACTCCTATAATTGTGTTCTTTGTAATGAATCAGTGGAAGAAATTGCGGAGCACCTCTTTCTTCAATGCAGTTTTGCTAAAGACTGTTGGAGCATCATCAATCTAGATACTCCCCCTCACATGACCTTCCCTCAAATTGTTGACCACATCAAAACCAAACTCCAGTTCCAGTTCTTCATGTTAGCTGTGATCCTTGTGTGTTGGACGATTTGGACAGCAAGAAATGATTTGATTTTTAAAGGTATTCCTCCGGACGTTGGGACTTCAAGGGGCTTCTTCCTCAAAGAGATTTTGTTATTGGTGCATAGAGTCAAGTCTAGGAACTCCATTTCTTTTGAACAATGGACACAAACTCTGGTGTAACTAGCTGTCTTCTTTTGATTTTTTTGTCTCTTTCTTTATCTCTTGAGCTACTTCCCTGTATTTTCTTGAATGTTTGTTTTAATATAGTTTTCCTATAGGGGCTCTTGCCCCTCCAGTTCCATAAAAAAAAAAGTAGAGAAGAGAACAGTGAGCAGGTTTTCAGCTCGATCGGTGTGAGCAGAGCCAAAGATCCGAATTGAAGCAGCTAGAATCTATAGAATTTGTCCAGCCGTGACGTCATGAGATCATTGAAGTCATGACGTTCTTTTCCTTCGAGTTTGTTTGGTTTTACTTGTATTCACCTCAATCCCGGTACGTTGAAGTGGATTGGACTAATCTTTATCCTGATTCATACCAACAAACGTAGATTGAGGTGGGATACCAGTGCAGCCTACCAAAGGCCTTCCAGAGGTTGTCCACGGGAGCGAGGCTGCTTATAATCACAGTTGACTTAATGCGCCATTTAGAGACCAGAGCAGGCAACCCACGAATCTTCAACAAGAACAATTTGCATCGTTTACAAAACCAAATTGGGTGTTGTTTATGCCTAGTGTGTACTCCAGTTAGGTGAGCCCTGCTGTTTGAGAAGGCCACGAAACTAATTTGAGCAAGTCAAGAAAAATATTATTTAGATAATAACGTGCCACTTGCAGCGTCAAATAATGCTGCAGGTTCGGCTGCACACGACAATGCCGCCGCGCATGTATCGCTAACCCTCTTCTTCGTACTGCCAATATATATCAGTAGGATTAGTGGGTGAATACACGCCTCTGATCGAGAGGTGTCTTTCTAGATCACCTATTGATCTCTCGCATTCCTTGGCACCGCATCCGCGTGTTTTCTGAGAGAGAGCTTTAGAGAGAGAGATGGGTCGTCCGACGAGTGCTGTGCGCTGGTGGGAGGAGTCGCAGATGCGAGTCCTCGTCCTCAGCAGCCTTGTTGCCCAATGCCTTCTCTACGTCTTTACCTATTTGCGTATCCGGGCCATCATTCCCGGGTGGATCAGATTCCAAACATGGTTGGCATACCTCGGCGGCGATGCCATCGCGATATACGCTCTGGCCACGCTCTTCAACCGCCACAAGCAGGAGGATCAAGGCGGTGGTGGAGGCACGCTGGAGGTGGTGTGGGCTCCCATCCTCCTACTTCACCTCGGCGGAAATGATGGCATCACCGCCTACAACATCGAAGACAACGAGCTGCGGACACGTCACTTGCTCACCGCGGTGTCTCAGGTCACCGTGGCCGTCTATGTGTTCTGCAAGTCCTGGCCGTGGGCAGGCGGTGACAAGAGGCTGCTGCTGGCAGCAGTCGTGCTGTTCGTCCCTGGGGTCCTCAAATGCTTCGCCAAGCCATGGGATCTCAAGAGGGCGAGCATTAAAAGCCTTGTCAGCTTACCTGCTGCTCAGAGGACAAGAAAACAAAAGCAAGGCATGAAACACCTCGAGGAGTACGTGCAACCTGCTGCAACGACGAGCAAATTGAAGCAGGTACTCTCTGTCCGAGAACAAAAGGGTACTGGAGCTGATGATGAGCAAACACAAGGAGGAGCAAGGGCTTCTGTGGAGGACGGAGACAATAATCCTGTTCCTCCACCACCACAAGGCAGCGGCGCCGGCGATATCCCTCCAATCCAAGGCTGCCGAAGACGAAGCAGACAAAGGAAAAGGGATGCGCTGCCGCAAGGTGAGATCATATATATACTATACCATTAATTCAATCAATTTAATTACCTGTAAATAAGCTATATTTATTTTAATTTATAGACATTTCATCTCCGTATTATTAATTTCTGGTCTTGCTCGATGGACAGGAAAACAAAATGAAGTTGAGATGGATACGTTGGAACAGTACTTGAAAGGAGCAATGGCTTTTGTCAGAGAACAAAAAGATGGAGAACAAAAAGATGAAGATGAGGTCTCTTCAACTACAAGGGCTCCCGCTGTGGAGGACATGGACAGCGATCACCACCTTCCATCACAACAAGGCAATGATAATGATATCAACAGTTCCTCCCAAGGTCATGGACAACTCAGACGAGAAAGGGAAGGACTGGATCAACTGATATTAATGATATTGGACGGCGAGGCATATAACTTATTTGTCGACCTTCCTTCTCCGTATCCTCTTCGGCTTAGTATCTTCAAATGTTTTTGGGTGCTTAGCCATGAGAGGGTGGAAAAGGTTTGTGGCTCCGTGCTAGCTAGTGCCTTCATGTATCTCTACACAAAACTAAACAAACCTGACTTGAGGGCCTTAACATTATTCTGCTGGAGACAACTCTATGATCGCGGTTGGATACAAATATTACGCCTATGGCTACCGTGGGCAGCCATCGGTCTCTTCCACCATAGTCACAGAGAAGCTTACAGTGGTGTTGATGTCAAGATCACATATGCCCTATTCTGCACCACCGCTGTGCTAGAAATCTATTCCATTATTTTTGCTATTCTCGTCTCGCGGGATGTCGAGAAAGAGTGGTCAGAGATGGTCGCTCAATATAACCTCGTAGGATACTTTGCCCGCAACAAAAATCACAGCAACAAGATGTGGATTGCGAGTAAGTCTGGGTGCAAGGACTTCCTCGACCAACACTGGTCCATGGAGTCGTGCTTCTCGTCCAGCACCTTCGTGGAGTTGGTCCTTGAGTATCTCAAAGCTGGATGGAAGAAGAAAATACATGACCCTGTTAGCTACCACAAGTTCAACGACAACAGGGGCCAGTGGGCACTTGAGGGAAATGAAGATGAGCTGGGCTGGAGCATAAAGGGGTCATTCGATGAGAGTGTCGTCCTCTGGCACATTGCCACAGATTTCTGCTTCTTCTCGAGGTCTCCTCCTACTCGTAGGTCCAGTAGTGGAGAACAACCGACATCACATAAAGCTGTCCAATGCAGGCAGATGTCAAACTACATGATGTACCTACTGTTTGTTAATCCTGAGATGCTATTGCCTGGGACTAGGCGCAATCTCTTCACTACAGCCTACAATGACCTCAAGTATATCCTCAGGGACAACAAGCTGATGAATCCACAGAGCAGCTCACAGCAGGTGGAAGAGAACGCGCTTATGGAGACATTAATCAATACAATGCGGGACAGGTCAAAGAAAGAAGATCCAAACATAGGTTCTGAAGAAAACTTCATCGACGATGCCTGGGATCTTGCCCAAGGGTTATTCAAGTTGAGGGATGATTTCGGTGATGAGAAGATGTGGAAAGCCATCCAAGGCGTCTGGGTGGAGATGCTCTGCTTCTCGGCCAGTAGATGCAGAGGATACCTACACGCCAAGGCTCTGGGCTCAGGCGGGGAGTTTCTCTCCTACGTCTGGCTCCTGCTGTTCTACATGGGGATGGAGACCTTCACGGAGAGGCTGCAGAGGGAAAGGGAGGAGCTTCCAAGCAGGGAAGCAAACGGCAACGATGCTCCACCGCCTTCTGACTCCCACAATGGCAACGCCACGACTTCATCATCTACTTCTTGGATCCCCAGTCGCGGCGCTTCATCATCTACTTCCCACCTGCACAACGGCGCGTCTACATCCAGTTCTGAGATTGAGATCGTCGACATGGTTTGATACGTGGCGCTCGTGGAGGCTATTTCGGTCGACTTGTGTTCGTAAGTTTTCTTTCGTTTTGCTTTCTTGTTGGAGACTGTTGCTTTCTTATCGGTGTGGACGCTTGTCGCCATGATACTTCTTGTCTCCTGGTTGCTCATCATCTCAATAAAAGTTATGCAATAGTGTTCGTTTCTTGTTATACAATGCATTCCATCTGTGTAACATCAATGCTTTTTTTTTTACCCTCTTTTTCCTCGGCTCAGTGTAATGCTGACACTTTAATTTATGGTTCATCGCCTACGGGCTAATTTCAGTACTGTATATTTTGTTTCCATCCATCCTGTAAAAGGTGTGCGCAATCATATTGTTGCCGCTGCGTCTCAAGTTTGTTCTCAACATAGAATGTTCTGTGGTGCGAACGAAGGCCGGCGATCCTCTTCACGCAAGGCCTCAATCTGGCTGTATGGTTTACCGGTGGAGACTAGTAGAAGAAAGAGGGCCACATTGATGCGTCGCGGCATGGATTTTTTTTTGTTATTACATTTGTTAGGAATTATAGAAAAAATACCCTGCATTTGATGAATCACGAAAATATATAGCAGATAGTTGTGCCGCAGTGATGGTCGACTCTGCAAAGTCGTTTTAATAGGTGTAGAATCGATTATGTATATTAGCATTAAGAATTAAGATAGACAATGGGAGAGGTGCATGGTTGCCGAAACTAAACAAAATTAATTCCAACGTCCCCCCATCCCCCCTAAATATAAAACATAATTAGAACTTGTTTTATATTCTAGACAGCATAGTGAGTCCTCACTAAAACTTGAGCGGTTCATAAAAAAATAGCTCTAGTTGATCTTAAACTTTGTCAGAATAAATTAGACAAAATTCGTGAACCAATCCAACTTGCTAGAATTACGATCAATCAGATGTATACAGCTTGAGATATAAAATAAACAAGATCAAAGTAGCGACAATTGATAAAAGACTAATTTTAAGATTAAGCAAAATCTACGAAGTTTTTTTTTTGCGATTACACAATACAACACAGACACTATGACCATCTGTCGACAAAAACGTCGCCTACCACTAATAAAAGCACAACTCCGTTAAATCTTGGAATATTTGCTTTCACAGGGAGTCGAACCCAGGACCTAAGTGCTATTAAGGCTCTTGTAACCATTAGTCTACATGCCTGTTCATAATCTATAAAGGATTAATCAAACAAAATTCAGAATATGCAACGCTATTGTTATAGAATATGTTGCCAGCGGTTAGGACCTTTCCCTCTTCGTCTCTCATGATCAACACAGTAGATTAAAGTAGAAGAATAAATAGACACAAGATAGGGAGACTATTCTTTATTTCTCTGAATATTGGTGATTACAACATAAAGCTCCCACGTATATATAGTTCTGCCAAGGCCTAAGAGTTTTAGTAAGAGCCCACGTACAAATGGACTAGGATTAGGATTCATCCTTCTCCTTTCCTTCTAGGATAGTCCATATGTTTTTCAACATTCCCCCTTGGGCAATTACCAAGATATGCACATGCCTCGTTAAAAACTCCATCCGAAAACCCAGTGGGAAAAAATGGTTCTCGAAGAAAAGAGTACATAGCATTCTCAAATTGAATTGCACATGTTGCCTCATTAAAAACCTTGTGTGAGAAATCTTCAAGTAAAAACTCATAGGGGAAAAAGAGTACAACATTTAACCTTCTTGGTCATGTATTCTTCTGGATATTCTATTCTTCATGAATAGATATTAATCTTCATGATCTATTCATAAACTTCAGTGTTTTAGCAAATATGATCTACTTGATCTTTGTAATTCGATCTAGTGGTTTACCTTCAAGGTAGATTCAATCAAATATGCTCCCCCTCATAAAGCCATACTTTGAACTTCATTGTTCAAATTACACTTTTCATAAATGTGTGCTTGATTAATGGTATACAATACCATAATACTATATCTTTCAAAAAGTTGACTCATAATTCTTCTATGAATTATAGGGTATAAACAAGAGCAATGCTTCATGCATAATGACCACTTATTAGTTGTGCTAAATAAATAAATTTTATCCTTCAGGGTAATATAAATCCTTTCAGAGGATTATGGGAGTAAATAAGTTCATATTCAATATCTTTTAGATAGTGTATCGTAACATCCTAGATGTTAATAAGGAATTAAAATCTTAATCATGAGCATCATCAAGCATAATCATCATGTATTATGCCATAAATGTATTTCATGTTTCATTTATAGCATGTTTATGTTGCATATGTGATGCTTTACATGTTACATGAAATGTTATCAATGATCTTGGTTATGAAACTTTGTGAAATTATATATGTCAATCTGCTTAACCAACTAAAATTTTGTTAAAATAAACTTTGTTGTTCAAAGTGAGCTCTATAATATAGAATCAAAGTTTGTTTGAGTTTTTAAGTCAAACATGTTGAATTTTGAGCTTCAAAAATGTAAATTAATATTGTTTTTCGCTCAGCATTTTTTGTCAGTCATGGAAATCAGTATATAAGTTCAATTTTTGGAGAATAATTAAATGAATTTTCATGAATAGAATTTGTGCAACTTCTGTTTAATTATTTGGTGTGATGTTTAAGATTTGTTAATGTTCCTTTGTTTGTGATAATTGATCACTTTTTAGCCTCCAATTAATTACCTGAAAATGGTTAAATAAAACTGTTTTGAAAACTCTGAATCTGAATTCAATTTTCAGTTTCAAAGTGTTGGTCTTCAAAATTAAAAATCTTCAAAACCTTTGATATTTGTGGGATGGTCCTGTAAGCAAAGATGGAGACCAGATATGGATGAACAACCTTTGTTAATGGAGATCATCGAGCTTCCATTTGGAATCAAGAGAAAAAGAGAGGAGAAAAAGGAGTTTCAGTCTGCTACAATGTTCGCCGGGGAGCAGCTTGCCTGCCTGTTCACCGTCGGCCGCTGCTCCTTCGCACCGCTTCTGTGCACGATGGCACACAGCTGCTTGCGTGTCTGCGCGCGAGCAGGAGCTAGCAACGCCTGGAGACAACCCCTCGCCTTTTTAACGCAAAGCCGCCAGCCGTTCCCTCCTTTTCCTCTGTGCTCGCCGCCAGCGAACTCGACGCGCCGGCGGAGTTCACCGCATCCATCCCTGCCCACTAGCTCTTACCCGCAGCTTGGCCTCATCCTTGCGCTCCTCCGTAGCCTACTCGCAGCGCCTCTCATAGCTGGAATCGTCCCTAGCACCGGCGTCTTTGCCGCAGTGCCCGCCATGGCCGCCGTGAGCCGCTCGCCGTGGCCAGGCCCTTCTGGAGCATCCCTCTTCCCCTAGTTTGTTTCTATAGTCTCCTTGTTACCTAGTGATGCTCATCGGCTCTCCGGTTTGTCGTTTCATCAACAGGATGCACCGAGACACGAGCTCGCCGCCAGTTCGCGCCGCCGGGTCTGCCCACGTGCGTGGCCAGGGCGCCACAAATTGTCTCCGGTCGTGTTTTGACCACCCACGGGTGCGCCTGGGCATGGAGATGCCTCACCACATCTCCTTCCCCGATCGTCCCCTATCTTGATTCGCGACCAAGGACCCCGGGCAACAATAGAAGATCGTCCATGGGGTTTTCTGCAGAACCTGTTGTGACTCAGATGAATAGTGCGCTACAGGGGTTTTCCTTTCTTTTTGTGATTTCAGCTGAAACTTGTGAATTTCATAACTAATTGTAGAAGCATCATAAAATTATGAAAATTTTTGTGTAGCTTTTTTATGCTGTGTTCTACATGGAAAAAATATGTGTTGGCCATGTTCAGTAGTTTTTCTATGCTTAAAAATTAGCTCTTTTAATTAATAAATGCTTGTTCCATGATTTTTATAGGCTAAAATAAATATCCAATGATTATGAAACTTTTTGTGTAACTATTTTATGTTAGTATCAACCTTCACAAGAAGTTTGGGATTAATTTGATGATGTTTAAGTATATCCTTAATTATAAGCTTTAATTATTTGTTAATAATTATCTAAATGATTAGCATAAATCCTAATATGACTTGAGTGTATTTTGGATTGAATGATTACCATGAGACATATCCATCTTTGCTATTTCATGGCAAAGTAATTACCATCTTGATGTGCTCATAATCTACGTGTGATAATAAAAACTAAAAATGCCTTTTGGTTTAATTAATGCTTAATTAGTGGATGCATGTATGTAGTTTTGATTACCTCTTGTATGCAACCTCTTGGGTAAAAGATTAAGATATGAAATTACTTCCATGTCAAGGTCTTGATGATCCATGTTAGTTAATTCTTTTATGATAAACAACAAATCAATTTGTATGATGATAATTAAATGTTTCATAAATAATAACCCTACTTTCTTTGTGAAGAAAAGTTGTACTCAACTTTCTTAATCTTGTTTAAGTTCACCTAAGCACTTGTTATGCTTTTCATCATGCATCATGGCATGCATTCCACCATGTTAAGCATGTATCATTTTATTGCGTGTAGTTCATACGAGAGTGAGAAGGTTCGTGTTGATCAAGCTTCGGAGGAGTTTCATCCACCAGTGGTGTTGGTGTCAAATTTAACTTCTGGATCTCTCTGTGGAAACTAACCTTCTCTACAACGCAGGCAAGCCCCGGTGCATACAACTCTTTACCTATGTTTTACAAAATATTTATTACAATTTAAGTCTTGTGATATGTGCATTAAGTAATTAGGAGTTGGTCGAAACCGTTGCTGCATGAGTACCTTGAATTTTAGGTATCCTTAGTTGTTACCCCATTAGCTATGTAGGTAGATGCCTCTTATGCTTAGTAATGCTTAGACTTGATAGAAGTCGAGCGATGGTTTCATCGTTCGCGGGAAATAGGTTTTACCTTTGCTCTCCTGGGCTCTGTTTATGGGTCGTGAGAATACCATAATGATGATGATGTTTAAATGGAAACCAAATGGGATATGGGAATTGTCTTTGGTGGTTAAGCCGACACGGTTGCCTGGTCGTGCTTGTTCCATCTGTGTCGATTAAGGACTGATCATTGTAGGGCCGCTTGTGGTCGAGACTTGTAGTACCGATCACATACTCCGGTAAGCCTGATACCTCAGCTATTCTATTATGTGAAAGGACAACCGCGCACTGGGAGTGCAGAGATGGCGAGAGTAGCGTGTACCCACTATGCTGGAAAAACTGTCAGGGATAGGGTAGGGAGGTGGAGTACTGTGCTCTCGGGTGGCGCGAACCCGTTTACGTTTTGGAGGATCCGAGTGAAGGTTGATATATGTAGGTCTAGGAACTACATATGTCGTGTAGTTGAGAATCTCCAGCTAGGTTTGATCGATTCGAATCGCCGCTGCTTCTCAGAGAAGAAGATTCGATCAACTAAACTGCATCGTAGTTAATCAATGGAACATGGTTACTTATGAATATAAGACAAAGATGATATGAGATGTTTAATGAAGTGATTGCTCTAGATCAGGTGCTAAGTGAATACTACTAATAACTTAATGAAGTCTTGTTGAGTACCCTCAAGTACTTAGGGTTTGTTAACCCCTATTGCAGGTCTGACTTGTGCTGCTGACTCGGGTCATGTCAGTGGGCTCGACATGATCTGGTTGTCCCTTCTACCTTAGATGCTTATCTAAGTTGCTTTTTGTAGTTCTACTCATCTTTTGGAACTTAAGTTTTACTTGAAAAAGTACTTGAACATAAGTTGTAAATTATTGTTGTAAATCTTCTGCACTCCGATGTATAATATTTTTGTACCAAATGTTGTAATATTGTGGTAACTCCATTGTTGATCCTGTATGAGTTGTAAAAAATGGATGATTCGGGGTTCCCCGAGGACACCCCACAGACTACCTGAATTATCTAGTTTGCGTGCACAGCAGTCAGAGGTCTTTAGGACAATGACAGGTGCACGTGGGCCATATAATTGGGGTGGTTATGCCACATGTATCAAACTTATACTAGAGTTTGAATACTTATAATTATTTTTAGTGGATTTTCAAGTTACATGTCTACAAATCTTCGGGATTTTGATTGTACCACTAAATAATAAATCTAGTCTTGCATTTGGCATTTTAGGGGATAATTCAATTGCCAAAATCATCATTATTTTTATACCTTCTATGGTATTTAGAGGATATCAACACTTCGTTGCTAGCTTCACAATATACACTTTCCTAGTGTTTATATGACACCTTCATAGTGTTTAGGATTTTCTCATTTTCTTTCTCCTGGGTCTATATTCACTTCATGAATTAATGGTGTTTATTCAAGAATCGACTGGTAAATCCTTCATGGATTAATTCCTTCAAGGAGGTTCTCATTCTTAGTGAATTAATAATTCTCTTCTATAAGATATATGCTCTACTACGTGAGAAATTATAGTGTTATTCACTACAAAGTCATTCGATGACTCTTTTCCTTCTAGGACATGCTCTTCTTGAGACTTCAATATTCACATAGTAATGTATTCTACCTTGTATGACTTTTAATTTCTATATGTTGCAATTTATATTCTTCATGAACTAATGGATTTTCATACTCCACTTATTAACTGCATATTCAATATTCATTAATAACATTTGCCAGAGATATAGCAGAACATTAATTTTCTTCTTAATAGGAGATTCGACCTCAATTGCTTTCTTCATTGACCTGATATAATTGCTACAGGCAACTTTGCCATAGACTTTGTTTCCAGATCCGGGTTCTCATAAGAGAAACATTTGCAATTATAGAGGTAGCGTTGTCGACAACTATCATTTTCTCCCAATATTCTCCCAATATGATATTATTTTGTCTCTTTGTCATTTCCCAAATAAGAGATGATCTATTGTTCTACATACCCAACACTAATCATGCACGCGCTTAGTGTGTTGGATCTCATCTTCATGATGATCCTCTTTCATGAGGTGCTTAACCTTCTTCACGAGGTGTTCTCTTTATGAGCATAGAGGAGTTTGATCTTATTTTGTTTAACAAGTATACAACAAACTAGAATCCGCAGGCGTCCCCATAGATTTTAGCTTGATAATATATAATATTTAGTTTACTACTAGTAAATACAACTTCTGGTTTATAACTTCAAGTTACTGCTCTTATTTTCAAAATATCTGGCATCTGCTCCGCTTCATGCTTCACAAGAGCATTAATCAGACTAATGTTTGATTTAGTGTGTAATACTATTCCTATTTCAAGCTTCAAGGAATATTTTACTCTTAAGATCATTTTCCTTCTGTGGAAATAATATTTGGCATTCAATATAGGCTTTCTCTTCCTCTAATGCCAATATTAGATCTTTAATAGCATACTTCAAAACAATCCCCTATCATGGGCTTATAATAATTCAAATTCATGTATCTCCGACCACAAGCAGAGGCCCATTCATGTATGCTATGATGAATTAAATGCAGCGAGCTAGAGTACATAAAGTGCACTTAAAAATATTCAGCGTTCCTATAAACTCAGGGATATTCTCCTTCTAATTTGCACATATCATAGTTTAGAAAACTATTTCATTATCTAGCTTCTTTATTGTTTAGCCAAAAAATGATCCAAGTACTCATACATAAAAAAATAGACCATATACTTCAAAAGTACAGAATACGCAACATTCAAACCCACATGAAATTTCATCTAGATTTTCTAATTGCCATTAGCGCAAAATTCCCTTGATGCCCTTTTTTCATAAATCCAAAATCATTATAATTGTGTTATCCACCATTTTAATTCCACAATTATTCATCCCATCAATTGGGTTAATTCCCATTGAGCTAATTTTATATT
>Ga0182179_1000022_pt1 | contig 12700 bp, 9 predicted proteins | sample G5R1MG_30_FD_123221 | JGI IMG/M metagenome (GOLD analysis project Ga0182179, IMG submission 123221) | Switchgrass phyllosphere microbial communities from Michigan, USA - G5R2_MAIN_22AUG2016_LD1 MG | ecosystem: Host-associated > Plants > Phyllosphere > Phylloplane/Leaf | place: USA: Michigan... | reverse complement strand
CATCTAAGGGCTACGTACATAGACAGTGGCGAATCTAGGATGTGAGTTTAGGGGGGGGGGGGGGGGGCTTTTTTCCCTTTTTTTTTCCCCCCCCTCCCCTTTTTTTTTTTTTTTTTCCCTTTTTCACTTTTTAGAGGATAATTTTTCCAACCAAAAATTTTTGGCCCCGCCTCCCCCCCCCCCCCCCTCCCCCCTCCCCAAGAGTAGTTTTGTGGAGGTTGTTTCACCACAAATTATGTGGAGGGGTTATTGACACACCAAAATATCTTTTCAGGTTTTATTTAACCTGCAAGATTATTTGAAAAGTTTGCTAACCCTTGCATTTTGTTTTTTACAATGGTTGACACTCCAAATGCCCTTTGGAGAGTTATCTTCCTTTCAATCCTGTTTGGATGGGTTATTAAATTAAAACTCTTGTCTCATGATTTATAGTACCCCTGAAAAGTGTTTTTCAATAGTTTCTTGTCCCCAAAATAAGTTGCTTCATGTTTTATTACTCCTTCAAAATTCTCAATATTTCTTCTGACTAAAATAAAGATCAGAGGCAGTCAATTCATTAATATAAGTGAATATTCAAGCAAGCGCAATACTAATGAACTCTTTAAATTCTGGTCTCCAACATAGGGGTTGATTTTTTTTGACTCAACAATTCAACCAATTTTTCATCACAGAATTTGTCACTTATTGTAACCACCATTGCCTGATACCCTGTGTAGATAGAAATAATTCTAGTAATATTTGGGTCAACATGTGTTAGAAATAGTGAAAATGGTGTTGCCTGGTTATCATAAACAACAGCCCCATCAAAAAACATAGGAGCTCTTGTGGTTAATTGGGGTTATGGAATAGTCATATGCAGAAATGATAGTTGTTTCTGAAAATCTTTACAACATGGGCTTTATCATCTGTATTTTTACCTATTCCGAGGCCTCCCCTAGTTATATAATAGTGTTCAGTATTATTAGCCCTAAAAGTTTGCACAGGCAGATTTACATTGGTCAAATTACCCATGAAGAAACTTATCCAAATAACAGCCTGTTCCATGTCTGAACAAATGATTCCCACAAGTGGTGTAACAGCAAGTATTCCTTTTGTTAATACTTCCCCCCTATCCATTCCCTAGAAATCCCAGAAAATCCGAGAAAGCCTTCTACAGTGCATCATTAAACCCCATAACATAAATTCTGGGTATAAAAAAGAAAACTATAAATAATTTCTGCTTTCAGGCCACTTTTAAAGATTTATATTTCACTTTTTATGCATTTTACACATTTTCAATTATCCACAAGAACAGCCAAACTGCTCAATAAATTTCCCCAGATCCCCAAAAGCTCAAAATAAATTCCTTACACCCATTCTGTGTATTTTTCAGCACATCTTACTTGAAAGATTCCACCCTTGGAATCATGTAGGCTTCCAAAAATACTGTCTCCTACAGTTCCCTGAGAGTTATTCAGTCAGATTTTTACCAACTTCAAAGAGAGATATCAGAAAGATAATGTGGGTTAACTTTTTTTTTTTTTTTTATATATTATCCACAGAGAATAATGGTGCAAATTTATCTTTTTTTAGAACTCTATCCTCATACTCCCAAGATATATTCTGCCCTTATGAAACCTTCACATTTTGAGTTGTTTGAGGTTAAACATAATTTTTTGTTACAGTAACCCACATTTATATAAATAATTTTTTATGAAAAATACATTAATGAGTAGCGCATCAGATTACTCTAGTAGCAAAGAAAATGTTAGGAGATAATCTAGTTTTACACATAATGTGAAAATCCATTTTCTTTTGTTTCTAGATGGTGAGTAATCACACAAACTCTTTCATCCCAGAAATATGACTGTACTAACAAAAATCCTGAGTCAAGGGTATCACTTATCACTGTAAGATCAATTATGCCATGATGTTGTGAGTGGTTTCAAATTCCCTCACAAAAATTATAAATAAAACCCAGTTCCAAACTTCACTTCCTCACCCCTTATGACTCTTGAAAACTCCTACACCTTCATATTTCCATGCCCAATTTAATCCTCATTTTGATATATCATCAAAACATTATACTTCCCTAATCAAAACTCCTTTTATGAATCCTATTGGGAAGCATTCCTTCAAACAGGCAATTTTTGAATGCATGTTTTGTTGTCTCTAACACATCAGGTCAAAGATCTTGTGTAATTTTCAAGTTAAATGATTGAAGATTTCCTCATTCCTGCCGGAATCTGCTCAATCCCAATCTCTGAAGAATAAATTCAGACGGGTTTCAAATCAATCATGAAGATATAAGCTGTTTGAGTGAAAAAAAACTTATTTTTCTCCAGCTTAGAGGGTGCATAGCCGATCTTTCCCAAATTGAACACTTAATAGCACATGCCTTCAGAAATTCAGAGATTTTCATTAACATCATCTGTAATTAAAACTTGTTAAGTGTATTCTACAAAATCACCACAGGAATTGATGAATTTAGGTGAGTACATTTGGGTTGATGATGATTGGAATATAAAATAAAATGACCAAATCACATTTATTAAACCAGGATGTGTGAGGGATGATCTCTTCAAAAATCATAAAGAGATTTGGTGGAAGGCCGGTATTCTGACAGGTGTTGATACATGTCCACAAAATGTGCGCACCTAGATTTTGGTGGAAAACAATTAGAAAATTTAAGAATATGATAACCTGAATGAGCAATCCACTTGATAGACTCATCAAAAATGCTAAGCTTCTAAAAGAAGACAAACTTTTTTGATAGAGCAGATGAACAAACTTAAAAAAAAAAAAAGTAAAAGAAAATGGTTGGTATTGTTGGGGAAATTTTCCAATCATGCAGTAGAAATTTTAATTACTTTTTTTCAAGGGATTAATTGATTTGATTTTCAAAGCTTTGGGAACTATGTTTGAAAGAGAATACCAAGAATTGAGCCATGGGAATTTTTATTTTATGTGAGAAAAATGATACTTGAAAGTTTCTTGTGTTGGAAAGGTTCCAGCCACTGGTTCAAAGTCTGATTGGCTTCAACATAGTGAAATAGTATAAGGAATAATTTTATGACTTGAGAATAATAAAATTCTGCTGTGAATTACAAAAAATCATAATTGGTTTGGGACATGCATCAGCTCAAATCAATCTTTTCTGTATGATAACCTTTAAATTATTGTGTGGCTTACCTTCTTCAAGACAATAATGGAAATGATGATAATGATGAGTGTTAAGTTATAAATTCAGCATGATATAAATGATTTTTGGAGTGAAAATTAAATCTTGAAAAAACTCTTGCACCCAGAAAAATGATTTCTCATTAATCCTGAAAAATTTGGATAACAACTTTGTTTTTGTTGAATTTTGTGATAAAAATTACTAGTTTCCATATTTTTGGAAAGGATTTTCAATATGGTCTCTTTCATAGTTTAAAAAATTTGACCCTATATTCCAATTTTTCTTATACTAGTTTGGGATTGATAGGAATACAATTCAGCTTAATCAATAGTTCAAATTGATTTCCAGTGAAATTATGATTAACAATATACACATGGATTCACAAATGATTCAGAGATACTTCATAATTTTTCAATTTTTCTTCATGTAACACTTCAGAATAGATGCTAAAAGGTTGTATAAAAAATGAATCATGGTACTACCCTGGAAGTGCCAAAAATGGTCCCCTGGTGTTAGGGATGTGGAGGAATTATAATGTAACTGTTTTATCTAATAATTTGCTGCAAAAGGCAAAGTTCTTTGGGGGAGTATTTCAGTAGACAACAGCTCATAAATCAATCCGGGTTCACACAATTCTGTTCCACTGGGGATGGCGAGGTCTTCCATTGCACCTTCACCCTGATTTGGTGATATTACATCATCAGTTTCATATCAAGATGTACAAAACGTTTTGTCATACCCATCCCATTTACCTTCATAATTTCACCCTTTCTATTTTGTCTCATCATGCCCAAAATCTTACCCAGTAGGACCCCAATTCAACATGTCTTATGATGTGCCTTAAGAAGATAATTTCCCTAGGAAGTCACAATGTAAGAGGGGTAATTCCAATAACCCCTGCCCTCAAATTGGAAAAAACTGATTTGGAACTGAAGCAATTCTTACTAGCTTCAAACCCTTGAATCATAATTTTATGAATTGTAAATTTAACTGTAAAATCGACAATTTTCATTTTTTTTTTCTATAATTCATGATTTTGCGGGCTAAATATTTGCAAATACATAATTGAAGATAGTTTATACAAGTAAAATATAGATTGCTCAGGAGGAGGCTTGCTCATGTCAAAGCCTGAGTTTACATGCAGAAAACCAGATATTTTCACACCGGTTGATGACAAACTGGGTTTCAACTGAATAAACCCAGGATTAATTGGAAGGATGGGCTTCCATTAATTAATTCCAAATTTGATGCCCACCAGGCTGAGATTTTTCTCAAAAACCTCAGGTTGTGTGAAACCTGGGGTTTCCATGCAAACAACCCCAAACTGGTCATACAGTTGGTTGATCACCTCTCATATGTGTTTTGAATGAATAAAAAAAGCTTAACAAGAAGCCTGGGATTTCATGAAAATATTCTCAGCTTGGTTACCCCATGAATTTATTACCACCACTCTGGGCTTCCATTAAAAAACCCAGGGCTTCTACACAAACTAACTAGGATTGGTTGCACTTGCAGTTTATTACAACCCACCTGTCACACTTAGAGATAGTTGGCCTTTCCAAAAGGCTTGTATTCTAAATAGAAAAGAATAAAAAAGAATACCTTTCCTTTCCTTTCCTTTGAGCCTGTTTATTGTAATTGCCTTTCTCTTCAAATAAAACTCTTGAAACTCCCAAATCTTGTGTCCTGCTACCACTCTAGAGGCACAGGCTCATACCACCTGTTTTTCTGATTTTTAAAACCAGGATTAAGTGGAAACCTGGGTTTCCACACAAAAATTCCAGGCTTTCTCACATTGGAATGACGAAACACACCTGGGTTTCTGCTGGATAAATCCCTTGAATGGAGGACTGTTTTTCCACACATAAAATGTGGGTGGCAAACAAGTGGGTTTCTACATATCAATTAGAATTGGTCATACTGTGGGTTGTTGATGAACTGTTTTTCTGCTGATAAATCCAGCACTAATTGGAAGCCTGGGCTTTCATGGAAACAACACAGGTGTGGTCACACTGTTTTCTTATGAAAAACCACTTGGTTTCCTGCTGCATGAACCTAAGATGAAGTTGAAGCATTTGTTTTTCACCACATACAACCCAGGCTTGATCACACCTTGGGTTGATGTATAATGAGTTATTTCCAAATAAGCACAGATTTAACTTGAAGTGATGTTTTCCATTTTCAAAACCCTGTTTTGATGAAAATTAACCTGGGTTTCTGGTCAACAAAAAAAGTTTGTTTCACAGCATAGGTTGGACTTTCATGCCAAAAATCCAGGCTTGGCCACAAAGTTGTCCCCTCAATAATTCCAGCCTTAAGGCTTTTCACAAAAAAAACCCACACTAAGTCACACCAGGGGTGGATGACCCCATTGGGGTTAAATTTAAACTTTTCCTTGGTGATCATCAAGTAATGGTGCCCACAACAAGAATTGGTGATAAGAGTAGAACTAACAAATTACAAAATTTAATAAAATTGATATGGGTTTGAGCTTAATTCTGGTGAATCCATCCTTTCTAAATAAAAAAATAATAATAGAATGGTGTGAATGTAAAGACAAACATTTTTAGATAAATTCCACTCACCTTGACATTCTTTTCCTTGACAGAGTTCCTGGTCTTTCCCACATCAAATGGCCTTGTTGCCAACTCATCCCCTCTTGTCTGGTGACATGCATATACTGGCATGACGCAAAGAAGAGTCCCTCATTAGAACTAATGAAATGGCAAAGAGATGAAATGGACTATCAGGAGTCTATTCACAATTTAAACCTTTGATTACTGAGAAAAAGCACCTTGTAGACATCAAAACTCAGCTTTAAGGCAATTTTGAACTATTTAACCTCACAAAAGAACAAAGACAACAATATGTTACTCTTTTTCATTATTCAAACGTGTATCAACAATCAATAAAAGAGCTTGAAATTTGATTCTATATAATTATACAAACTGAAAAACAGGCCACGTACCTTTAAAGTGCCCCATTACTGGATTTCAGGTTGTGTCAAATTTTGCATTTCCACTCAAACAACATTGGGATTTTCACCACCCACATGAGTTTATGTAAGCAAACAGAATCAACCAATTGATAATTTGGGTAGGAAAACAAGGATATTTAAAACATGTTAACTACAAAATAACCCAAGAAGAAATTAGATGAACAACAAGAATGACAAAAATTAAAAGGAATGATAAAATTGAAATGGTAATAAAATTTCACAAAAATGTGAAGGAATAAGATTAGCTGACATTCTAAACTGGCTAAGTGGAAGTTAACCTAACATTCATAGTGTTTGTGCTGAATCTTCTTCTTATTTTTCCTCTAACACTGCTACTATTAATCTTCTTTTATTTCCCTCCATGGAACACATTGATTGATGGGTTTAATCATGAAAAATTGATTCTTTTTTTTCTTCTGCATACTTTGTCTCATTGTTCCCTTTAGAGATGGAGAAGGCGACCCTGCATAAATTGTTTTAAGGGGATAATTCACCCACAAAATATTTTGAGAATTGCTATTACCCCTACTCAATTTTTGAGAGGATATTTCGACCATTGCAACATTTGTGACCAGCATTCCCCCTCCCCAAGAGTATTTTTGTAGAGGTTTTTTCACCACAAATTATGTGGAGGGGTTATTGACACACCAAAATATTTTTTCAGGTTTTATTTAACCTGCAAGATTATTTCAAAAGGTTGTAAACCCTCACATTTAGGTTTTTAGGAAGGTTGACACTCCAAATGCCCTTTGGAGGGTTATCTTCCTTTAAATCCTGTTTGGAGGGGTTATTAAATTAAAACTCTTGTCTCAAACTGTATAGTAGCCCTCCAAAGTTTGTTTCAATAGTTTCTGGTCCCCAAAATACTTTTCGTGATGTTTTATTACTCCTTCAAAACTCTCAATATTCCTTCTGACCAAAATAAATGTCAGAGGCAGTCAATTCATTAATTGAATTGAATATTCAAGCAAGCGCAATACTAATGAACTCTTTAAATTCTGGTCTCCAACATAGGGGGTGATTTTTTTGATATGACAATTCAACCAACCTTTCATCACAGAATTTATCACTTATTGTAACCACCATTGCCTGTGTCAGCTTGCTACTATGCAGAGACAAGCTAAAATAGTACCAAACTCAATGAAGGAGTAAAATATAATTAAATATTATTATTCCCTTGGATTAAACACATAAAATAGCCTAGGGTCTACCACTAAACCCTAAGCCTGAAAACAACCCCTTCCACCATTTTATCAGGGTAGGAATAATGACTTAGCCTGAAATTCTGAAAATAAGTGACGAGATCTGTCACACAAGGTTTTACAGGTCTTTCAAAGACCTCTATATACGAATTTACAAGGTTTAAGAATATGTTCTTACTCAATAACTACATATTCTAATAAACCTGTGAAATAATTAGTATGTATGTACTACAATATCAATATTATTACAACATTAATCCTATGGGAATATTACACCATCCCCATAGTTATTACACCATAAATAAAGGATACTCTATCCCAAGAGGATCGACGATATAGCCTGGGAAGAGCTCCAATTCAAAATGACCATAGATCCTCTATAACTGATCTACAGCTGTGTGCCTGATCTAATACAGATCCAACAGCCCTTGGATCTTCTCAGGGGAGCTTCCAACTAACCTTTGGACTTCTGATTTCATCTCAGAAGCCCCAGGACAGGATTATAAGGGACTACTTTGCCCCTGTAACAAGTTCCCCAGTGATATCAGACCCTGTAACAGATTTATTCAGCACCACCCTCAAAATCCAGCTAGCCAGTAGTCTTATAAGTCTTCCCAGTTTCTCACAACCACCCCAGTACTCGTCTCAGAACCTCCAGTAGCCCTGTCAGTGCCCTGCCTGAAGGATTTCCTTCCCCTGAGGATTTATCAGTGAGTAATTCCTCTAGAAATCCTTCTTCCCTACAACTCCCCTGGGCACCCCAAAAACCACTGCTTGCAGGCCCCAGAAGATCAGGATACATCCAAAAGCCCCCAGTTCACATCTCGTCCTGATTATATAGAGGGTACCCCAAAAAACCCCTGCTTGCAGGCCCCTCCAGAATATTTATTCCACTCCTGTGGCCATTTCAGCACCCATTTCCTCTTGTTTTTGTTGATCAAAAACCCACCCAAAAACATACCAAACCACGTAATTAAACCCCAAAAAATATATTCCCAACCTTGTTGGTTTTTTTTGTGGCATTTTGCAGCCCGTGTAGTTGCTAGAAGGTAGCAGTCCTTGGCATCACGGAAGCTGACAGCCTGATACCCTGTGTAGATATAAATAATTCTAGTAATATTTGGGTCAATACATGGTGAAAATAGTAAACATGCTGTTGCCTGGTTATCATAAACAACAGCCCCATCAAAAAACATAGGAGCTCTTTTGGTAAATTGGGATTATGGAATGATCATATACAGAAATGATTGTTGTTTCTGAATGTGACTATTTGAAACAAATTCTATTCATTTTGCCTGATAATATGATTATGATCTTACATTGATATGCACTAATACAGAAATATTTTGAAATTTCATAGCATAAAATTTCCAAAAATGAACATGTTTGTCAAGGGACTAATGACTATTTATTTTCCTGCATTCAGGTTCAGTTGAATATTTTCCAGTCACCAACCTGTGAATAGTGCATGAAGTTATTAATGTTGACCACTATTTCATGGAAGATTTAATCATCATAGATGCCTGCAACTATGAATCACACACTATCCATGAAGATTGGCAGTTCCATCCAATATCAATCAAAATTAAGAGTTATTTGCACTATTATTGAAGATTAATGAGACTATATGCATTTCCAATCAAAATGAATAGTTCCACATACCCAAAGTGGATCAGAAACTTCAAGTGTGACATGTTCCACAAGCTCTCAACAACTATTGGAACTCCTCTTTCAGAAGATATTTAAGAGCTGCAGAGAGACACAAATAAAATTACTTGGACCATGAACCTTACAGGTAATAATCTGAATAAAAAAAATATAATCAATAAAGAAAATGAGAAGAATCCCTGCCCTAAATTGAGTGAACTGAAATGTATATATGCACATCCCCTCCTACCATTTCTACTTATGACCCTGCTCAAAGTGGGAGGACACCATTATCCTCCCCAAAAACCTTGTGGTGATTCATTAAATTCAAGAAGAGTTTGTATTGATACAAATTCAAAAGAGTGACAAGGACATTGAATTTGGTATTCTAAACATGTCTTTCTTTCAATAAATGTGGCTGAAGAGCCCCTTTGTGAACTGAAATCTAATCCCACACACTCCACTGACACAATCTGGACTCCTTACTACAGCACAATATTAAAATTTTACATGAGCCAAGGACCACAATTTATTATGTGTTTTATGGACCATTTCTTGTTTCTCTTCACTAATATACAGATTAAGCATTTACAGGAATCAACCTGGTAATAGTGCCAGGAACTATCAGTCTCCATAAATCAGTCATAGCAGAATATTATATTCAAATAACATGTTAGAAAACCCCCTCCATTGCTATAACCCTCAACTACCAGAATCATCACTGAATGTCATAAGAATATTATTTTTATTACTTTTTTCTTTTCTTATACTTCATCTGTTCTTACTAATATCAACATTTCAAGGCCTATTTATTCTTTGCTTCACAGTCTACCTGAAATTCAATATTCTTTAACCTTTAAAATTTTATATTTTCACATTTCCCTTGTACAAAGAGCAGGTGATGATGGCACCTTTCAACCAAACACACTGAAAGCATCCATGATCCTTTGCAAGCTGCTAACACTTAGCATGTGACAGCCTGTAGTTCTCAATCAAGTCTAAAGCAATGCTATAGCATGCTCGATGTCGTTTACAAGGTTAGCACTGATTACAGGTGCGCATTATGCTTAGAATCGGCATCCATTCCGCGCGAGAGACAGGTCTCACTTCAGATTGTCATTCATACTAAAATCATCCGCTGCGGCGGGCTCAATGCTTGATCTACACTACATGGTAGCATGCATTGCTGTAGACCGATGCATCAGCTCTGCAGGTTCTCCTCTGACTTTCGGATGGAAAGTTGTCAAACTAAACAAATAGCACTTGTGCAAGTGAAAGGATTACTTTTGGCATACATTCAACGATTGTGCTACATAATCATCCGCCGCGGCGGGTTCAACAGGTGAACTACACTACAACACATGCTAGCATGCATCCGCGGCGGGTTCAACAGCTGATCTACACTACAGCATATGCTAGCATGCATTTGCGGCGGGTTCAACAGCTCATCTACATCACAGCATATGCTAGCGCGTTAGTTACAACGCCTAATCTCCACTACAACATCTGCTAGCATGCATTACTTTTCATTCATGCATCAGCTCAGCAGGTGCTCAGCTGCTTTTCCGCATATGGAAAGCTTTTGAACATCTACACTACAGCATATGCTAGCATGCATTTGCGGCGGGTTCAACAGCTTATCTACATCACAGCATATGCTAGCGCGTTAGTTACAACGCCTAATCTCCACTACAACATCTGCTAGCATGCATTACTTTTCATTCATGCATTAGCTCAGCAGGTGCTCAGCTGCTTTTCCGCATATGGAAAGCTTTTGAACAAAGGGAAAAGCATTTGAACAAATGCTGATGCCACTTTCAGGCTGTCAAAAGGAGCTTGTAATCAACCTGCCCTTCCAAATCACAATAATTATCAAAACTTATCCCCATCTCATTCTATTACCCCTGTGAATTTCCCCTCCCGTTAGCTTTTACTACACCTCAGCACCTGCTAGCTCGACTTTACATTCTCCATCGCTCTCCCCTCGCGTTCCCTAAGCTCATCACTACCGTCCAACACCTGCTACAGCGTTTATTCCTCCTCATCGAGCCCCTCCACAATGATTATTGAAGAAACCGCGGGCCCTTCTGGTCCTCCCCTGGCCGCCCCCCAACCCTCAGAAAAAAGGCCACTCGGGCGACCCAAAAAACCCATCCGTAAAGGTGGGCCTGGACGAGGTCACAAAGGTCCTCGGACCGGAGCGGTCGCTAGCACGGTCACCGTCCCGCCGCCTCGCCCGGTCACTCCATCACCGGGGCGCCAAAGCACCCCGCCACCGGCTCCTCCCGCCTCTCAAAGTTCCCAGGCTGATCACCCGAATGTTGATTTCGCGGTGTCAACACCGTCTCCTAGTGCGTCGCGCTTTGAAGTTGATATCCCCTCACCTCCCGGGAGCTCGCCGGTGAAGCTGGTGGAACATTTAAAACGTTTGGCCGAGAATGATCAAGTGCCGCGGTCGAGGCTAATTCAATGCACCCGCCGATTGGAGGTTTCACTCCTTAGTGAGTAGAATAGATATTATTCTATCAATTAATGCCATGCTAAAATTGAACTGATTTTGATTTCTTAATACAGAGCGCCAAAGATCTCATGACGAGTTCCAGCCCGCGCGGCCATCAAAAACTCCCCGGGTCGCATCGCCAGCAGAGCCAGGTGTCGGAAAAGCAGTTTCCTCGCCGGAATCAATTTTCCTCAACGAGCACGATGGCCTCGGCGAATACGGACGAGTCCTTACCACCAAGCAAACCGAGGGACTCGTAGCCAACCTCCAAGCCCTCTTGCCCCTCGTGCGTTCGGACATCCCGGCCGGCTCAGTGGACGATCGTCGGTTTACATTTCGACAGCGCGGAATGAGTCCCGTGGAATGGCTCAAGGCTGTGGAAGGGCGCTGTAAGCCGTTCCCCCCTTCTTCTCCCCTCATTGAGTTTACTAACCCTCTTGCTTTGCGCCTAGGCCCGGCGATGTACATGCTTCCGAATGAGCACGTGTTCTCGAATGCGTCAATTCACCGCGTGGCTCTTGATTCTGCGATGAAGAACCCGCCCTCTGATATTCCATGGGCAGAGAAACTCTTTGTACGCTTCGCCGCCGCATTTCAACACCATCGAGCCTCGGCAAAACTCGGTATGGCGGGAATCATTGCCCGAGCATTGTACATCGCAAGCACGGAAGACGAATCGGCGCACGATGCAACCTTAAACGTGGACTCATCGTCTTTCGACCAATTGCATTCGTGTTGCGAAAACATGACGACCGCCATTACTAACTTGCGCGGCTTCACAAACTCGAAAGAAATTTCATTTGCCTCCCTCGCCTGTTTCATGGCATCCAGCTTTCGAGGTGTTCTCTTTGGACCCCTACAAGCTCGCTACTGCCCCCCCACCTGTGCAGCTCAAATACTGCAATTATTGAAGACCTTGGTCAACAACGGTAAGAGTTTGCTGATTCATTTCCTCTTCAATTCAACATTGTCAGAAAACTAAAGCTGTTTGCTTAGGTGTCGAGCTACCTGCGGAAGAATTCTGGGTGCATACTCAAGCACTCCTTCACAGCCGCATCAATGAGGCCCTGGAAACTCGTGCCCCCCTACTCCCGTTGCCGAAGTCGCAACTTGCCCGGACCCTTGCGCTCGACTTCTTGCAAGGCTGGCACAGTCTCGGTGACTGTGCCATTCCTTGGGTCTACCCGCGTGGT
>Ga0182179_1000021_pt1 | contig 12959 bp, 11 predicted proteins | sample G5R1MG_30_FD_123221 | JGI IMG/M metagenome (GOLD analysis project Ga0182179, IMG submission 123221) | Switchgrass phyllosphere microbial communities from Michigan, USA - G5R2_MAIN_22AUG2016_LD1 MG | ecosystem: Host-associated > Plants > Phyllosphere > Phylloplane/Leaf | place: USA: Michigan... | reverse complement strand
GTTCACCAGGTGGCGGAAAAAGGTTAGTGGATTTTCTCCTTGCCTTAATTGATAGATGGAAGTGTCTAATCCGCTTCCAATCTTTTATCCATGGACTTCAGATTGGCGAACAACGCTGCCTCATGGCTGCAAAAGTTTACCCAACTAATCATCAGTTGGGTGCGGTCCTGGAACAAAAGGGCTGTGTTTCAGACATTGAGGAGGCGGAGAAAAAAGATGAAGCACCAGTTCGAAGGATTCCAGATTGGCGGGCACACTCACTCACAACTACTCTACATCACTTCGACACAATGGTGATGGCCCAAGCAGTGCATCATAAGACCAAAAGCATCAACAGTCAGGTCTATGGACGCTCGGCGACGAAATTCAGGCATACCAAGGGACTCGACAAAGTCCCGCGCAACTTACCAATGGATTGCTATGCAAAAGTTTGGTGGGACGGTTTGAGAAAGTTTGAGCAAGATACGGTATCGAAAGTTCCAGCCTTTGGACTGGAGGAATTGGCAAAGGCAGTCGACAATTTGATGTCAAAAACCTCAAAACAAACCGCACCCACTGCCGGGCCAAGCAATACTTTGGCTGCTGCCACAAAACGTGTCAGGGCTCCAAAGAATCCTGGAGCTCCCGGGGTTAGTGGCAAAGGTTCGATGAATGTGGATTAAGAGGTTAAGGCATAGTATTTCTATGTAAGTAGCACCTCTGAAGTGGGATCCTGTAGAGCGCTTTACTCTAGTGATCTGAGCAAATGTTTACGCATGCATTTCTAATACAGGGGGGGAGCATGGTGAGGACTCCACATCCAGGCTTTCATTGGTTGCAACATGACCCCTTCTTGTACGGCCGTACAAGAAGGGGACACATTGTATTGGATGGGGTGAGAGTTCTCTGGGTAGCACAACCTGTCACGTTGCATGTCATGTAAATTTTTTTCTGTGGTGTTTTGAGAGTGTCCACCGTCTTGTACGGCCGTACAACACGGTGGACATCAGAACACGTGTTGATGTGGGTGGGAACTCATGGGGAACTGGCACTTGGGGAGCGAGATACACCACCCTTCCCCATGAGTTCCAACTCCCTTCCAAAATTGTTCACCCTCACTCCATCAAATATGTTGTGCAATTTCCCCAATGATTTCACCAGGTTTGAGCTTTGTTCACCAAAACATGAAGTTAATGTTGAGAGTCAAACGTTGATTGATAATCTCTAACCATGTGCACACCAATCCATGTGGGGCTCAACCTTGCACAGGCTGATTTCATCAGCTCTGCATGCAAACCTGGGAGAGTGATGACCACATCATCCTCAGCACCAGTATCTACGCGATCCACATGTCCCTTTACTGATGTTTGCCTTTGACCAAACATTGGCTCAGCTTACCTCGTGTACTGACTAAGGCTAGATTGTGGGTGGACATGAGAAAGGAAAAATTTTTCAAAGGGGTCACAGCGCCCGTACCTTCTCTTGCAAGGTCTATAAATACCACTCGATCCCTTGACTTCCATCCACTTTTTCCCACCACCCCACATCTCATCCACTTTCTCCAATCCCATCTCCACTCCCAATACCAGTTCCTTATACAAACGTGACGCAAAACAAAACATTTCTATGTCTGACCAAGCCACCACAGCTCCCGCCACCACTAACATGGCCGAAGCTCCAAATCCCAACACCATGCCCAATAACAAGCCCAAAACTCCTCCTCCTTGTCAGTTATTTTGTCCATTTATCCTCACATCCAATCCTGACCCATGCCCCTGATTTCTAGCCGATGCAATCCATGACAAAAATTCCTCCGATGGCCCTCTTCCACCTCCTCCTGTTCGACCAGCGCCTACCTTCCAAGAATTTGCCATGTCTGACCAAAGCACAGGCCAGCCAGCTCCACTTGAACCCGAGAGCTCAATTCTTAACAGCGAAATTGAGCAGCTTACCCCTGAAGAATTCGAGCGTAATATCATTGCTGCTGAAAAAGAAACTGCTAGCATGCAGCAAAGGCTTCGGCTCCCTAAAAATTTGAGGCAATCCCTCCAACGATTTGCAGCAGAAATCATCAATACCAAACGAAGTAAGAGTCAATTCTCCTTCATCTTATCTTGACTCAATGCATGACTCTGACCACTTGTCCTCACACAGCCTGGGAAGAAACAGGTGCCATCCCAGATTGTGAAGACCTCAAGATTCACAGCCCGGCTGGAACTATCCAGTCACAGACCCCTTTCAGACCTACTCGTGTCCTGCGCAAGAAATGGGTCAAGACCACACACGATGTCAGGCCTGCCGATTTGCTTGAGGAAGACTCAGATACAACCCCCGGACAAGGTGCAAATGCAGAAGTGTCCAACTCCCCAAACCAGACTGTCCCCTCAACTGGTAATAACCAGGCTCAGTCTTCCACCGAAAACCCTGGCTTGACTCAAAACCCAAATGACCAGTCTTCTTCGGCTGTCCCAAAGGAACCTGCTCAAGGTCAAGCCCCTCCTCCCTCCTCCAATCCTCCACAAGACACCGCCGTGGACAAGACTGTTCCTGCTTCGAACAATCCACCAGTTCCTAATGCAACCTCCAACACCTCGTCTGTCACAACTGGGCAAACTTCAGAGAACCCACCTCCTGATCCATCCAACCAACCTGACCCATCCAACCCAGCAGTCCCATCGGTCCCTCCCAACCCAAACACTTCTGGTGACACAGACCATCAAAACTCCTCGGGGAATGACAACGGGACCCAAGGAGAACCCCAGCCATCTAATGCCAGCCAGAGCTCAACCCCAACCAACACTAACCTCACCGTTCTGCTAAATCTCGACGCCCGAATTGAAATAATCACGATGCAGCAAAACGAGAACAAAACCAAAGCAAATTGGCAGAAGTATCAAGCATATTGGGCATCTTTATCCAGCCACATCAAGTTTCGGGCCGAGTCAATGCAAAATATCACCCCCATCAAACACGATTTCCACTTCCAGCGTACCTCCTGCTCTTATGCCTCGTGGATCAAGACCATCAGCTCTTTGGGTAAGTCACACCAAAGAAATACAATGAAGCTTTATTCTATGCTAATGATTTTCTCCCCATCAGCCACTGACTTCTTAGGGCCAACCACCAGCGATCCATGGTTTTGTCCCGACGTCATCAACTTTCCTGCCCTGTGTTCCTATGCCAACAAGGAAAAGGAGAAGGCTCCTCATCACGAGTACATCCCCATCTCAGCCAAGAGTACTCACCCCGAGACAAATCTAGTTCGATTTTTGCATCGACTGTACAGGCCACCTCCCACTGCAATCTCCAACTGGGCAAAAGTTGTTGCTGCATCTGTTGAACTAATGGCAGATAACCTCTACATGCCACCGCCACCCGACACAGCCGACATGAGTGACCATCTAGTCCAAGGGGTCCAGATCCTCAAACACTTGGACAGCCTCAAGAACTCATCAACTTTTGACACAACGGACAATAACCCAGCCCCTAACATGGAAGTTGTCGAGCGGCCCCACTCGAGTGATGTTCTTCACGATCTGCGAAATGTCATCATCGACATATTTATGGGCTATATAATTCTTCAAACTCATGCCCTCAGTTCCCGACCTCTCACCAACGCTGAGAAGAAGAAAACTTACCGCCAAACAAGAACTTCTGCTCGCAAGGCCAACAACACCTCTCAAGCTCTCATTCAGCCAGCCAACACGACAACCGAGATTGCTCGAATCAGGGACGAGTCCAGTCAGCAGCTCCAAACTTTACAGACCCGTCACAACTTCCAGCCACTCACCTTCTTCCTCGTTGGAGGTGTTCGTGGTTTGCTTGTGGTATCTAGGGATTATCGCAATGGCTCCCTGTCTGACTGCATGTCCTTTACCCAAGCCATTTCAATCATCAAGAAATTTTCCCGTACCCCACGTATGCAAGAAGAACCCATTTGGAAGAACCTTTCAGCATACCTTGTCGAGCTTTTCCAGCCCTCTTTCCTTTCTCCAGACAAGATTGTCCCCTTGACAAAACCACCCACCCGACAAAAGCTAGCTGAAGCTATTACCAATGACTTTCTCAATCACTGGAGACAACTCCAACCAACCAGCCCCTTTTTGATTCCTCACTCTACTCGTCGCCAAATTACCGACCATTAGACTGATTGTTTGTTGTCTCTGCTTCAATTTTGTTTTCGCTTGACCTTTATTTCTGTTACTTCTTGAATAGTTTCTCGGACTCCCCCTGAGTGACTGTAAAATGAGTTGTTTTCATGTTATTTCTTGCTTGCAATGAGCTCTGGGCCAGCTTGTCCTGTTGGGTTTCTTGTTCCACTTTATTGTTTTTCTTCTGATATTGTCTCAAACATATATACTGTGATATGCTATGTACTGCTCTGAAAACATGGGATCATTGGCCAGGTTTTTGGATGTGTGATTTACTGGGGAAGCACCTTGTTTTTTGTCTGAATAATGTTGTGAAAAGTCAAACAATACAGTTATATATCAGATCAGGTGAAACCATCATGCTCACAGCCCCTGCACACAACCAAAGTATCAAATCGGTTATAACAGTTTAGTCTGATGATATAGGAGACACAATTGCAACACTCCTAAGATAGCTCCCCCGTCAACCTTCACAGAAAATATTCTGATGGAAACTCACTTTTTCTAGACTATTATAATGTTGTTGCGTTGAGAGATATGTGGTGCAGGGATCACAACACACCCTTTTATTGCAATATACTCATCAAGTCCTACTGTACCTCCTAAAAAGGGGCTCTCTCCCTCATTAAGTTAATGAGTCTCACATCTTTGTTTTCCCTAGTTGCTCTACTCCATTCTTCACCAAGAACCTCTTGGGAAAAACCTGAAACAGAAGCATACCAAGTTCCTTCAGTGGCATCTTCCAGTACAATATGAATAAACTGTGCTACACGCGATTGCTCTGCGTCAACCAGAAAATACTCAATCTTCAAGTTATTTCCGTGACCCTTTTGTGGTCACGATATATCAATCTCCTCCTGGTTGGTGTCTATATGCCTACCCATTGTTGTCCCTCAAGCACTCTCACAATTTTCGTCATACTTATTTGTTGCGGGAAAGCACAATAAGCATCTCAAGGATTGTGGGTTTCACTACTCAACTTATCCACTGTATCAACTCCAGTGAATTAAACCTGCAATGTGGTGATTACACACATCAACGGGGGAGACACAACTACTTCATATTCCTTTTTCAAAAGCGTGAAGGAAGCCTCAGCAAGTTAATACATAATATTTTTGTTGACAGGATGCCAGCGGAGTATTCAACTAGAGGAAGTCTTCCAGATGAATCAAGAAACACAAGACAGGGACATGGGGGGATTGGAATTTGAGATAGAGTGTTGGCAGAAAAGGAAACGTGTTCGTGCAACATGATATGGATATGAGAACAGGCATAGGAGTTTTTTTTGGGGAGGAAAAGTATAAGAAATTAGACACGGTTAACATGGGCACTACAATTTTTGACAACTTTTCTCCCCCCTCTTTTGCCTCTGGTTTGAGGTTTCCCCTGGGGAGTGTTCAAGTCAAATCTCTTCTTTGGCGCATCTCTCAGAGCGTACCGGGTTGAGTCTTCCCGCATTAAAATCACAGCCACCTCAACCTGTACAAGTTAACACGGGGTCAGTCACTTTGAGCTGGTTGGAAGAGATGAAAAAGCAAAATGCAAAATTTCCACACCTTGACGACAAGTATCCCTTCCTCTTGTCTTATGCCTGGGGGGATGCAGCCTTGAATTTGGATCCTGTCACCACGACGGAGCATTCCAAGTTGTTTTAAGGCACTGCGATCCATTGTAAACAGTTTGATTTTGACCATCTGATCTCATTTTTATCCCGACAAATAACCACCATTAGGATCATGAGTTCTTCAAAAGCATGTGATGAAGAACAGGACCAGCAGGAAAAAACTCACCCTTCCAACAGAGCAATCAACCACGTTCACAAAGCTATCCCACCTGTTTTCATAATTCCAGCCAATACCCGTCACATACACAGTTCCGTGAACCCGCGCGTGCCTAAACTTGTCTGCCACATCCTCATCCAGCCCACCATTGTGGAGGATCCAGTCTCCAGACGGTACTTCAATTCGAGGGGAATGATGTGGGAGGGAGAGGGCGAGATGTCCGGAGAAAAATATTTGGGTTTCTGGATTCAACATGACGGCGGCAGAGACCAGAGTAGCTTCCTTGAGAACCACGGAGAATTGTGTAGTGTAGTAAGTAGAAGGTACAAAGGCAACTACCATTGGGCTAGCGAGACAATTATGAAGGCAAAGGTGTGGGCCCATCCTACGCATGGTGCTGCGCTCTGTCAATGACTGATAAATATTACCTACTATGGTGAGCATGTTTAGAATAGGTATATGATTTAGATGAAGCTGAGGAAGTGTTGAGGTGGGGCAGAGGAGCAATCAAATCAATGGGGATATCATATTCTTACCGGGGGGAGGGAGTCTCTTTTACGCTTCTACTGACTGCTCTCGCCATGACTCTAGCATTCAAAACCCTACACCCGGCCCTTTTATGGTAGATTCTTCAAAGGGATCTCTCGCATGCACTCATGGATGCGGAGAAGTGCCCTTGCATCTCACCTCATGATAGAAAGCCATATGAAAATCCTGCTTCGGAGCCATATTTTGCCCTCTGTAATCATGTTCAATTCAATTCTCCCTTTTACTACTGTATAATACCCAAACAAAATCAAACCAGTTTATGATTTGTAAGGGGGAGTAATTTATCTCCACTGTGTATGGATGGGGTTTTAATACATGATGAGGAATCAGGGCATAAGGCTGCCAAACTAAGTATGCACCTTGGAGCAACCCACACTCCTATAGTATGTAAATGAACCCCTTTTAACATCTGACTTGCATATCTTGTCAAATTGTCCTACTCTCATTGAGGGAATTCCGCTCATGCAAGGAAATGTCCACCCTGTTGTACGGCCGTACAAGACGGTGGACATACACGGTGGACACATTTGTCCACCGTGTTGTACGGCCGTACAACACGGTAGACATATTTTCCGCTGGCTCAGATGTGAATGTTTTATCAGGGCTTCCAGTTATCATATAGCCTCCCTTCATCCAATGTAAAATGTTTCATTCTTGCATCACCATCCTGTCTGAAGGTGTTACACAGTGTCCACAATCCCTCCCAATTTTTTCACCAGGAATTGTCTCACTCATCCGGAAACCATGACACTGTTTTCTCCTCTGCATGGACCCCAGGCAATCTTACCCTGAAACCAGTACATAGTGAATATCTGATACAATCAAGTACCCCTGCCGCTGAATTTCTCAGTATACTTGACATCTTGCTCAGGGTTCATTTTCAAAGTCCTACCTACACAAGATCTTGACGCTGCCACTTGCCACGTACTCCTTATCCAAGCCCATTGTTACTCTTCTTAGCAGGACCCCTCATCGTTGAGCTATTGATTCATTGGTTAGGGTCTTCCGCTAAGCTTGCCAATTCATTTCACATCCACAACTGGGTGCCATCTGAATCTGACCAGTTAAGATTTTAGGATTTACTGCACAATGTATGCTTTGGAGTAACTTATTTTTCCTCTTTTCAATCATTATGGTGGTCTCAGTTTCAGTTGGGCAACATTGTTTCCTGATGGCAGTGGCTTCACACACAGACAATTCTGTCCCTGTTCTTTGATACAGATGATTACAAGGATGTAAAAATACATGGTTAGGTCAATTCCCATTCCCTCCTCTCATGAATTCGATGGATATCAATTTGGTTGTTATTGACATGTCTTACATGTACTCTTTTTCTGCATAATGTCTCCCCACCCCGTTGAATGCCTTTCTTAAGTGGGGATTAACAGATTTTTCATTGCCACAGTTGACACAAGTGACAGTTTGATGTTGCCTTGGAAGGTGTGACGGGTTCAGAACTAGATCACATCACAAGGAGCCATTGGGTGGGTAGTACACCTACTCAACACGGTTGAATAGATGTTCCAGGTGCCAGTTTGTCACACCTTTTACAATGTTGCGTGAGATGGCAAATCACGCAGTCAGGTAAATACATAACAATTGATGTCCTTTCCAATGATTTCAAATTGTTTTCTCAATCCATGCAGGTGATTCTGACTTACCTCAGTGTCTCTGTGCAATCCGAGCTATGTAGAAGGCTGAAGGGCTGATTGGTTGTTCACAATTGACTGGTTTGCAGTTGTTACACATGCTTTGATGAATGCATCACGGTCGGTGCTAAGGGATCCTTCTCCACCGCTTGCTGAAATGTCTCGTTCAATATATTCTATTGTCACAGCCTAATCGCAGACCATGGACTGCGAAGGTTGTGTGAATTAGTTCCCACAACCACCATTTATCTACACACCACAGACAACCCTTGGTCAACCGTACTATTCCAGCCTTTCCTCCGATACCGGCCGGTAGCATTTTATTGGGGTAAAACCTGCCCCTGGCAATCATTTTGGTGGGTGATAGCCATAGCGTGTTTCGATTTGGGCTACATAGCTTGATTAAAGTCTCATCCGTCCTATGGTTGTGCAGGTTTCACAGAAACCATCTGTACACAACTCTCTCATTAGCTAAAACATAACCCCAAGCACACCGACTCATTTTGCCGCTTTTTTACTTTGCTCACGACATCCGTTCAATTCGTGCTCGCTATGGTAAACAACGTCGGCTCAAATCCAGGTATGCTATGCTATTTCACTCCTTGCTTTGAATATCTGTGGGTCTGGGTTCCTCTGATCTGATTTCTTGTTAGATCGCTCCAACAACCGCAACAAAAGGGTTCCCCCTTGGCGCATCTTATCGGACCAAGGTAAAGTCCTGTCTGATTTAACACTTGTCGCGCCGGACACTTTTTTCCTTTCCTCACCTGCTACCTCTTTCTGCTGTACATGCTCATAACTGCACTCCCTTTCGTTCCTGGGTGTCGGCACAGGCTACTTCGGTCACATTAGACCAGGCATAATACACGCAACGCAGCCGAGTGTTCTCAGGCCTGCAATTGCTCATTCGCTCCGTCATACAGGCGATAACCACTCAGGATATGTGGTAAGCGATCTTCTCGTCCATTTCAACCAGCCGTAGCCACGATCACCTAAATGCTTGGCTCGCTTCCTCCTCAGCGCCCACACCTGAATGCCCCTGGTATTAGCTTGCTCCATGGACACCCGACCCCACCAACCTCCATCAATACTGCGCTTCCACCAAAGCCAATCTACCAACCGAACACCCTCTCTTCCTCAGCTCCATTCTCATCTCACAACCCAGCCTATCCCCTGTCGCTGCCACCTAAACCGACATTTGCAATGCCGGCATCACACACCATCCCTATGTACCACCTTGTTCCACGCCACCTAGTTCCACTTGGCCACATCCATATCCAATGTTTCCCCTCACCAATCTTGCTCCTCATCCTTCCGTTTCTGCCATTGGCCGACTCGCTTCACATCTTCAACGAGGGCTTCATGGCTCCCTCCCAACTCAGCAGACCTCCAATTCAGCCGGACCAAATGCAAGCCTCATCCGAATCGCTGGCGCCGAGTCTTTGAGTCCAGCTCATGCAATACTCCCCACTCTCCAAAGCATCAATAATGCTCCCTGGCCATCTCATCCAAATCTGATCAACACTTCTACCGTTGTTCATTGTCACCACGGTGTAGAGGCTCACACCCAGTCATTAGATCAAACCACAATCAATCAAGCTGGTTAGTTTATTTTGCCTGGTCTCCTCATGTTGAACACCACTGACTGTTTCGATCATTCCTTTACATGATGGTTCCTTTTGCGCCAAACATTGCTGGTTTGTGCAGGTCCGTTTCTGGCTGTCTCACTCGCGGCCAGATTATACCACCCCATTCTGTCTCCCAATACAGTTGGTAAGATCACTCCCAATGTACCCAGTTATTCATCTAACATCAGGACGATTGCCTGACATGTTCAACTTTTTAAGCTAATGCCCCCATTGGGATGAGTAGCGAGCCACCTGTCATTCACCAAGCTACACTTCCGAGCCTTTCAGGCGAAATCAATCCTCCGCCTTGTTTCAAATCGTCACTAGGATCCCCAGCAGTGTCTCCTGAGGACGACAATAACAGCCAAACAGTGTATGTTGCAGCGTGTATTCTCTATTACTCCATTCCCCCAAATCTTCCTATCCCTTCTTCCCTTTGAGGTTGGTACTGTGGTGCAAGCATCATTTGCTCCGGGTCCAGCCTCCCATCATCCTTCCCCTTCCCCTTCCCCTTCCCCTTCCCCTTCCCTTCATCCATCCATCTTTCTTTGAGGCGGAGGGAGTGCTGTGGTGCAAGCATCATTTGCTCCGGGCGCCCTCCTCCAACCATTACTAATGCCCTCTTTTTTTCTGGTCTGATGGATTACTCACGTTGATTCGTTTGGGTTTCTCCTCTCCTGGATTCAGCTGCAAGAACCGACTTCGTCCTGGGAGGGCAGCTGCCCGCTGGAACCGTAATCGCGACCGGGCTGTTGAGCCATTTGTCTCTTCCAACGTGGAATCTGAGCCTGAAGAATATGAGGATGACGAGGACATTGTCGAGAACATCGAGCAAGAGGAGGGAGAATCCGTCTACTACTACTTTGTCCCCCCAAGAAATCAACATGACCCTTGCCCTGACGAGATCCTCACATCGAACGAAACCCTCAAGCTCTACCACCGCATCTTTCACGGAACCTGTGTCATTGCCCCTCGATACAAACCAGCCTTCTGCAAAGTCAAGTTCCTTCCTTTCAGCTCCATGTCACCCGCAGAACTACACGGCTGGGAACGATTGGTTTGCTTCTTCTTGGGACGGACCCAGTTTGTTGAGCCGGTGAAGATCAATGGACCCCTCATGGGCGGCGTCATGTGGGCCGACGGTTGGAGGAAATCTTCGAAAACGGGTGAATGGTTCGGGAGGTACTGTTCGGTGGCACGCCTGTCAGCTCTGATTAAACTTTGTCAATACAATCCTGAAGACGAGGCTGCTTCTTTCCGGGAGGCCAACAATTGGATTGCAACTCACCTCAACGAATTGGCTCCTGGAGTTTTGGAACAATACCGTCAACTTCTAATTGAAAGTGAGCTGCCCTCCTTTGCCCAAATGGAGTATCCTTCACCCTACGACCCCTTGGACTTTGCTTCATTTTTCACTTTCACCATGTACAATTTTCACAATGAAGACCATGTGGACAAGGATGCCAACACCTGGACTCTCGTCTGCTGGATCCCAATATTCAATCCTCTCACCTCATCTGAAACGGATCCCATCCTGGCTGATGGTGGCTTCGATATGATAGGTGGTCACTTTACTTTTCGTGATTTTCAGGTCTACTTGGACTTGAATCATGTCTTTGGGGTAACTATGTGTGTCTTCAGGTCCCAGGACCACACTCACCAAACGCTCAAGGGAGTTTCCCCATCTGACAGGTATACTAGACTAGGTTTCTCTTGTCAGATGTCTGAGAAAATGTCTAATGCTGTTGTTGCTTATATTAACACAAAAAACAAGGCTTGCAAGATTGTGAGCGGCCAGCAAGTTCAAATTGACAATGCTGAAGCCAAGCTTTCCAAAAAAAAAAAATAGATTAAAATAATTTGTTTCCTGCTCTTATTATTATTCCCTATAACCCTGCTTTGTTGAAATTCAATCATCTCCCGTACTACTTGAAATTTTGAATACTTGTTTATTATAACTTCCTGCCAGCAATTACTCTCTGTTTTGTTGAATACTTTTCCTCCACTATATAACCACATTCTAGATAGAAACCACTGATTATATCTTTTTTGTGATGATACCAAATCATGCAAGATCTTTTGATTATGCAAGCACATAAGAAGAAGAAATATTCGAGTGAGACTTCAATTCTACTCTGTCATTTTTTTCATCCAGCTAGCAAGGTAAAATAATGAAGGTAAAATAATGATATTTTATATTCAATGAAAATGCCAGGTCATTCACACTAATGGTTGAATTCTTTTTCCTATCCCATATTTGCTGCATTGAGTTTTGGTACATCAACAGGCTTGTCTGGTTGAGGTGGAGCATCATGAAGTACTTCTAAAAAACTGGTCTTGTACAATGTGAGGTGGGAATTCAGAAAATTACACATTTGGATTTGGAACTTGTTTGTTGCACTTCCTTGCTGATTTTCATGAGAAAATGTTAAGAATCATGAACAGATGATCTCAAATATTTTGGATAAAAAAATCTGGCAATTCAACTCACAGAAAGAAATGCCTTGTTTATATTTTTTGAAAACAACACACCCACTAGTTCTAAGTCTCATTGTCTTAAACCTGGAGAAATGAAACAAAAAATTATTTGGGTCAAAATGCTTCAAACTATGAATATTACAGAGTCAGTATAATACACAGTTGACTTGATACACATTGCAATTTGTGTGGGATCATAACAGATTGGTTATTGCGGAATGATGATCCTTGTGGCACTTTCTCAATGTTCTCAATCAGAAACAGATGCATTTGAATAAGTGTCTTCTTTCAAAATGAATTCAGATCATTCTAATATCCTCTCCTCAAAATTTTTATCTTCAGTTCCTCAGTGGTCAACTCTACATGGGGGAAAAATCTCCCAAATGAGTGCCAAGAATTGAAATAAACTGTATCTTGGAGTTATAGTAAAATCTTTTCCAAAGATTAAGTTCCAAATCAATATTACAATATTTTTTCAATAAGCAAACCTTGAGTTTCAATGGATCATTATAGTTCCTGGGTGAATTGCAGAATGTTTCACATTATGCAATTTTGTGTTCCAGATTGGTTTGGGGTTAATTACAGATATACATACACATGAATTCAGCAATGCTTTCAGAGATACATCACATTGTTTTCTGCTTCTTTTCAGGTTAACATTCCAAATGATTGTTGAAATGTTTTAGAAAAAACATGATTTATGGCACTTCCCTGGAAGTGCCAGGAATGGTCCCCTGGTGTATG
>Ga0182179_1000020_pt1 | contig 12976 bp, 8 predicted proteins | sample G5R1MG_30_FD_123221 | JGI IMG/M metagenome (GOLD analysis project Ga0182179, IMG submission 123221) | Switchgrass phyllosphere microbial communities from Michigan, USA - G5R2_MAIN_22AUG2016_LD1 MG | ecosystem: Host-associated > Plants > Phyllosphere > Phylloplane/Leaf | place: USA: Michigan... | reverse complement strand
TGCTGCTGCATGCCGGCGTGTCCGCGCACGACACAGACAAGATGAAGATCGAGCAGAGCCTGTCTTCTTCGTAGGACGATGCCCCGCCCCGGCGTCTGCCGAAGGATGCAGCAGCGCCGGCACTGCCGGCGTCCTGGAGCAGCGTGGGCGCCGCCGAGCTCCGCCGCTCGCCATCCTGGCGCCATGCGCCCGACGAGACTGGAAACGACCAAGTCAGACCGCGACCATGTCGAATCTCGGCCGCACATGTCGGATCGAACGGCCCACAGAACCCAAGGGGTGGACGGTAATTGAAATACCGTCCACCCCCGACCCCCGCAACGCCGTCCACAAGCGCCGCCTCCGCTCGGTACCCCGGCTCGGCACGCCGCCGCCGCGTTCCCGCCGCTGCCCGCCTCCGTATCCTCGCTCCCGGCCGCCTGCGTCCATGGTGCTGCGCCATCTGCGGCAAAGTCGACAGCTAACAAGCCAAACACGTTCGTGCGGTTGGTGCAGCGACTGCGAGAGGCCAGGTCGGCCAGGACGAAGGCATACCGCCCATGTCAGTGCCGAATGTTTAGCTCTAGACCAGACCTCCGCACGCACGCATGCTGTTCCGGCGGCTCGAGCTCTGCTCGTCACGCTCGATGGCTCAGGAGTCAGGACAAGAGAAGACGACGACGCCCATCATCAGAACTTGAGTACCATGCCGCGGCTCACTATTAAATTCCTCTGACGGACCACAATTGGTTGCAACTGAAAATTCAGACCACTGATGGAGCAGACTTCACTCGAGCAATACCGTCCACCCCTGCCCGCATACCTGCTTCCCGGAGGCCAACGCGCATGGGTTGCATCGGCCACCGGAGTAGTTAGAGGTGCAGGCACTGGCCTCCAAGGCTCCAACTAGGGCGACGACCGCGCCACGCATGGCAAGGATGTGGCCTCGCCGCGACATGCCGGCCGGCATCCCCGGCACAGGGCACGATGACACTCGGAGGTCCCTGCAGGTTGCGCCGGCTGTCGTCGTCGAGTATACCTCCGCCGCCATCGAATGAACACGGCGGCTGCACTGCTCTATCAGACTTCATTCTTCAGTCAGAAGAGCAATGCCGAGTAGTCTTTGACACAAGACAAGTAGCTTCAGAAGGTGAAATCGACTTGTCCGACAATATAATACATCTGGCCTGGTTCCCAGTAATTCTTCCCAGGTCCGTGTGGAAGCTTTTAACGTATCTTAAGAACAGTGTCAGATTGTTTTTTAAAAAAAAAGCTGGTGGCACCAAAGGGAAAATAGCATCAACAGAAGGAACCATGCAATTATGACAAACACAGGATCTTCGCTACATAAGAACAGACAAATTTTGAAAAAAAAACCCTATATTGATCAGTTTTTTCACTCGAGGTGTTCCTCATCAGATATTGTTCTGAATGTAATAAAAAAAGTTACAATCCAGATGTATGTACAGGATGCATTTTCCTTTCCTTTTTTTCCTCTCGATTAACACAAGAAGCACAGAATAACTTTATAGGGCCGCATATGAATACAACGTAAAGATTCCACCACTTGCAGCTGAATGTTGGAGTAATATATCTCATTGCCCTCCAGCACTGAATTGTCATAAACTAGTCGCCAGTCATGGCACCAAAATCCCGTCCTGTAAAGGCCAGAAATATGCGGCCACCAGAATTTGAATGACTAGCAGGCTGGAAGAAGAATGTCGGATATGGTCATTTCAAAAGTCCTTATCTTCTAAAACAACAGTGTGTCTGTCATTTTGCAAGACAAGAAATTTTGAAGTGCACCTTTAGTTTCTGGGCTTGCTGCATAATAAACATCACGCAAAACTGTTCTGCCAGATCAAGAAGATTTTACCCGCACCTGCCTCTTTGCCTGCATTACACACAGGTGTCGGTTAAATAACTGATGTTCAGTGCCACTGCTTAAGATAGAGCATTTGACATTTTACCTTCGTTCTTTTTGGTTTTTTAGCTTTCCAACAAGGGAAAAGGCCACGGCAACCAGGTCTCCCAGGCTCAGAGCAACTGTGAATAAGGCATGGTAAGCATGGGCAAACACGCTATCAACAACTAAAAGGCATAGTAAATTTCAACAGAACTGCAAACAAGATGGATGTACTGATACATTAAGGACATGTGCTGATGCTAAAAATATTGTTCAAGGTCAATCAATTTCAACAATCGGATCAATATGTCCGAACAACAAACCAAGTTGTTACACTTTAATTTCACTAGAATTAGAAAAATCTTAACTTGCATGCCAATCGATAATGCCATAGCTCTACTGTGCACTTAAAAGCTATGATGAGAGCATGTAATGAAAGCATACAGGATAGAACTTACACGCTCTCTTTGTCACAATCAGCCATGTCATCCTTTCTGTGCAGCTTGCTTGGTGAAATGGAAAATCCATTTTCACTTCTTCCACTTTGGTGCTTCCGAGAACCATAACTGTCAACTATCTTCAGAGCTTGTATCTCATGCGCGAGATTCTCATCTGCAAGGCTTGAGGGAAAACCTAGGGACATGGACGACTTCCTTTGGTATTGGCTCTCAACAACTTGAGACAGAGCCTGATGTCTGTGTTTTGCTTCATTCACCAGATCTGGAGTGTGCTTTTCAGAAACCTGGAGCCACGCACTCTCCAACCGTTGCTCACCATTTATTGATTCCTTTGACGCCTGAGTCGGAACTTCCAATCCTCTGACCTTAGGTATTCCTGAATTTAAAGTAACTGAAATCGAATGCATCCTTTCATCAGCGCATGGGGTATTTTTGTACTTCTCCGATTCTTTGTTTCCTTCATCTGGATGATCAAAACTTCTCCTTGAGGAGTTCACAATACCCTTTAATCGGTCACTGTTTGGTGAGCAAACCAATACATCAGATTCGACTCTTCTTACTTTAGGTCCAGCTTCTGATGTTAGTTCTCCATCAATCAATTCAGCTTGTGGGCCCATTTTGACTTCCACGTTGCATTCCAGTACTGTCTCAATTGAATTTGTGATACTGCTCAAAAATCTTTGAGCTCGAGACTTTATCTCACAGTCCTCAAATGCTATAAATGCAATTGCATGGCCTGAAAAAAGAATGCAAATGAAAGTTACACCTCATAGTGGCCAATCATTGTAGGATTCCTATGGAGAATGTGATTCAATTTCAACTTCGATGGATGCATTTACTTCATCCTTAACAACCATCTTACAACATTCATTACTGTGCATAATATTATAGTATTGATCAAAAACCAGATCATGTTTCATCAACCTCCAACATCAATTACCGAGATAGATATTTGTCCCTTCATTTGCAGATATAAAGATGCTATAAAGACGTACTCCAAGTCTCCAAATCTACTTTATGATGTTGAAATTCTTTTGGAAAACTGTATCTTGAAAAATTTTCAACAAACTGGTAACGAACTAGATACAATTCAGCTTAACTGCATTATTCTTTTTCTTTTTTTTGTCTAGTTTCTTTTCAGCTATTTGGGATCCAGAATAGGTACATATTTAACCTAGTAGACGTTTCTCCAACCAAGATCCCTTTTTTTTGTTCGTCTAGTTTCTTTTCAGCAATTTGGGATCCAGAATAGGTCACATATCAAGAAGCTCAAAGCCATGTTCAAACCTGTTGATATGAAGCAAGTTAACCTATATATAAACCCACTCACTGCTGTACAGGCCAAAAATCCATCGATTCTGTTACCACTGTTACTTATGTGGCCTCACCTTCTGTGCACAATACTGTGCCTGACATACTTCTGCCAAACATGGGTCAAATGTCTGACGATGATTCTTAAATATATTAAAACAATATACAGATAAAAGAACTGACCAATGAGCACTATGTATGTTTTTTTTTCAGTATAAGAATTATGAGTATCTCAGCAACAAAGTAATCCACTCAAATTGTTCCATGTCAATCACAAGAGAATACGCAAGATATGTTTACCTTCAAATTGCTTGATTGATACTAGCTTCCCGTGGTCAAGAAGTAGCTGTTGTAGTGTCTTGGAGTGGCAATTTTCAATACATCTTATCCAAATCTGGCCAAGGTTGTCTGAGTTTTCATTCACCACGGCCCAATGCTTTGAACTGTTGCCGTTCAGTTGATTAGAATCGAATGGGACTCTGTCAACAGACATACACTCTCTATAAATCAAGTTGTCATTCAATCTTGACCTAGATGAATGTGAGGCAAGGACCTGAGGACTCGAGTGCACACTAACTGGTTTGTGTTCAAGTGTTTTCTTTGAAATCCCAAAGGCAGGTAATGAATGAGAAACAGTCCTGCTGGAAGATGATTCTCTTGCTGCTTCAGACATAGCATCAGTGGCTGCTTTAGTGTGTTCTCTTGTACTGCTTTTTGGTTGGTTCATATCTGAGCTATGACCACATCCAAGTTGTAGTAGAGCTGCTGTAAACCATGTGGGACGCTCACTTGAAACCCTTATCTGCTTTTCAGCATCAGAAAGAATCTTCAATGCTTGTTGTAACCTTTCCAACTCTGCATCCATTACTACAGAACACAAATGAAATTGTTAGGAGATAGATTAGTAGGTTGAAGATTGGATGAACTACATAAATGTATAAGGTGCAATAAGTCAATAACAGCCAAGGTGAGTTTATGCAAACAGCAGACTACAGAAAGTAGCAAGTAACAACCATAATACTATGGTCAAGATATGTCATTTCACTACTTAAGATCTTGTATGAGACAGCTAGTGGTTAAGGCCCTGTTTTGTTTCAGCTTTTGCTTTTGCCTTCTGGCCAAAAGCCAAAAGCTGAAAGCCTGAAACAAACAGCAAGCTTTTGAAATTGGATTCTGAGAAGCAAAAGCTGTATTTGATTAGAAGCCAAAAGCAGGTTTGGAGGTGCTTTTGCTGGCTTCTGTAGAATGCTGTTTTCAGGGGTATTACATGTATTATGCATTTTATAAATTCAAAAGCAAATATACAAAGACAGGTTTTCCAACTTTTCAATGACCACATGTCCGTTGATATTGATGAATGGAAGCAGCAGAGAAAATGGCATTTTTATTGGTATAAACAAATTCCAGAAAATATATAATTCATCTTAGTAGGACTGCACTACTGCAGTAGATTTTGTGATACAGAGAAAAGCATGGAAGAATTTATGTGACAGTTATGATAAAAGAAATAAAAAGATGGAGGGATGCAAAGAATTAACGAATTGAAACCATATGGAAACACAAGGTTGAGAGTACTTACAACTTCGACCACCAACCACTGAGCCATTGCAACAACTAGAATCAGCCAATTTGTAGGTGCCAGCAATGATATCCATGATAAGCCCAGCTAATTGAGACATTAATGCCATTGGATCAATACCAGAATCCATCAACTCTCTGGACCTTTTGACTCTCTGCGCTGTCAGATGACATAGCTATCTCCAAAAGATCGAGCAGTTTCTCTTCTGAGACAACCCCAACCTTTAAAATGCAATTTACAGTTTAGAGCCACTACTCAATTGAAAAAATTATATCACTCATTATCTAGTAAAATATGAGGAAAGGAAAATGTTTTAGCAGTTACTAGCTCATTGAATAGAATATGGTCCCAATTCCTTTCCCTAAACAGAACATTTGATATCCTCGCCCAATTCTATAGGGTACGGTTTAGAAAGGAAGCTCATATTTTTCAAAATAAATCAAGGTGACATGGGTCCAGACTCCAGAATATGGTCAAAGGCTATACAATAAATGTGCCCTTTACACCTCTATTGTGGGTAAAAAGAACAAAACAGGAAGCTAGCTAGTCTGGAAAGTTTGACTTTTGTTGGTTAGCTTTTGGTTCATGAGTAGTACAGTCGGGACTTGCACACTTTCTTGGCCTTTGGCCTCAGTTGTTCTCACTAGAACAATTGAAGTATCAATATGCTTTGCTTTGGAGAAATAAGGTCCAGTTTGGATCCACCCAGCTAATCCATTAGCTAGCTAGCTGAATTAGATGGGTTGAAACAGCTAATTTGATAGTTACTATCCAGCTAGTTAGAAGGGCTTTAGTTGCGCATTAGCTGGCCCCTTTTGGATGCACCCCAGCTAAAATTATCTATCTAGCAATTAGCTGGTTTGATCCAAACAGGCCCTAAAGCAGGCGAAACCTTTTCTCTAAAAAATCAATTTACATGTCAGGACCTTCACAAAACCCAATGAAAAATATAAACTTAGTGTATAAAAGGAATCATAATTAACCCTACCAGGATAAGTAGTTAAATTGTGAATCATTCAGAACAAAGTAATCTGCCATTCTGACTGATATCAAGTTAGAAGAACAAATTTAAAGCAAAATTGCCATAAAGATCAAAGAGCCTACAAATTAGGAAACAACTTTTTCACATAATGCAAAGAAATTTATTCATGAAAAGAAGTCGATCATAAAAACAAGATTACCAGATCATTAACAAGTGAAGGTGTTATCTTTTTCCCCAGCAAACTCAGCTGATCCAGCATTGTTTCTGCATCTCTTAGCGAACCATCTGAATTCAGAGCTATTAAATCTAAAGCTGCTAATTCAACATCAAGGTTTTCCTTTATACAGATTTTCCTCAACCGGCACACAGTGTCAATATCTTTGATCCTGGAGAACACATACTTTTGGCAACGTGATATTACAGCTCGAGGCAGGTTGTCAGGGTCAATCGTTATGAATATAAATACAACGCGAGGTAATGGCTCATCAAGAAACTTCATAAATGCTGACCACACACTGGAAGATACCATGTGGCATTCATCTACAACAAACACCTTATAATGGGACGAAGATCCAGATGGCGGTATGTTGTCTAGTAAGTGCTTAATTCTACTTACACTCTTTCTGTTACTTGCATCAACTTCAATTAGATTGGTACCATTTCCACTAAAAAATTCTGTGCACTCCTTACATATCCCACATGGTTTGGTATCTACAGTAGCAAGGCAACTTAGTGCCGCTGAAAATATCCTTGCAGTGGATGTTTTCCCTGTTCCACGAGGACCTTGAAAAAGATAGGCAGGAGCTATCCTTTCCATCATGACTGCATTACTAAGTGATTGTGCTGCAATATTTTGACCAACAATTTCTCTGAATGCCTTTGGTCTGTATTTTTGGGTCAAGCTTCTCTGGTCTGCTGCTGCCAGGTCTGCACCTTGAGCAGATAGATTGATCCTATCCTGACTTTTACAGCTTGACCATCTCTTTCCATCCAACCGGCTTGAAGATTCCATATCAAGCTCCCCTATATTGGTTGAGAGTTCATCACTTGATGAATCAAAGGATGAAGAACCAAAATCACAGCTAGTACCCAAAAGTGGCATTCCTCGAGCAGATTTTTTTGAGTGTGCCCATTTCATCGAACCAAATGATCTCTTCTTCTTATGCAATGTATGAGTCCCACATATTAGGCTGCTACCTTTTCTTCGAAGTATAGCAGATAGTGAAGGAGAATAATTGCTTCCTTCAGATCCTCTATGTTTCCTCCTTTTTGATGAATAACAAGGGAGATTAGACCTTTGACTCCCCAGCAATGCTGATTGATTAGACTCATCACCATCTAAAGAAGTAGCGGTCCTTGCATCCCAAGAACCAAAAGTGTTAGTGTTCCTTCTTCCATGCCTGTAATAGGAGCTAGTAGAAACAGGTGTGCAAGAAAATGAAGAACCCTCTCTTCTACCCATTTTCAGTAGTTTCGAGGGATTTGCAGAGCTGACACATCCACATGCGGCAAATAGAGGAGATGTAGGATGAGAAAAGTAACCTCCTTGAAATAGTTCCTGACTCTTGCAGTTCTCAGTATCCTCAGATTGCTCACAGGAGTTAACCTGAAGATCTAACAACTTCGAAACAGCGGGGTTTCTGACTGCTCCTTTTTTGGACAAAATACCCTTTCTCCTTCTAGCTATTCTTTTGACAGGTGTACATGATGTTGAACTCTGAACATTGTAAATGTTGTCTGGAGCATCCAGACATGCATCACGTTTGGAGTTCACCCCATTAGAATTGCATGGACTGTCCAGGCTGAACTCACCAGATGGTTGCCTACCATCTTCATCTAACTTTATTCCACCTTCACTCGACTTGTTAGAATTCTGCCTCCAATTGTACAGATAAACCTTTCTTTGTTTTTTATCACTTTTTGGAGGTGCAGGAGGTGACTCAATGTGCTTTGGTGCTAAACTGCTACTAGAAATCCCACCGTTGTGTGTAATCCTTGAAGCTGCCACCAATGACCTAGAACTCAAAGGTGATCTCCATGTTGAGCAAGTCTCAGGATCCTGCAAGAAGCGCGCCTTCTGCAGAGCAGTAAGTTCCTTCCTCAAGTGAAGTTCACTTGGGCCAACACACCCTCCAACCATAGTCCCCATCTCCAATCTAGAATGATGACAACTCGTCAAGCAGAGAGAAAAATATCAAATATTAAAAGACAGAACAATGAAGGGAATATAAGTGCAATATGTTCATTATTAACAATATCAAGTGTTATACAATCCGATAGGTGCAAAGTACAAACACAAAAAGTTGATGCACCTTGTTAAAAATCAAATAGGATGGTAATATAATGAACACAATTTCAGAGTCAGAAGCAGCATGCTCAAGCTGCAACTTCAGAGGCAATGGATTATGCATATCTAGAACAGGAAGTAAGGCACAAAGAATTCGGTGCCAAAAGGAACTAGATTGCAATGTTCAAATCATACAAGAAATCATTATATAGAATGCATAAGATTGCTTAAATTTTCTATAGGTAAAGGCAGGGAAATTGCAGAGTGTGGACCCTATAAGTGTGCAGATATGTGGACCAAATTTATGTGAAGACATGGAATCAGACAGGCCTTATCAAAGGTGATTCACATTAAGTTACAGTAACCTCTGAAGTAAATAGATAAATTGTGGATCTTTCAGAAGAAAAAAAGAAAGAAATTATTGTGACCACAAAAGTATGGTGAAGGACTTCAAGTTCACTCCACTCGTTTATCTAAAAAGAAGTTCACTCCACTTCACATGATGCCAAATCTGATAGTCTTCAAGACTTCAACAGTTTACAAGCATAGGCAGCAAGCACCGAAAACCAATAAAAGAGTGGAATCGGAACAAACCATCAGCAAAAAATAAATCCTTTGAGCAAAAAAGGAAACCTAAGCTGGTAACAACGTATCTTTTGAAAGGGTGGATGAAAAACATGATTCCGAATACAGGCTGCCCCTCAGTCTGCAAACAGACGGGGGGGGGGGGGATCAACAAGCAGTTTCCTAAAAGGAAAAAAAAGGCAGGATTGTCAGGTAAGCGCACGAGGGAAACAATGGACAACATCAAATGAACGTTGGGTTGAAAAGGAATCTGAAATTTGCTGGGGGAGAAATATGGCCATGAACCAAATGGAACGCATTGCCAAATTAGCAGCCGCTAAACCAGAGAAGCAACCAATCCCCAGGAGCTGGAGCACACACAGCAGCGTTCCGGCACCAAGATCCAAACAAGAACAGGAGGCAATCACGAAAGGGTTGCACGAAGAAAGGGGCGAGAACCTCACCAGCCACCGCGGAGCCCGCCCGGTGGGATCGACGAAACCTGCGGCACGCACGGGAAGGAGGGGAAACAGTTCAAACTGGTCCTAGAAAGCAATCAAGAACCCAAAAGGGGGTCGAAAAAGGAGGCGCCTTTGGAGGTGGAAGTGGAACCTACCGCCATCGGGCAGTGAATGCCGGAGGAGACGGAGATTTGAAGCTGCACGCGGGCGGGTTTAAATTTCCCCACCACCACTACTGTCACAGGCGCTTCTTGTTCGGGGGTTCCCTCTGCAACACAGTACAGTTTGTCGCGTGTCGGCTAACAGAACAATTAGTGTCTCGTGAAAAAGCAGGCGCTTTCCCTTCATTCAAAAATGAAAAGGGTTTCAACAGGAGAAAATGAATTTAAAAATGAACATTTAACAAAACAATGAGCTGGAGAAAATGCTAGGAAGCACGGGCCAAGCCTGTTTTTATCTGAGAAAATGCTTAGTAATTCACGGGCCGAGGTGATAAAATGTTCGTTTTGGTAACTCGAGTTCATCGAAAAGATGCTGTTTAGTTTAGAACAGTTCCCCAGGTTTCAATACGCCTGGTCCTGGCAAGGATATGTTTATCTTTGTGCAACAAAACAAAACACAGCGTTGGGCAGAGCAAGGAAGAAAGGCAGGTACGTTTGCCAAGCACAAGCAGTTTCAGTGAGGCTAATTCAATTACTCAAGGTAGCACGCTCGTCAGTTGAGAGCTGAAGAGCGAAGACGACGGTAATTGGCTTTGGCCTTTGCGTGGCAGCGTCAAGCATGTGAATCCCGCCCGTGGCAGTAGTAGGCTGTTACTACTGCCGACAAGTACACACTGACAACCAACAAGGATCTCCGCGCCTCCCTTCACGCGGATCGCACGGACATGATTAATGCCGACGTGCCTCGTCGTATTGTTTACTACTCCAGTACAGCCATCAAATTAACGTACGTAGAGTAAAACACTCCATTAAAGCTATCTTCTCCAATGTTGCTCTATAAGCTTATCGTTACTAACTTGCATACTCATTTTCAGCTATAGTATTGCTCTGTTTTTTTTTTCTCCACCGAGGACAAGCACTGATGTTTGTATTCTAGTAAGGACTAGCTTCGTCTTGCTGGCAACATGGAAGAAGGCTTAATTTTCAAACACATGGGATGGGGCCTCCGGCCTCGGTATGGAAAATGGTAGAGCATTCATATTCATAATTCAGGCATGGCATGGCATGTCATGTGAAAAAAGGGATGGGCCGCCACAGGAGCAGGAGGGATCAAGGCGACAAAGGGCCCAGCACCAAATGCAGTCTTCTTCTCTGTAACAGGGTTTCTCCCGATCCTGCTGTTGGTGGCGTGTCGGAGGACCACGCACGCCCTCGGCGAGCTCATGCGGGGCACATGAACTTGGAGAGTTCGGAGGCATTGGCATAACTGTGCCCTCCATTCTGAAGTCTGAACCCCTAATAATCTACACTATTTTTCTATCAGTAACTTGCAAAATGACACATGCAGATGTACGTACAGTCGGGCAAGTCGATTTCCCCGCTGGCATGGTGCATCGATTCACCTTCTGAGAATCTGAGGCTACTTGAAGAGTGCCTTTTGTATTGTTGCAAAGACTACTCGGCATTGCTCTCCTCTCCTCTGCAGCTCTGCTGACTCAAGATGCAAGTCTGAATGAGCAGCGCCGCCATGCCTTGCTCGCCGCGCGCAGTCCACAGCAGCCGCTTGCAGCATCAGTAGACTGAGTCTTGAGTTGCATGCTTGTGATGACGATGCCGCCGCCGTCTTCTCTTACCTTTAGCCATCGAGCGTGACCAGCGAAGTTCGATCCAGGTCTGGGCTAGAGCTAAACCATTGGTACTAACAAGGGCGCCATGGCTTCCTGGCCTCTCGCAGTTGCTGCACCTGCACCAACCAACTGAACGAATGCGTGTGGCTTTACTAGCTGCGAGCCTGCGACGATTGCTGTGTCCTGGAAGAAAAAGACAACCTCGCTGTGGCCACAGGAGGCGGCGTGGCGCAGCACCATGGATGTCGGCCGCCGAGCAAGGACACGGAGGCGGTTAGGGTAGCGGCGGGAACGCGGCGGCGGCGTGGCGAGCCGGGGCACGAAGCGGAGGTGGCGCTCGTGGAGGGGTCTGCCGGGGTCGGGCCGTCGGGGGCGGACGGTATCTCAATTACCGTCCACCCCTTGGGTCATCGAAGCCGTTCGATCAGACATGTATGGCCTGGATTAAACAGGGTCGCATTCTGACTTGGCCGTTTCCGGTCTTGGGAGCCGGAGGTCGGGTGCAGCGCAACGCGGCAGCATGGCGAGCGGCCACGCCGTGCTTGAGCACGCCGGCACGGCGGTGCAGTCGCCGCGTCCTTTGGACGGAAGCCCGGCCAGGGGTATAGTCGACGACGGCAGCCGGCGTAACCAGCAACGACCTCTGCGTGTCTTCGTGCCCTGCGCCGGGGATGCCGGCCGGCATGCCGTGGCTTCCGAGGCAGCCATAAACCATGGAGCTCGCTTGGTTTTTCAGAGGCTGTGCCTGGACTAGCCGTCAAGGAACACGCTCCTCGGGATGGTCATCGACGGCGTTGGTTGGGGTGTGGTAGGCAGGCGGGCCCTCATCGGCTGCCGCCGCGGTCCTCGCCCAGCAATGCTGACGACAAGAAAGTGCTTCCGCGTACTGGAGGCGCGAGGTGGCGGCGACCCGGGGGGCAGGGCCCCATGTCCGGCGCGCCTGCTACTCATCGGCCGGCGTTCCACTCGCCGCCGCAAGCCCTGATTGTTGCGCAAATCGATTTCGCAGCTGCTTCAGTCATTGCTCTCCGGCCTCCTCTGCTGACTGAAGAATGAAGTGTGATAGAGCAGGGGCGTCATGCCGTTGCCTTGCGCAGACCACCGAGCAGAGGCATGCTCCAAATGGTGACGCCTGCACCATCAGTGGACTGAATCTACAGCTGCAACCAATTGTTGCACATGAGAGAAGACTACCGAGAAGCGGCATGCTTCTGACGATGACGCCAGCGTCATATTCACTTGTCATGACGATTGCTGTCTTGGAAGAAGAAGAAAGCTTCGCTGTGGGCCGCCGGTGGCGAAGCACCATGGATGTCGGCCGCCGGGAGCAAGGATTCGGAGGCGGGTAGCGGCAGGAACGCGGCGGCGGCGTGGCGAGCCGGGGCACGAAGCTGAGGCGGCGCTCGTGGACGGCCATCCGGGGTCGGGGGTGGACGGTATTTCATTTACCGTGCACCCCGGACGGTGAATGAAACACCGTCCACCCCCGCGTCCGGCAATCCTCGCCGCGTGTGGCTCCGCCCGGGAGCGCCTGTTCCCGTTGTGCGCGCCCGCCGACCGGACCTGCACGTTCCCGAAGCCGCTCGAGCGCTGCGTGCCGGTGGCGCCGCTGATGGGATCCCCTGCCCGCCTAACGGGTCCATGCCGCCCGGCATGGCCG
>Ga0182179_1000019_pt1 | contig 12999 bp, 10 predicted proteins | sample G5R1MG_30_FD_123221 | JGI IMG/M metagenome (GOLD analysis project Ga0182179, IMG submission 123221) | Switchgrass phyllosphere microbial communities from Michigan, USA - G5R2_MAIN_22AUG2016_LD1 MG | ecosystem: Host-associated > Plants > Phyllosphere > Phylloplane/Leaf | place: USA: Michigan... | reverse complement strand
TTCTATGAATTTCTATGCATTTTTAAAGTTCACTGGTTTGAATTTTAGAATTCATGTCACTTTTTCACTTAGACCCTTGAAAACAGGTTTTTAAATTGTGATCAGGTCCTTCGCCGGTGAACGCAGAACAGAGCATTTGGTTTCGGCCAAATTCCGGTGAGGTTCATCGCCGGCGGCTTGGGGAAAGTTGGGGGAAAGCTAGAGGGGGTCATGGCGAACCTGTAGAGGGGCTTGGTCGGGGTTGGGGTGGTCCGTGGTGGTGGCACCACGCGAGCAGGCGACCGGCGGTGGCGCTGGGCCGTGGCGGTGGCTCGTCAGCGATGCTGGGAGAGGGAGGTTGAGCTTGGGAGCTTTAGTGTGGGGTGTGGAAAGTCGTGGGAGCCCCGGTTTGGGTAATGTAGGGGTGGAGGGTTGAGGTCCGCAGCGAGCTAGGGGCGGCGGCGGCACTGCTCACCGGTGGCGGAAGTCCGGCGGTGCTAGGAGGCGGCGGCCAGGTCTGGGGGCATCAGGAGGACATTGTGAAGGTTGTGGTGTGCTTGGATTGGAGAATGTGTGGGCGGAGGGTGGAGCTCCACGGTGAGCTCGAGCTCGGGCAACAATGGTGGAGGCGGCAAGCGGTCTGTGCGGCTACGCGCGCGCGAGCAGAGGATTTATATAGGCCTGGGAGAGGGGGAGGTCGTTCTGGGCGTGCTATGCAACGCCTGGGGGAGGGTCACCCGGCCGTGGCGGCTAGGAAGGGCGTCGACGGTGAGCGACAACGGCACTGGGGCGGCGTAGCGCATGGCGGGCGGCGTGGCAGCCATCCAAGTGGACCTGGGCGCGTGGCAAACGCTCGGGCGTCCAGCGGGGATGGCAAGGGGGCAAATCCGGGGGCGGGTTCAACCGAACCGGGGCGGATTGCCGTCCCCGAGTGCCGGCGGCGTACGACGCCATGAGAGAGAGAGTGGAAGGGGAGAGATAGAGTTAGGGCTCACTAGTACAAATGTGCTTACCTATGACGATTTCTTCGTGATGTTTTGAACTTTCGTCATCGAACTGTAGGTTTCAATGACGAATTTTGTAGCTTCGTCACAGATCATGAGTGACGGCGCTAGGCTACTAAAGAATAATGACGAAAAGCAACAGATCGTCAAAAAATAATAAGCCTGTTCGTCACAGTTGAATCCTTGCGCTTCTGACCGAGTGGAAACAATGACAAAAGCAAATGGGCGTCACACAATAATTACAATAATTACGTCATCGTCACAAAACAAGCCCATGCTCTGACCGTGGGTCCCACACGTGCCTCTGGGTCCCGTATACGGTCCCAAGATCGTGGTCCCATGACAACGTGGCATCCACGTCCACGTGGCAATGTGCACCCCACCACCGCGGTCCCACGTTGCAGTGGTCCACCGCCACATGGCACTCCACGTCCCACGGCCACATGGCGTTCCACGTCAACGTGGACCCAACCAACGCGGTCCCACTCAACAGCACCAGCGGGTCACCACGACCACGTGGGGACAGGCCGCGGCCACTGGGCTGTGCACCGGGTGAGCTGGGCCAGCTCATGCGCACGCGAGCTGGGCCGGCCCATGCACGCGTGTGGGGCTGGGATAGGCCCCGGCCGCTGGGCTGTGCGCGGTTGAGATGGGCCGGTCCATGCGCGCGCGTGAGGGCTGGGATGGGCGGCCGCTGGGCTGTGGCCGCGGCCGCTGAGCTTGGGCCGACCCATGCGCGCGCGGGGACAGAGCGAGGCAGGTCCAATTTACAGCCCAGGTGAGACCACAACCCAGGTGTGCGATGCGGGTTTTTTTATTATGCAAAAAAAAATGCTTCGCTGAAGGCTTGAACCCGGACAAAACACAGAGAGAAGCTTTACCACTGCACCACACAACAGTTTGTGCCAGACTAACTTGTGTCAACCTTTTATATTGATTTAATAAAGGAATATGATTTCCTAGTGTCACACCCGGAACACACAACAGACGTCAAGTGCGGCTCACACCCGGGCAGCGGCGGGGCTGCGCGGCGGCGTCCCGGCGAACGGCGGCTACGGATAGTCATTAGAATTTTGTGAGGCTCAGAGTAAATCATTAGAATTCGATTCACGTGGCTATCTAGCTGTTCTTTCTGTTGGATTCAAGTGATCGATTGGAATTGGACGTCCATCTCCAGCATTATGTACCGATAGTCTTAGTCACAGCTACATGGTATAAATTTAAAGGAAGGAAGGGGAACGGGCGGATGTCACAAGGGCCACGAAAAGCGTCCTGGAATTCACGCGTGGCTTTAACGGTCTGGCTGAATTGTGGACAAGGTTCATATAGTACACAGGCACTGCTTAGTCACAATCACATGAATAACGCAGCGGTAAGATCTAGATACTTTTGATGCCTGAGAGCTGGGTTCGAGCCCTATGAGGGCTAAGTATTTTATATTTTTCATTTCCTTTGTCTATTTTGATAACTTTTTATTTTTATATGTTTTACCAACATTTTTTTACAAATTTGTATAGTTTCAAAAATAAATTTTAGCACTTACTTGTAAGCATAGAATCTATTTAAGTCTTGTTTAAAGTTCTAACAGATTACTATGCCTCCACTAAATATAATCTCGAAAGAATCCATAGCTTTTGGCATGGTGGTCCATCCGATATTACCTTAAGTATGGTGGTCCATCCGAGATGTTGGCCGGTAGAACAAAGAAAACAAAAAATCAACGCTTGAGTTAGGGATCGAACCCAGGGCCTTGGGCTGGCAGAGCTCACGTCCTAATTAGTTGGTCTGCAACTAGGTATTTATTTTTTAACGCAACACTTTTACTACTTTTAAACGCCGATATCCATCTAAAGGGTAACGACTCGGCGCCACGCTAGCCATGGCCACGCCATAACCCAGTCACGTGTGTGACGTCACCCAACCACTCCAAGCCAAGAAAAAAATACAGATAAATAAAAAGGATAAAACAAACAACAACAAGGATTTGAACTTGTACCTTCAGGTTGCGTGGAGACAAACTTAACCATTAGACCATGTGAATGTTTTGTTAAATATTTTCAGCTAGCTCTATATATACAAAATTACTGTATGTGTTGGGGGCGTAGCCCAATTTGTCGCGCAGACCAGCAGGCATGAAGTTCATCATAAGACTTTTAAATCTGTGTATAAAATTTTAAACTAGTTTATATCACTTAGTCACAGAGTGTGAGCCATGTACGCCTTTGTGAGGGATGTGTAGCAACACTTTGTCGAAATCACTTGAATTTTTTATGTAGTGCTTATACACCAAAATTATGTAGCTATGCAAGTTTTTAGATTTTTCTAGCCACTTTATGGTATTTCAACATTTATTGCTTAGTAATTCAGCAAATAATTACGGTAATAGCTAAAATTGGTCAGAAAATTTCACAGATTCACACAACAACATATTTTGGCTCCATAACTATCCCATAAAATTTTCAAATGATTTCGACAAAGTGGTACTGTACATACTTCACAACCAGGAACATCTCTCACTTAGTCGTAGAGGACTGTGAGTCATGTATGCCTTTTGTGAGGGATGTGTAGCAACACTTTGTCGAAATCACTTGAATTTTTTATATGAATATTATACACCAAAATCATGTGGCTATGCAAGTTTTTAGATTTTTCTAGCCAATTATGGTATTTCAACATTTATTCCTTAGTAATTCAGCAAATAATTATAGTAATAGCTAAACTTGGTCAGAAAATTTCATAGATTCACATAACAACATATTTTGGCTCCATAACCATCCCATAAAATTTTCAAATGATTTCGAAAAAGTGGTATTGTACATACTTCACAACTAGGAACATCTCTCACTTAGTCATAGAGGACTATGTGAGCCATGTATGCCTTTGTGAGGGATGTGTAGCAATATTTTGTTGAAATTACTTAAATTTTTTATATGATGCTTATACACCAAAATCATGTGGCTATGCAAGTTTTTAGATTTTTCTAGCCACTTTATGGTATTTCAACATTTATTCCTTAGTAATTTAGCAAATAGTTACAGTAATAGCTAAACTTGGTCAGAAAATTCCACTGATTCACACACCAATATATTTTGGCTCCATAACCATCCCATAAAATTTTCAAATAATTTCAACAAAGTGGTACTGTACATACTTCACAACTAGGAAACATGTGATATGTATACACCAAAACCATATGGCCATGCAAGTTTGTAGAATAAATATATTTGAATCTATTTTTTAACAAATTTATTTGGAGATAAATATTGCATGTATCTTATAAAAATCAAGTCAAACTCGTGGTGCTGAAAATGACAATTAAATTGGGGCCAAGGGAGTACATATGTGCACTTCAACATACTATGGAATATTTTTAGGAAAAGACTTTGAAAGATTTGTATGGTTAACAACTTCACTTTTCTATATATATATATATATATATATAGTACTTATTCTAATATTCCTAAAAGTTTCACACGTTTTCAGAAATTTTAATTAAAAAATGTATAATAAAATAAGAAAAGTTAGAAGCTAGCGGGAACAGAAAATATTCGTATGGCGTTTTTTGGCGGCCAAATTGGCGCCCAACAAATCTAAAAATCCAACCCAAATCGCGTCTTGAGGGCCCAAAATTAAATTCCCGTCAGCCCACCAAGCCTATACCCCTTGAAAACCCTAAAATCACACCCAAAATCCACATTCTCTCTCGGTCTCCCTAGTCTCCGTGGGCGGCGGCGGTTCCCGTGGAACGCCGCGCTGCTGCGAGCCTGCCTGCTCTCCACCACTCCCAGCACCACGCCGTCGCCCGCTGTGCCTCCCGCGGCCTCATCTGCGTCGCGCCGTCGCCCTTCTCCCGCTACAAATCCGTGCCGGCACCGTCGCCCTCACCTCGTACAGGGAGTCCGGGATCCAGGCAGCACGGCCACGGCTTGGGGTGGAGCCGCTAGACGACCTCATACTCACAGCGGTGGTGCGAAAGTCCCCTGGACCCTTCGGCAGCGGCGGCGGCGCGCGGTTATGCCGAGAGGCTCCCAGGTGCATGAGTCGTTCGTCCCGGTCCGAGCTCTTCCGATTTTGTGGATGGAGAATTGGTGGCGGGAGCGTATATGAGCTTTTGATGTATCCAAACTTTCGCAGGCAGGGATCGTCCGCAGCCGTGTTCATTGCTTAGACGGCGAGCATGGCGAAGCACAGGCCTGGGGCCGCTGGGACGCTGGGTTGATCCTTCTCAATTTCTGGTGCGGGTGGGAATTTTAGTATGAATTTTGGTCCCCTGATTTTGATTTCATATGCTATGTTGGCTTCTGTTCCCCTTAGTTTATTTGATCTGATAGGTTGCTGCAGCCAGTTCATGATCTCTGTTCGTGCTGTGTTTTTTTTTCTTTTCATTTCGTCAGAGATCTTGTTTCTTAACTGAATGTCTATTTGTTTCGCTGCTAGTCACTTTTAGTTGCGACTTGCCAGATTAGAGGAATTAGGGTACCATCTATTTGCTTTTCTTCGTGTCTATGTCAATTGTAGAACACTTACAACTGCCATTCAGTAAGGGTAACTCTCCTTGCAAATCTTGGTACTAGGTTGTGTCAGTGTGGTTTACAGATCACAGCAGATTTGCAGTGCAGTACTCATAGTGCAATACAAAGATATACGAAGATTTGCAGTGCAGTGCAGTACTTGATTTGAAAGTTACATGAAAGGTTCTGCACTGCCATAGTGATATCTCAAAATTCGGATGATGTCATGGCTGAGACGTTGATTCACTAGGAATGTGACTGCTAATCTACTTTCACATCTCAAACTGAATATCTAATTGGTTGTCATTGCTTGAATTTGATAAAAGAGTCCTTCATCTACAGAACTACATTCAAGTTCTTTCATAAATACTGCTACCTTTTTGTTGCCAAACAAATCGAACATAGCCTATCCATGAAGCTATAACAAGTACTGCTGATGTTATAACCAGCTCGGCCTAGCCTATTTATTTTGCATATTGTTTGCCATCTGGGATTCCATGATATGCAACAATGATCTCCTTTGTTCTTTTCTATTCGATACATCGAACCTGATGTTCTCTATGGACGAATAATTGTTGAATAAGAATCAGTTTTTCTTCCCATACATAAACCTCAAATTCAGGGGTGATGAATTTGTTATTGATGACATTTCTTTGCAGCTACATCAAGATGCACTGCCATTGCCCGCGGCAGAGGTGATAGTCCAGTGTCTTCTTATTATGGTTTACAAGCTGAGCAGCGCTTCTAATTGCCCCGGTCATTTTCTTGGTCATGTTAGAGAGGAAGATAAGGAGACATGTCTAGCATAGCAGCCCTCTGCATCTGCTGTGATTGAACCTACAGCAAGTTTCAGGTCCTAAACCTACTGCTCCTATGCCTTCCACTCTTTAATTTTTGCCAGCTTCCATTGGTGTTGCTGTTCGATTGTCTCCTTCGAATGTTCTTACTGTATGATTGCAAATTCTGCTCCATCCTAATTACGGGAAGAAAAAAAATGCAGATTATTAGGCTGATCCTTCAATACCCTGTGCAATTCGTTCCCTGCTTTGCTCAACCACCAAATCTTCTCATGGTCTGTTAAATTTCTCTATCCTGGCTATATTTTCCCTAAGCCTCTTTCATATATTTTTATGTTATTTCTCAATTTTTGAATTACTTGACTTGAGTTTCTGTGAATTGGTTTCTACACCCAGATTCTATAAATTTAAATAGTAAAATGCATGAAAAAAAGTACCTATAAGGCTATAAAGTAGTACCAAATTAAAAGCATATGGTGAAAGCACAGGTACCTCAACCTGACTACACATCTGCTCTTTTGCAGTGCATAAGGAGCATGAGATGGAGATTGGGTACCCTACAGATGTAAAGCATGTGGCTCACATAGGTCTAGGCACCAGTGACACATCTCCAAGCTGGATAAGAATATCATAACAATATGCAGCATTAATCATGCTTTATTTATTGTCATGAGTTCACATTATTCACGTAGTTCTTTAACTGATGGTGATGAACCTTTTTTTTACTTTTAGATGGCTGAATTCAAGGAAACAGATGATTTATCAGCAGGCTCTACGAGCACAGCTTCGCAGTCAAGACAGACTTCTTGGGCCTCTGCAGGTGATGCTCACCTCTGACATTTGTTTGCCCTTCAAAAATATTCAGTCAAGACAAAAAAAGAAACAAACAGACTAATTAACTGGCAGTAATCTATGGAAACTTTGCAAACTTGCAGTTTCTATATGCCTCTATCCTATAGACTTTTAGCTTCAGTTTCTATATGCCTCCATGATTCATTTGAACATTTGTTCCATTGGTTGGTACAGTTTGGTTAGTCCTTGATTTACAAACTTCTCAGGTTATCACATCACCTGCATACCTGCTACTGTGCATACACTTTGCTCCGCTGATTCATTAAAATCTGAGTGAGATTTGCTTCGCCGATTATGACTTTGCTACTGTGCAGCTTCCAATTTTCTTTACTGATGAAGTCAACCTGCAGTGCTAATAATCTACCAGCCACTCATTATATTATTTCCATTAGGATTTGCATATAGTTGCTGAAATATTCTTTGGACCAATTTCGTTCCCCTGCTCATCGATGTTTGTTCACTGAAATTCAGCTCTATATAGATCATTTTTTCTGTTATTCAGAACTAAGAGACTGTTGTTTGGTCACTGCGTGTGTTACATGATGAACTCCATCTCATCATCAATGTTTGTTCACTTTTATGGTTTCTCTGGATTTGGATATGGAATTTAGGCTCTCTTTTGCCACTGCCATAGAATTTTTAGTGACATTTGCTTCACCAGAAACAATATTGCTGCAATCTGCAGTGCACGTTCTTATTTCTGAAAATCTAAGCTAGAAGTGTTTGTTCTTCTGCGGATGCTAATGACGCCATGTATTGCATGTTCACGTCTCGATATTGCTGAAATCTACAGTGCGCGTTCTTATTTCTGAAAATCTGAACTAAAAGTGTTTGTTCTTCTGCGGATGCCAATGACGGCATGTATTGCAGGTTCATGTCTCTTTTGAATGCAATTCTATATGCAGATCTCTTTTGGAACCCAGTTACCATCATCTGCTACCTACCACTACATGCTACTTTGTGTTTTAATTCCCTGTTCATTACCCTACTTCCTGTAAATTTATCAGCCTATGATACTTTGTGCTCTTATTCCCTGTTCAGCTGAAAACATTATGTTTGTAATGTTACAACCATCGAACAAAACTTACCACTTTCTATATGAGTAAGCCTGTTAGCTATAAATTTATCAAGCTATGCTACTTTATACTCTTATTTTCTGTTCAGCAGTACCTCAATTCAGTTTGCTTATCTTTCATGTTACATTTTCCATTACATGTCTTAGAGGTTGCCATTCTCGCCCCGCGCATTTGCGCGGGAGAACTGACTAGTTTAAGATAGTAGCTGTAATCTGCTGGTTTTAGCAGTTCAGAGCTGCATGGGAGGTCCTTTCTTTATCAATTTCCAGCAGCAGCTTTCAGCTTCAGTTCTTGAGCAAAAGCAGGTACACTTATCTTCAGCTGCAAGTACCTATAGTAGTATGATAACAGTTCTAAAAAATATTGTCTGATCCTAAAAAGTTAAATATTAGTGAACTGATAGTCTGATAATAAATTAAGACCACTTTAACTCTTAAGATTATCTTGAAAAAGCAATAAAATTTAAGATAGTAGTTGTAATCTGCAGGTTTTAGCATTTCGGAGCTGCATGGGAGGTTCTTTCTTTATCAATTTCCAGCAGCAGCTTTTAGCTTCAGTTCTTGAGCAAAAGCAGGTAGACAGCAGCATTAGTAAGTTATAGCACATGTCACAATAGGTCAGGACTTAGATACATTTTCTTACAAATTAAATGGTCTACAGACCACATGGATCCTAACTACTAGTCTGTGAGTATATAAGTGGTGCTTCATGTGCAATGAAGATATGAATCAGTGCATAGTCTGTGAGTATATAAGTAGTATGAGCTAATTCTTGGTGAACTTTGTTTTTTTTTTTTGCAGATTTGCACACATCGGGTCATGCAGATTTGCACTGGACCTACATAATTGGGTAAGCAACTAAGCATATATACGTGCCATTTATTCTTGTGATCTGCTATTTTTGAGTCTACTGCATGACCAGCTCAAAAGAATTTTAGCTTCCTTTGTAAAGCAACTGCTGTAAGTAAATAAAGGAATACTATTTTACTGTTGGAATTTAAAATGAACAAATGTTTCAGTATGTTGAAAGTGGATTTCGGCCTACTTCTTTTACAATGCATTTTACTGTTTTTAGGCAGCAGTGCAGCACCAAACCTTAGTATGCTCTTTCACTTTGTGCCAACAATAGCAGCCATCTCATGTCCCTAATCTGCAGGTCAAGTAGCAGCAGCTAGCCCAGGAACAACAATTCTCTCTCCAGCAATTGTTTGTATTGTTCATTCAGTAGTAGGAGTTGTGCTCTCTCTGCTCTGCAGGTTGGAGTTTACAGCATTAACCATAGCCCAACTATGCTTTGTTCTTCGATTTCTTGTGACAAACAAATTTTATTTCCTTGCAGTAGCACCAGCAATATCTGTTCTGTAGATCATCAGCAGGTTAACAACAGAGCTCTCAGGTTTGCACTGCTCTTGTGCACTTGCCACTCATCTGATCTTAGATTGATTTAACGATAGCCAATCTCTCTGCTGCTTTCCACTTCGATTCTGATCCAATCCGAGAAATTATTTCTGAGTTGTTTATTCAAAAATTTTGTACTATAGGTTAAGTTCTGGCCCGCTGTCCATTGTCTGTAGTTCTGTTCTGTTGGACATGAAAACTTTTTATTGTCTACATTAGTTTAGTTCTGTAAAGCTTTAGACTGCAGCTGCCACATGAGAATTGTTTACTATCTTTGCTATTTTTCGATTCATTAAATTAAAATGTTATGAACGTGCATGTTCTGGAAATAAATAGTTTTGTATTTAAGGCTTTTATCTCACACGTTTGAATGCTTAGTTTTGTAATGTTCGTTTTGCTTGGATGAAGTAGCAACTGAGTTTTGCTTGGAAATATCAAAATGTCAGTTCACCCATCACTGTTAAGTTACAAAAACTGATCTTTATTGTAAAGCTCTCTAACAATGCACTACTTATTTTTTTGCAGCTCATTGCTGGGTTATGGAGTACCATGGTGATCTTCTGTGAAGTGTGGTTCTGCTTGTCCTCATAAATTATTGAACCTGTGATGTGAACTAATATGAAACTTGGAGTTGGAATCTGATGTGACGTGAGTTATTATGTAACTTAGTTCAGTATAGTTCACTGAGTTGTATGGTCACTGGAATACTGGATCTGTTAATTTATGCAAGTTTTTGGTCATTTCAATATTATTTTGCAAATTGTAATGAAATTACCATGTGCACACCTGTGATGAAATTGATGGCATTTCTATGATGAAATTTTAAAGTGAATTCTGTGACGAAATAACTAATCAGATCAAGCCACGTGGCCCAATAAAAAGCAGACACGTAAGCAACCATGTTAGCAGCCACGTCACGTGACACGTCAGCCACCACGTCACGTGCCACGTCAGCTGCCACGCTGGCGGACACCACGAACATGCTGTTCATGATGAAAATCCGGCTACATACATGACGGAAACGGATCGTCATAGAACGGAATGTCTTCTATGACCATGGTTATTTCGTCATTGAACAAATGCACTTGTATGACGAAAATAAGTGTTTCGTCACGTTAAGTCAAATGTGACGCGACTTCGATGACGAAATGAATTTCTGTCACAACTTCGTCATAAAAAGTAATATATGACAAATTTGACCTCTTCAATGATGAAATCAGCTCATCATGGATGTTCACATCCCTACTAGTGGCTATTTCTATGAATAGAGAAAATTTCAGGGACCTGACAGTAAACTAAAATTTTCTCCATGTTCCTGGCCTCAAATGAAAAACTTTTGAATACCATTTTTATTCAGTTTTTCAAGATCTACAACTTTTATCTCATGCATTTTTTCATTTGAGCTATGTTTTGCAAACTAATTTAAAAATTCAAAATTGTTCTAAAAAGGTTGGATTTCTTTTTGTATTGGGCTGAATTGCAAAGGCCCACTACTAAATAGCACATGTTACTAAATGTACTCTTTTTCAGCTCAAATTATTTTTATGGGCTTTTTTGAAATGGAATTAACCCTCACACATTATTTACTTGATGTTGTTCATTAAATGTATATTTTGAATTCAAATTTAAACTTTCTTTGTTAATTTGCCTTTATGAGATTTTTCCTTTACCTTAAATTTTTTATTTGTTTCCAAAATTATTTATTTGGACTTTTAAACACCTAGGGTGTCACAGTTATATAAGGCGAGGTGGGGTTCTCATTAATGGCTCTGAACTCTTGACGTATCTAGAGTCTTGTAACCTAGTCGGTCTTGCGCTCCTATAAGCAGTACCGATCTAGGGTTCTATTAAGAATACATACACCACTGCACACAGGATGTAGGACCTCGGTGATTTGACCGGCCTTAACCTGTATAAATCATTGTCCCTTTTCCTCATGTGAACCATTACGCTACATCGGAGACCTAGCCCCAAAAACTAAACCACCTCATGGGAATCCCCATGGTGGACTGCAGGTCACAAACACCAACAGATGTAGACAGAGCTGCTCACGCGCCAGACTCATCTCCTAGAGACCATGAGTGGAGAAGTATCTGATTTACGCATCGAGCTTCGCATAGAGACTAGTCGACAGATAGCCAAGGTGCAAGAGGAGTCACGTCAATAGATAGCGGAGTTGTAGATAGAGCTCCTACAGTTGCCAAAACTAGCTCTAGTAGCTCTATCTTTCACAGCTCCACAGATGGCGTCACCCCAGTCTTCTATAGTCACTCTTTTAGCACTGACATCATCTCCCTTTAGCTGCACGTTCTCCGAGCACTTGGGAGTTCCCTAGCGTCTAGAGCAGTCACAGTTTCCTTCAGTGTCTCTCACCTTCGAGACTCCCTCCAGGATGACCCTCTAAGAGCTACCTACGTCGTCTCTACTATGAGTGCTTCCAGCCTATGATGCTCCTCTAGATACTTCCATATAGGAGAGTCTGATTGCACATGCTTCAGCTCTAGCGCGCTCCAAGCCCTCAGCTTTGATTGAGGCTGAGGTGCTCGCAACCTTTGGTGACACAGCACACACGACAACTTCAGCTCCGGGATTGTCGGCCGATCTTGCACCTCACTCGATCTCCACCATTGGCTCGACAACTGCCCCGACTCTACCTATGGTGACGGATGGGCCACCGACTTTGAGCCCTGGCGTCATCGACAGCTACCTCATCGAACCACCCGAGTCCTCTCCACGCGAGTAGACTCTCTTTTTGGTATTTATGCCAAAGGGGGAGAAATTTATTGGGAGCTGGGTTGAGTAGAGCTAGGGGGAGCATTAGTGTTAGGATCAGTGAGACATGAGAGATTTGTTAGTAGCCAGGACTATGAGACTATGTGGATGTTATTTTGCCTCTCATGTAGTCTTATCGCGGTTTGAGACTATCGTGTGTTTGATATTTGGATTTTGTGCTTGGACATGGCATTTGATCTTGAGTATGCCTCATGTTTACCATGTTCATGCATCATGTGTGATACCTTTGTGATTTTATACCATGATTATGTCCACTGTGCCAAATGAGTTCATTTAAATTCAAATCATATCATGCTCTACTCTTATGTTGTCATGAATCACCAAAAAGGGGGAGATTGTGAGAAACATAACCCCAATGTATGATTTTGGTGATTAATGGCATTACTTATTTTTTTACTAACAAGTTCATGATGTGAAGGATTCGATTAAGCTAGTAGTGCTCATTGGTTGACGAATGGAGACCCCTGAAAACCAAAATAATCAAAATGGCCAAGCCATGGGTGGTTAATCGACAAGATTAAGGATGGCTAGCTCTAGGTGCCATAAAAGAAGAAAGAAGGGCATCTAGGGGTTCTTTTTATAGTTGTAGA
>Ga0182179_1000018_pt1 | contig 13059 bp, 9 predicted proteins | sample G5R1MG_30_FD_123221 | JGI IMG/M metagenome (GOLD analysis project Ga0182179, IMG submission 123221) | Switchgrass phyllosphere microbial communities from Michigan, USA - G5R2_MAIN_22AUG2016_LD1 MG | ecosystem: Host-associated > Plants > Phyllosphere > Phylloplane/Leaf | place: USA: Michigan... | reverse complement strand
GTTTACATCTCTGCCACCACATTCCATCGACACATGGGCAGAACTGGAACAGAAGTTCCATTCGTATTTCTTCATAGGAACCAATGAGAAGAAGCTGGTGGATCTTATGAGTTTGAGGCAGAAAGCCAATGAAACGCCAATGGAATATCTCAGGAGGTTCCGAGAAATTAAGAACATGTGTTACTCTCTGAATCTACCGGATGATCAGTTACCAGGAATGGCTATAGCAGGCATGCATCCAGCTGTCAGGGAGAAGCTATTCGGCATGGAGTTTGAGGATCTCGGTCAGCTCTCACATCGTTTGGCAACCATGAGCAATCAGGCTCAAAGCTTCAAGAGAGATAATCGGTTCCAGAAAAGTACTGCTGCTGTAGATATGTACCAGCAATTTCTTGAACAAGCTGAAGAGTTTGAAGATGAAGAGGAGATAGCGGCAGCTGAACTGATGTGGGCTAAAGAACCAACCCAGGTCAGCCAGAGATGGCTGAAACAGAGCAAGGGCACGTATGATTTTGATGTCACCAAACTGGACAAAATCTTTGAACTGTTAGTAAAGGAAGGACGCGTCAAGTTGCCAGAAGGACACCCTATGCTACGAGCTGAAGGAGTTAAGGAGAAGAGATACTGTGGTTTTCATAACACAAATTCTCACTCCATTAATGAATGCAGGGTGTTTAGGATGCGCATCCAGAAGGCTATCCAGGAAGGGCATTTGAAATTCAACGGCAAAATGAAGATTGATGGTGAACCTTTTCCTCAGAACCTAATTGATTTCTCTGTGAACATGGTGTCTGTAAGTGATCCAAAAGGGAAAGGGAAGATACAAGTGTTGACCTCTGCTAGGGCTAAAGAAAGCGGTTCGGTTGATCCAAGCAGACAGATTACCGAAAGGGAGTTACAGCAGAGGACCCAGTTCCCGAATAGCCGAACCGAAGGGGGTGAAACTTCCAGACCGAGAGTGACTTCACGTATCCTCCTAAATAAATGGCAGAGGCAGCAGCAGAAGGAGTACCATCAGAGACAGAAGTTTGCAGAGGAGTATCGCAGGTACGAGGAGGAGATGCATTATCAGGAAGAAGCCGAATATATGATGGAACAAGAACAGTCCCATTGGGGATGCTCATTTTTCAGACACTGTTGGAACGAAGGTCTGAGGTTGCCGTCTAGAAATAATTGCCCAGAGTGCAGTAATCAGTATTATGAGTATAGGCAATCTCGGGTCAACCGCCGATCAATCCATGAAAGACTTGGAGTTCAAATTCCCGAATATGATCGGCGTATAAAATTAAATGATTCTGAAGAATGGAGAAGCAAAAGAATTGCAGATGAGAATTGGGTTGACTATGATGGAGATGGAGATGATGAAGATTACCGAGAATATGTATGGCAGAGAGGTCAATGGTGCCCTCCAGGTCTAAGGAAGAGTCAGAAGAGAAGGGTACAACGTTTAAGGAATAAGGAGCTTAAACAGGCTATAGCCGAAAGGAGGCAAATCTGGCGCCCCAGAAGAAGACTTGACAAATCTGGTCCTTCGGCTGATGTTGCTATGACTTTTTTCCTTCCATCTAAGTTTATGGCTCCCGAGGAACAGAATGTTCAAGAAGAGGTGTATTCGGACTTTGATGAAACCAAATTTCAAGAATTGATGGCTCATCTAGTTCTGGCACATCAAGCAGTATTTGACAAACCATTGAAGCATCGCCATTTGAAGCCACTGTACCTGAGAGGATTTGTTAATGGGAAGCCTCTGACCAAGATGTTTGTTGACGGAGGAGCTGCAATCAATGTTATGCCTTATGCCACTTTCAGGAAGCTTGGCATGACCAATGAAGATCTGCTCAAAACTGACATGGTTCTCAGGGATTTTGCTGGCAACCCTTCTGACACTCGAGGAGCTGTTCATGTTAAATTGATGATTGGTTCAAAGACCTTGATTACAACCTTCTTTGTCATAGACAGCAAGGGGGCATACAGTCTACTCTTAGGAAGGGATTGGATACACGCCAACTGCTGCGTTCCTTCAACAATGCATCAATTTCTGATTCAATGGATTGGGGACGACGTCGAGATTGTCCATGCAGACGATTCGGTAAGCGTTGCTACTGCCGAACCTGCATATTGGGAGTATGATAATGTTGATTGCTTCTCTGGCAAAGTGTGGGAGGTAGGTCCTGTCAATGCTCTTAATGAGGACCAACAGCCGATCCAAGCAGTCGGCTCAAACAACAATTTTTAAATGGGAAATCCAATTGATGGCAATAAAGGAAAACTCGGGCGTGGTTTTATGTCGGCCGACAAGTTAGAAGAAATAGATATTGGTGAAGGTGATAAGCCAAGGCCGACATATATCAGTGCTGGTTTGGAGCAGGAATTCAGGGCAAATTTAATAAATCTTCTAAAAGAATTCAGAGATTGTTTTGCTTGGGATTATTCTGAAATGCCTGGATTGGATCGCTCTATTGTTGAACATCGATTGCCGATTAAGCCTGGGTATCGGCCATATAAACAACCTTCCAGGAAAATATATAAAGATACAGTGTTGGCTGATGTAAAGAAGGAGATTGAACGTTTACTGGAAGCAAACTTTATTCGGCCATGCAGATATACTGAGTGGATCTCAAATATAGTCCCAGTGTACAAGAAAAATGGAAAAATGAGGGTCTGTATAGATTTCAGAGACTTAAATAAAGCCACGCTAATGGATGGATACCCAATGCCAATTGCCGATTTACTAGTGGATGCAGCAGCAGGATATGAAGTTATTAGCTTTATGGATGGTAATGCTGGATACAATTAAATTTTTATGGCAATTGAGGATATTTCTAAGACAGCTTTCAGATGTCCTGGGCATATTGGCTTATTTGAATGGATTGTTATGACCTTTGGATTAAAAAATGCCGGTGCAACTTATCAGAGAGCTATGAATTACATTTTTCATCAGTTGATCGGCAAAATTGTGGAAATTTACATAGACGATGTGGTAGTCAAGTCTAAGGATCATGACAGACATCTAGCCGATCTAAGGACCTTGGAATGCACCAGAAGACATGGTTTGAAGATGAACCCGAATAAATGTGCTTTTGGGGTTTCGGCTGGTGAATTCTTAGGATTTTTGGTTCATAAAGGAGGAATTGAAGTTGGAAAGAAAAGCATGGAAGCCATAGATAAGGTTGTTCCTCCAACCAACCTCATTGAGCTACAGTCGTTATTGGGCAAAATCAATTTCGTGAGAAGATTTATATCTAATTTATCAGAAAGGATATTGCCTTTTTCTCCATTGTTGAAGCTCAAAAAGGGTCAAGAATTTGTATGGGGTGACGTACAGCAAAAGGCTTTTGATGAGATTAAGGAATATATGAAGGCACCACCTGTATTGGTACCTCCACAGCTTACCAAGCCTTTCAAGCTGTACGTGGCGGCCGATAACCTAACAATAGGATCGGCCCTCATGCAAGAATTTGAAGAAAAGGAAAGAGTAGTTGCTTACATTAGCCGAAAATTGCTAGATCCAGAGACAAGGTATTCGGCAATAGAGAAACTCTGCTTATGTGTTTACTATTCATGCACTAAGTTTCGGCATTATTTGTTAACTGCCGAATGTGTGGTGGTTTCAAAATTTGATGTCATCAAGCACATGTTATCAATGCCAATTCTGAATGGGAGAATCGGCAAGTGGGCTTTAGCTTTGTCAGAATTTGATTTAAAGTATGAATCGGCGAAAGCAGTTAAAGGTCAAGTTATTGCTGATTTTATTACTCAACATCGTGATTCTTCCATTGAGATGATGAATATAGCTCCATGGACCTTATTCTTTGATGGCTCATCTTGTGAGAATGGTGGTGGTGTTGGTATTCTTCTAATTTCTCCTCAAGGAGTTACCTTTGAGTTTGCTATTCCTATTGACCCTCATGTTACTAATAATTAAGCTGAGTATGAAGCATTGCTCAGAGGGCTCCAACTTCTTAAAGAGGTAAAGGCCGTTGCAGTTGAAATTTTTGGAGATTCTGAATTAGTGATCAATCAATTGACCGGCCAATATGAGTGTAATAATGAGATATTGAGAATCTATTATGAAGAATGCCGAGAGCTGTTGAAGAATTTTCGGGTAGTGACATTGCATCATATTCCAAGGGAGCATAATGAGGAAGCAAATAAACTGGCTCAAAGTGCTTCTGGATATCGAGAGAATAAAGAAGTCTTCACAATAGATGAGTATGCTTTCGGAGTGAATCAGATAGATAATGATTGGAGAACTGAAATTGCCGATTATCTTAGAAATCCATCACAGAAGGTTTCCCGAAAGCTCAGATATAAAGCTTTCAAGTTTGTGCTCCTTGATGATCAGCTGTACTACAAATCAATAGATGGAGTACTCCTTAAAGCTTGGATCCAGAGGAAGCCAGAAGAATAATGAATGAAGTACATGAAGGCTTATGTGGTGCTCATCAATCAGCTTACTGGATGAAATGGATAATCAGAAGAACAGGTTATTTTTGGCCGACAATGCTAGAGGATTGTTTTGAATATTATAAAGGATGTCAAGATTGTCAGAAGTTTGGTAATATTCAAAGAGCCCCAGCTTCGGCCATGAATCCTATCATTAAGCTTTGGCCGTTTAGAGGATGGGGCATAGATTTAATTGGTCAGATTCATCCTCCATCTAGCAAAGGACACAAGTTCATACTTTTGGCTACAGATTATTTCACTAAGTGGGTTGAAGCTATTCCTTTGAAGAAGGTCACATCTAAAAACATGATCAGCTTTGTTAAGGAGCATATAATCTACAGATTTGGAATTCCCCAAACCATAACAACTGATCAGGGTACCCAATTTACTTCTTCAGAGTTTTGTGATTTTGCCAAAAGTATGGGGATCAAACTGTATAATTCTTCTCCTTATTATGCACAAGCTAATGGTCAAGCAGAAGCATCAAATAAGATCATGATTAAGCTGATCCAGAAAAAGATTGATGAAAAGCCCAAAAAATGGCATTTGATTCTTAATGAGGCATTATGGGCTTACCGAATGACTTGTCATGGAACCACTCAAACATCTCCCTATGAATTGGTATATGGGCATCATGCTGTGTTACCATGGGAAATACAATCAGATTCAAGGCGAGTTGTGCTACAGAAAGATTTGAGAGCCGAAGACTACAAAAATCTGATGATAGATGAGATAGAAGATTTGCATCAGATTCGGCTCAGAGCATTAGAAAATATTGAAAAGAATAAAATGCGTGTTGCCAAGTACTATAACAAGAAGGTTAAAGTAAAACAGTTTGCAGAAGGTGATCTGGTTTGGAAAGCATTGTTGCCAATTGGGACAAAGGATAAGGCATTCGGCAAATGGTCTCCAAATTGGGAAGGACCCCTTCGAGTATGGAAGTGTGTACCTGGCAATGCATATATTTTGAAGACCTTACTGGGAGAAGAGTTCACTAGAGCTATTAATGGAAGATTTCTTAAAAAATATTACCCCAGTATTGAGGTTGGATCATAGAGGATTGGTCCTGAAGGAATAGCCAATGCTAATGCATTGCCTTAAGTAAAATGTATATACTCCACAGATTGGAGAATAGCCGAAACGATATGTGTCGCCTTTAGAGCAAAAAATAAAAAATAATAAAAGGATTTTCAGCAACAGATCAATGGGAGTGTAAAAACGTTTACAGAGTACTTAAAGCATTATGTACATGACACACGGTCGAACGTCACATGGTTGTTCTGCACACAAAAGATCTTACAGATAAATGGTTCCTATTTCTTGGTGGAGTCCTCGTCCTTCTTCTTCATGGCTTCCTTCAGTAGATTGGTGGCAGCATTCAGATGATGCGGAGATAAGCCTCCTTGACGATCGGCTGCTCTCAGTACACTATTAACTGCTTCTTGAAGACAGTTCAGCCGTTCAGTGGTATCTACATAATAAAAGGAGGAAGATTGCAAAATTAATTGTGGGGCCAAGAATCTGATGAAGGAAAAGCAAGAAAAACTTACGGCCAAGATGAACTTCAAGAGCCATGCGGCGTTCACGCTCCACATGTGCATAGGACTCTACAAGGTACATATCTGCATAAAGGGCCCTACATTCACGTTTCTTCTGACGAAGTTGGAGATGAAGGCGTTTGGCATCCTCGACCGAATAATCGTTGTCAGAATCATCAGATGAGTCTGAGGAGATTGGAATCGGAATGAATTCGGTCCCAAATGCGTTTTCTGGGAGAACCTCAAAACTGCCAAAAGAATGAATTGTCAAGGAAAGGGCGTAATTGAAAGCAGATTGGGGGAGATTGCGGAGGAAATAAAATGTACACTGATTTGCGCATTTCCTTGGAGATCTTGGGATCGTGACTAGCAGATGGTTCCTCGACTGGCCTTTTGCCCTTGTCCGCCATTGGGAGGTATTCTTGGAGGAGATTTTGGGACGACGGAGCTATCAAGGTGGAAAACAAAATCTCTAGATGCAAATGACTACGGTGTAAAGGCTTGGTAGGTTCCTGGGAATACGTAAAGCCTGAGGTGCATTAAAGGAGGATATTCAACGTCGCTTGGGTGTTCCAGAATAAAATAAATTTCTTTATTACAAGAGACGTGGTCCAATCGGCTAACCAGAAGTGAGCTTTCGGGTAGGTTTTTGGACTGACTTATTCGGGAAAACCCTAGGCGATTCGGCTCGTCTAGAATAAGATAAGTTTTCTTTGCTGTAAGAGCCGTAGTCCAATCGGCTAATTGGAAACAAGCATTCGGGTAAATCTTCGAGTTGTTCTATTCGGGATTGGCCTAAGAAGTTTGGTTCAGAAGAAAAAACAGCAAGGAATACAATCACAGAGACAAATGTGCATCAAAGAAATTTATTATTCAACCAATCCTATTACAAACTACTCTTTGAATAGCCTGTTAAGGACGGATTGAGCCTGGGTAGATGCGGCGACGGCGGCGGCATGATCTTCATATTGCTCCAGGCGTTCATCGATGTTCTCGATTTCCTCTAGAGGTCCGCCGCGGAAGCCAACCGGCTGCACGGAGTAGTCCTCACCAGTCTGGGAAGACATGGCTGCCAGTCCCATGGAGGCGCCGAGATGCATGCCATAAACAGCAACTTCATCAATGCGGCTGTCTATCGCGTCAAGGCGTGCTTCAGAGTTTTCCCCTTGAGCGTTCACCTTGTCGGCGACCTTGTTTACCGCTGCCTTCAAACGGTCATTCTCTGCAGAAAGGGCTACATGGAAAATTGGGATTGATTAGAGCAGAAATTGATATTTAATTAAAATCAAATCCGAATCGAAAATTCAGTCTGACCAGAGATGGCGTCGCAAAACTGTTTCCGTTCATGCTCCCATTCGGCTTGTTCAATGCCGAATTTCTTGGAGACTGTGGAGTACTCCTCCCGAATGGTGTCCCTCTCTTGGCGGAAAGGGAGGGCCTCCCAGGGGGAGTCCTGGAAGTTGTCTTCTTCAGACATCGGCGAACCCCGGGGTTTTGGGTCATAAAATTCGTCGGATGAGGACGACGTCGCCGATGAACCGGAGGAGTTGGAAGAACTGGAGATTGGGACAGGTTGATCAGAGGTCCCCGGTTGGGTTACTGACACTGGAGGAAGAAGATGCCTCTGGCCGGTAATAGCCCTCGGCCTGATAAATTAAAATCATGAAAAAATTCAGGGAAGATGAACAGTAAACAGAACCGCAAGGGGGCAGAGGATTAGTCTTTACCCATGGCGCTGATGGCGCGGGGTGCGGCTTCCCTCGGCTTCTCCTTCGGCGGGGCGCTTCCCACGATCATCACCGCCCGCCATTGCCGCCTTGGAGTTGATCTTCAGGGTTTTCTCTCTTGCGAACTATGGGGTTTTCTGGCTTGAGGAAACGAAAGCAAGAAGACTTGATTTTACACACTGGTTATTAGCAAAGTCCGGAGCGGTTTACATTTATAGCCCGGCCCGCTGGAAGATCGTGGTGCAATGAAGGTGGAGATCGTGGAGTATATCTCGGAATTCGAAAAAGAAAAAAAATAATGGAAATACCAAACGACGCAGCATGATTTTTTCGGAGCCGGTATCAAAATCGGATTCGGCTAAAGCGAGGCCGTTACTGTTTGAATACGGATTCGACTAAATTCCCAGTCGGTAAAATAAACGATGCAGAAAAGCTTAACTATTCGGGAATGCATTACACAATGTTTGAGTTACATAAACGAGCATATCATAAGTTCAGACAATGTTTGATCGCATTTACAACATCAGTGTTGATCCTGCCAACATCAATCAGCAGTTCCTGATCATCCTCTTCAGAGTCTTGTATTTTGGTGAGCCTTGCTTTTAGCTGCTGATCCTCCTTAATGGTCGCCTTAATTTCTTTTTTGGCTACTTCTATGGATTCCGGAAGACCAGCAATTTTATCCTTATGAGATTGGATCTTAGAATTCAACTGTGCCAGTTGGGCTTCCAGTTCAGCTTTTTGATCTTCCATAGTCTTCAGCTCAGGTTGCAATGTGGCCAAAGAAGTTTTAGCAGTTTGGATTTGAGAATGCAGGTCTTTGGCCTTCTGTTTCTTTAAAGCTCTGTCACTAAGCAAAGCAGACCTGGCAGATATGTTCCTGTTGACCCTTTTTATGGCAGAGGAATGTTCACAAAACTTCAACAAAGCCCTGAGATCAGTAGGAATTTTTTGATCAATCAGCTCAATCAAATCCCTTATCTGATCAACATCCTGGATCACGATGTTCACATCTCTGTCTAGCAGGGACAGTATTTTCTTTAGCCGAATTTGATTTTCATCAGACAAGCTTGGTCGTGAAGAGGCCTCTTCACCCTTCTCAGCAATATATTCATCAAGAGTGAAGGAGTAGCTTGTAGTCGGCTTAGTACAGTCCTATGAAAATTGGATCAATTCATCAGATAACAGTATGATCATGCCAGAAGATTGGTCACAGAGAAATTTTTACCTTCTTAGCAGGGTTTCCTTCAAGTGTTTGTTCACCCTGGCCTGGAGAAGAGGTGACAAAGGGCTGATCAGACTCAATATTTTCTTGAGCATGGGAATGAGAAGGAGTTGATTACTGCTCTGATATAGCCGGATTTTCAAAACTCTGTTGCTGGTCAGGGAGATTCGGCTGAGGACAATCGACTTGACCAGAAGACTTGGAACTGATGCTATGATGAGAGGAGGATTCTTCTGCCAACTCTTTAAATAGTTGATCTGTCCCTAAATATTGCATAACAGATAAGGGATCATTAGTGATGTAATATATTGAAATTGGTGAAGAAGAGTCTGGCAATGATTATCGATTTGCTCATCTGATTCATGAGGCTCTGTCCTATCGGTAAAGGCTTGGAAAGAACTTCCACTGGTAACTGGGATATCCCCTAACGTTGAAGAACCAGCCTTTGAATACAAAACAAGAAGGGTGAGTGAGAATAATCAAAATTACTATCAAAAGACAAGAAGATTCATTACCCTCGAAGATGATCTGGTCCTTTTTTATCTTGCCTGCTGAGGTATCTTAACCTTTTTACTCCGGCCAGCTAGGACTTTTCTTTTGCCGATTGCTTTGAGAGGATTTGGGTCCAAAGCTGCCGGGATTTTCATCAGAGTTGCTAAAGTTGGGGCATTATGACCCAGGGCTGGTTTAGGACCAGCACGATAGTATTCAATGGCTCTGATTGGAAGAGCAGGTTCGACATCCTACAATGACAGTGTTAGCTGGAATATGCAAATGACCAGAAATACAGAGTTGGAAGTATAGAGAAATTACCTCACTGTCGGAAGCAAAATGAGGATATAGACCTTGGCACAAGGGATGCACAGGCATATTGAAAATGTGAATATGCCATTCCTGCCACCAGGACACAAATAAAGGATGGGCAAATTCTATTAACTGAAGGAGGGGAGGTTCATACACTGGCAGATCCCATCCGAGCTCAAAAACTCTTTTGGCTTGAAGTTCTTCCTTTATTTCTTCCCTTGGCCTTATGATTTCAGAAAAGAATAGCCTTGGGGGCAATTGATCAAATCCTAGTTGCCTGGCCACCATGTTTGGATTGTAAAATTCATAAGAAGAACAGATTGACCTCCCATGGTGGAATTCAGCTGGCAGAATGCAAGGCTTGATAAAGGAATTGAAAATTTCTGTGGCTTTTGGGTCTGAGCAGCCAGTTGCGAAGCTGAACTTGTGAGGAAGAGTCAGATCATCATTGTCTCTATAAGGAAGCCAAATCGGGTTGTCACAACCTCTGAAGAAAATTTTAAACAAATGACCAATGTCAATATTGATGATGATGGATGATGCTACTTCCCCATATGTCTGACAACCTTTGGTCATCGGCTTGTCACCCTCAGCATAGTTGGTGGAAGGGAAATACAGATTATGAAGATCAACAGAGACTATTCGGTGCATGTACAATTGGAGCCACATCTGAACCAGCCACCAGGGACCATTCACACAAGATATTTCCTTTTCCCCACGCATCTGAACAGTCACCTGATGCATCATGTGATAGACAGCCCCCAGAAGATATTTGCCCAAAGGAATTGCATTTCCTGCAGCTAAGCTTTCTGCCATCACAATGTGATTTAATGTTGGCTCATTAGATTTCCCACAGAAAATAAATCTAGCTAACCACATATTCAGAAAAGCTCTGTACTCTTTGGCAGAAACAGGGCCAGATTCCATATACGTTTGAATATATTTGACCCAGCCAACTCCTGATCTCACGGCTCTCTGAGAACTGGAACCCCTATATTTGAAAGGATACATTGTTCCTGTTATCTTCAGACCAGTCATCATGAATATATCAGCCAAGGTAATTGACATTGGGCCATGGTCGAATATAAAAGCATTTGTGGCATCAGACCAAAAATGGGCGGCTACTATCAACAAGGCATCATTTCTGGGAATTTCTGATAAAGATAGCTCTAAGCAATGGTTTATGTCTATATCATCCCAGTCAGTGCTGCTTTTCTCAAGCATTCTCCTATACCAATTTCTCCATCCCATAATTGGGGGGAACGGCCAGGTTTTGAAGGTGGTCGGCCATTGATTTGGCGGTTTAATTCCGGATTTAAAAGGAATTCTTAGGGTTTCCTTTTCTATAAATTCGACCGAATTAGGATTTCCAGTTGGACCAAGGAAATAAGCATCCGCAAACATTTCAGAAGGAATCAAGATTTCGTTCTTCAAGTTCTTGAATAAAGAGGAGAAGATGATAAAATGAGAGCCGAAAGAAAAAAATCGAGTAAAAGAATTGCCGAATGAAAAGAGAAGAAGGAGGATCACCTGCGGAATTTCGCTCGGAGTCGCCATTGGAGATGTTGAAGGTCCGGATTTGGATTCGATTGCCTTAGGGTTTCGAGATTTTGAGTGGCGGCTACAACGAAAAATAGGGGGAACGAAAATTTTGAACAGTGTCGACCTAAGAAGAAGGAGTTATAGTCAATTTTGGAATAAAACTACATTTATCCCAAAATTGAGGGGGCATGTGTTAACACTGGATTTTGGTAAGCCTGAAGAAGCTGACAGGTGGGCCAGTACAAGATGCTAATGACCCGTGGGAGGATGAAATCGTTCGGCAACATGACATTCGGCAAAAGAGATAGGCGTCCAACATGTGTCGGTACCTCAGCGATTTCCTTGGATGCGGTCGGCTACTTCGGGTGATTTGGCAATCGGCAAACGGAGATGGATGCGATCGGCTACTTTGGGCGATTCGGCAATCGGCAAACGGAGACGGATGCGGTCGGCTATATGAAGCAATTCGGCAATCAGCAGCAGAAACGGATGCGGTCGGCTATTTTAAAGCGTTTCGGCAATCGGCTATCGGAAGAAGGCATTCGGCAGACAGAAAACGGAAGGCGAACTAGCCGATTGAGAAGGAATCACGATGGTGGGCTACAACACGGACTCCAGAGAGACTTGGAGCAAAAGTTGTCCTATTTCTAGAAGATATTACTTGTAATCGTAACATAGTAGAACTCGTATTAGCACCAGGGTATAAATAGGAGCCCTTGGACATTGCAAAGAACACACAACAATACAACCAAAAACCGGCCTCAGCGCCACCTTTTCGAGTCCCTTTTAGTCGAGTCGTCGAGTTCTTCGAGAGGAACCATCGATCCGTCGACCTCCGTAAGTTCCGGCAACCTCGTTACCATGTCTAGTATCATGCGGTGGATTTAGATTATGGTGCAAGTAGTCTTGTTTATCCCGACTGGATGGCCGTGCGGCAGGCGTCTGCTTGATAAGCAGGAGGTCCTTGCTTATGCTTTGTTTATCTCGACTGAATGGCCGTGCAGCAGGCGTTTGCTTGATAGCTTAGCGGGGCAGGATAGTTATCGATTCTTGGTTAGATCAGGAGCCGTGCGGCAGGCTTAGATTTGGCTCAAGGGTTAGTTATCGGCTCTGTTAGATTTGGCAAGATCTAATGGGTTCATCAAGTTACCATGTGTTGCATGCTCTTTTATATGTTTTATTTACATTGTAACACTCTTTTTGCCCAATCTAGATTGATAGGACTCGGCCTCATATCTTTAGATCTATTTAGTCTTTTATGCTTTATGTTAATCTTGTCATGACAAACAGATCATGTGCTCACATTGGCCGAGCTAGATCAATCTAGGTTGTCACGTGTTGTGGGTTCAAGCTTGTTAGACATAAGTGGGCCTTGACAGAGCCGGGTACCGTGCGGCAGATGCAGGCTTTTGGGTTGCTTTAGAGCTAGTCATCCGGTGGACTAGAATTCGATTCAATCTGATAGGTTTTGTTTATGTTTAACTCGTCTTGTTCCTTCAACATGGACCCCAAATCGGCTAACTTAGCCGATACGGTTATGCATTTACGTGTAACTCATATGAGTAGGCTTGTCTAATGATAGTGTCTAGTCCTACGGTGTATCATGTGGTGGATTGCCGATAGGATGAAAAGGGTTTAGGACGATTAGTCGTGCGGCGGACTAATAAGAATAAATCTCTGTCGTTATCATTTAGATTAAGTTTACAAGTATGTTTTACTGTTCGTGCATACACACCTTCACGAGTAGCGAGTACTTACGGATCTGTTTAGGTGATGC
>Ga0182179_1000017_pt1 | contig 13256 bp, 15 predicted proteins | sample G5R1MG_30_FD_123221 | JGI IMG/M metagenome (GOLD analysis project Ga0182179, IMG submission 123221) | Switchgrass phyllosphere microbial communities from Michigan, USA - G5R2_MAIN_22AUG2016_LD1 MG | ecosystem: Host-associated > Plants > Phyllosphere > Phylloplane/Leaf | place: USA: Michigan... | reverse complement strand
TTTCCTTAGCTTGAGAACGCCAAAAGAACGCCAAAAAGTGGTAGCCGTGTTATCCGATTGATCCCGGCGAATTGAGGAGTCCACAGGGTGTTGATTGTTGAACCGGGATGAATCGGACCGCTGACACGTCAGCAAGCTGTCACATTTGTGATTCGCGATTGACAGGTCAGTGAGTTCGGTGTAACCGATCCGAACAAAACAAAAAACAAAACAAATGCAGGAAACGACACAAATATATGAATAAAATAAAATAAATATCTATCATGTGAACATCAACTCCCAAATGGAATGATGGGAAGAAAAGGCGAGTTCATAAGACTCCACCTGTTTAAGTTTGACATGTATTGATATAGATGAAAGAAAAGGCTGCAGTTTGAACTTATTGATCTGGTCAATGTAATACAATGCAAGTAGTATGTATTGAGGCCAAAACAACTCAAATCTAACTTTGCTATAGTTTGATGAGAAACGAACTGACATAACCGGAGTTGTCATAACATACAATAATATTCTTGTAAGCTAAGATTGAAAGGCTTGTTCATAATATCTGAAAGCTTGGGACATGCAACATAACTAGGCAGAAGTTGCCATAGTATTTTGAGTTCATACTACTTACAACATGTGGCTGTTATGAAAATTGCATGCTTTGATGAAAGAAACATGTGAGTTGAGAACAAAGGAGAAATGAGTGCAGGGATAAGGAAGCATTTTGTAAATGTTTGAGTTCGGATGACATATGCAGAACAGTGATGACATAATAATGATATAGGAATAATATGAAATCATAATTGGGATCAATCTGTTTGTATCTATGATATTCCAAGAAAATCAAGTATGTGAATTGATCAACACAATTTTTCAAGCAAACTTTGTGAGAGGAGCCATATGATTACGTTGGAATGTGAAAGAATAAATGATTGTTCATGGATTTCATTGGCCAATGGGGAATATGAATTTTCCATTTTGGGGTAACCCAATGTGAGGGAGTGGTTAATAATTCAGTGGTATGATAAAAGAAATATATTCATGATAGGAGTCAACACTTATTCATAAAACAGGTTGGAGGTGATAAAATAATCCAGAATGTGTATTCATTATTCACAACACCCATCTTTTTATGAACATGAGATATGATAACCAACAAGGTGATGAACAAGATATTGAGACACACAACTCGCTGGGAATACCATTTATCACCCTTTGATCCAGAGGCCATCATTATATGATTTGGGTCAATTTCAGAGGTTGGCATCAAATGACATCAATGATCAAAATTGAGAAAACATATTCTAATTGACAAACGACAAAGACAACCAAAAAGAACATTTTGGGGCATGAGCCAATCATAATTAAGCCCGGCGGGCTTAAATGATGATCTGTAAAGGTTCAAATTCAGTAATTGTGCCTATAATCAAATGGTGGAAGATAGTAAAGCAAAGGAAATGTAGAAAAGAGGATTACTAAAGCAAGTATATATCATCCACCTGGTCTGGCCAAAGAGGGATAGGGGAATGGAAAGGTGTATTTTATCATGAGAGTTAACTAGGGGTAAATATCCTGTTTCTTAATAAGTATAAAGATATATTTCTCTTGAAAATGTGAATTTCACCTGATCATATTAAGCCCGGCGGGCTTAATTGTAGTGGATGTAATTAATTTGAGGGTCAGGTAAGGACCAACTGGAATATGGATCTGGGAGCAGTTAACATGAAAAATTGTAATGGAGAGAGGCAATGGTTGATGGCTGGTTAAATTCTGATGGATTTTAATGGCTTCATATTCACTTGGAAAGACAGGGCAACACAGGAATAGCTAGATACATATTAAGCAAGCCAGGTTTAAATGAGCTTCTCCTATTCCCTGAGATAACATGAGTGCCCTCATACCAAACAAAAATTAAGCCCGCCGGGCTTAATTCTGTTGAGGAGCAACCTGCACCTCATCACAAAAGAGGAGATTCCTGATGCCTCGTGTTGGGTTCTTCTACTTCAATGCTTGTGGAGGAGCAAATAGTTGAGCTTTCATTAAGCCCGCCGGGCTTAATTGTTTTGTGCTCAGCTGCAAGAGGTCAAAAAGTAGGATAGCATTACAGACTCTTTAAAAAAGAAATCACATTCAAACAAATACAAGGGCTATTGAAGAAAAGGAATACTTGGAATGTTGAAGGAATTGCTCTCCCTGGTGGTAGAGTTGATATAATCATGAGCAATACAAGTGGCAAGTTTGTGACGGGTAGGAATAATAAATTTGGAAACATCATCTGGATGGTTTATGACAGAGGAGAGTATTTGTCGAATGTAGCTACCAAGATTGATCCAGATATCCTCAGTGGGGGAAGTGGTGCCAGAGGATGCAATATGGATTTCATGGAAAGAGCACAAGATTTCAAGACAATCACTGATGGTGTATTGTCGGTGGTCTCGAGTAGCAACAAACATACCTCTGACGCCAGCAATGAGGAAGAGAATGAGGGGAAAGAAATTGGTTTTGCTTTCAATCTTGCTGAGAGATTGTTGGTCGTTGATTTTTGGTTTCTTGCGTGGATTGTGTGGCTGGCTGAAAGCTGTTTGGTTGACCGTCTCTTGCGAATGAGCTTGCATGATCGTGTAACCCATCATCATCTCAATGACGGTCTTCTTGACCTCCTCCAAAGCATCATGAACAGTAGGTGGGTTTCTTGATGGAACAACTTGCTGGGAAGTTGTCTGCTCGGGTTCGGGGTCTTGAGTTATCATGGTCTGACTAGGCATTGGCATGGTGTTCTTGAGGCTATCGAGCCAGGACAGGACAGTTACATGTCGGTTGAGGGATTTGGGATCGGATTGGATGGTTGGGGCTGTTCTGGTTTCATCGGATATCATGAGAATTGAGATAGCCACTGCTCGGGCCCATTGAATGTTGGCTCGAGAAGGAGGGGGGTTGATGACTGAGCCTAAAACACGGAACAAGTTTGACTCGATGTGGGGGGATCTTTGATGTAGTGGGAGGATTGGTTTAGTTGCCACAACTTCCTTTTTTGCGAGGTCCAGATTGATGACCTGGGGTGCACACCAAATTTCGTGGTCTGAATAAGCAAGAAACTGCTTGCCTGAACACATCATAAAAGTCTAGAGTCAGCTTAAAAGAAGAAGAGAAAAAAGAAAGGAAAACAATACTGACTTGATTCAGCAATTTCTTTGGTCCAATTATCATAATTGAACTCAGCAGTGTTATGGATGAAGGCCGTGGCAGGTGGACGAAAATCTTCAGGTGAATCCAAGCGAAGCTTGAGAAGATATTCGAATGAGTGGCAGCCTTGATGCCACTTGGGCTTTGAGACTCGACCCTTACGAAAAGTGTTGGCCAATCCTGCAATGATCTGATAAAGTGGTTTGCTGGTAATAATAGTGAAGTTTTCTGGGGATCTTTCTGGATTGGAATCAATGGGGGGAGCGGGCAGGTTTGTGGTGGAGTCGTGACTAGGATGGATAGTGGTCGATTGGTTTGGTTGAATTGATTCATTTTCTGCTTCGGGGTTGTTGGTTTGGTGTTCATTTTCTTCATTTGTTTCGGCATCAGAAGGGACAGTGGAGAGAGGTGAAGAATCACGATGTTGAGAACGAGAATCCGAATGGTCTGGAGTTTGTTCACTTTGGCGACGCTTTCTATGAGTTTGATTGAGCGGTGTGGAAGGGGGAGGTTGGTTGGGAGAGGATTCGGGATTGATCACACTGGCTAGACGAGCAGAGTGACGACGACTAGTTTCTTCATTGGCCGGGTTTGATGCAGGAGCCTGGGAGGTTTGGTGGTTGTTGGCTGTGTCACTGGGAGGATTGTTGCTGCCAACTGATTGTCTGTTGAGCTCGTGAGAGGTGGAAGGAGTATCATCGTGTTGGGAACTCGGGGTGGGATCTATTTCCATCATGTTGGTGTTTTCGTCATCATGTTGAGCTTCATTGCCATGAGAGTGGGAAGAATTGGAAGTTGATATGCGAGAGGTGATTGAGGTTGGCTTGGTGCCTTTTTTTTTGGGCTTGTAGGTGCGTGGGCGTGGAGTAGAGGTGGAGGGGCGTGTGATGGTTGGGTCGGTTTTAGGCTTGACACTAAGACACTCTTCCATTGGGAGTTCTTTGGTCTTCTGGTATTCTGGACATCATGGGAGGGGATTCAGAGATATGATTGAAAACTGAAAGGAAGAAACAAAACTCACCTCGGCAAAGCTCCTCAATGTGTTGGATCATGGTATCACAATCCTTTCTGATGGACTTGGGGAGTCGTAATTTGGATGCTGTGCTGGCTAAGTCGCGGCATTGTTGGACATTGTTGAGGAACTCCTCTTCTCCAATCTCTTGAATTTCAGAGTTCAGCAGTGGTTCACTGTCAACTCTGGTGGGTCCTGAAGATTGAGCTTTCTGGGTGGGAAGTGATGGGTTTGCCTGCGTCAATCGAAAAACTCTTCGGTATCCATTGTCATCTGAGTGGAATAGGGGTGAGGAAAGAATAACAGTGAGTATTGAGGGAAATAAATACAAAGTAGGAGGACATGTTGCTGGGCTCACCGGGAGGAGGTGTAGGTTCCTTATGAATCACAGATTGGGGTCGCTGATCAGGGGTACCTTCAACCTGTACAGATTCAGGGATCTGTTCGTTCTGATTGGTCATTTTTTGTGAATTTGTTGAAAAGATACTTGACAAAAGGTGATCCTTGTACCAGGAGATGATGGATGATGGAATCGATATTTATATCAAGAAATAAGATGAACAGGAGGGGGGAACTGGTGGAAAAGGCCCTGGGGAGGCTTCCTCTTATGGGCTCATCAGAAGCACCAAATGGATTCAATGTTTGAATAAAATCTCCCATTAGAGCGTGATCCCCCCTTGTGTGTGGGACAGTGGAGATTACACTACAATTGACCTGGCTAAGGAAACACGGGACAATCGGCCTGTGACCAAATAATTGGGGATAATGGGGAAGCCATGCACACAGCCTGAGAAGTCATCCAACAAAGCATGATTACCTCAGTTAACACGGTTTGTAGTAAATCAGTTTTTTGCGTGTTTAAGCATGGTATTGCTCTATGATGTGATGTAACTATACTTAAAAATGCTGAGCAAGCAACATGAGTTTTTCAAGATCTATTGGCCTCACACGAGACTATAAATAAGGTACACATAATCAAGCTCTTGATGATGTCACGCTATTCACATGGTTCAGCTCCATATGCCACCCATCTAACACATTTTGTAAATCCAAATCATAGTGTATGAGGGACGAAAGTCAACGGATGGGGAAAATATCTGGTGAGCTTGAGAAGCTTAATATTAATGTGAGTGTGTTTTGAAAAAAAAATCTGTGATGAGATTCATGTCTCTGATTGCTGCATGAGTCTCACATGGTTTGCAGAAACAATGAATTGTGAAACTGAACATGTCATGTTCCAATGAAGGAGGAGTAAATTTAAGCCCGGCGGGCTTAATCCAGGAAAAAAAAAAAGACACGGGACATGGGTGACAAGGTTGTAGAATATTGACCGTTGGTAGAAACTCTTGTCTTTGGCCATCCAGAGATACATTGGAGATCAAATGGGCATAGTGATAATCAAGAGATGGGTTGGTACACAAATACTTCCCATGGCAACTACTCAATAATGATTTCATTCTACGTGACAAAGTTAGAATTGAGGGATGAAAAAATAACATCAGTGAAAGTTCAACCCAATGCATAATGAAAGAAAACTGCTCACGTTAGAAGTGGTTGCCATCTCCATTGACGTCGAGCTTTGATCGACTTCCTTTCCCTTTGAGCCTCCGGCTCTAGTGGGACTGGCGGGGGGGGAGGGGGTGTCATTCCATGGTCTGATTGGAGGGCCTACAGTTGAATCATTGGAATAAGAGGCATTGTTCTACCAAAAAAAATGAATGGAAAAAAAAACTCACCAAGACCCAATTCCTCCCTTCTGGCAACCCAAATGTCTCGTATTTGCGGCACCTCGTTCAATGGGATACCCTTGGATTCTGCCTCCTCATTGGCATCCAGCTGCAAGGCTTTGGCCGCAAACCAATTTGTCGCATCCAACCAGCGCTTGTAGAGCTTGTGGTCGGTCTTGATTGAGGTGTAGTTGCGGTCACAAAGAGAGGTATCGTTCGCAGGCTCCCAAAGTTTGACAGTTTCTATGAAGCGGACCTCCGTATGATAGAGCCATTCATAAAGGCAAGTGATTTCACTCTCCTTGCGAGTATATTTGAAGTCGGTGGAGTCAGAGTTGACACTCATTGGGAGAACTACGGTCAAGATGTGAGTATATAGAGTATGGGGGGGGGGAACAAGAAATGTGTGATTGTAATGTAATGATATGATTTTCACTCTGGATTGGGGACTTTGTGGATGGTGGTGAAGATCGATCTCCGGAGGCAGATCAATTTATAGCTGTGAAATCAGGGAACATGTTGGTCATGGTTTTTCTCAAAAGGAATCAATGTAACAGAGATAGCAAGGCATATTGGGGTTCAATACGCATCACATGATTGATGGTTGATGACAACAAGTCACCACACATCCAAATAATGCTATGCAGTTTTTTGCTTGGTGCCACAACTTTGAACAAATGCCAGCAGTTTGCTGCATTATATCAAGCAATATATTGTCTTCACACACATGCATATATCCCGCATTCCAACCTGCAGGATTCCTCAAGAAGGATGTTGGGTACCACCGGGTTGCTTTAACTATCAAAGGGATTTTGGGTGGGTTGCTGTTGTTTTGGTGATTGAGCTTTGTGTGCAGCCTCTACAATGTGCCGTGCAACATCACACATGGAAGTTGAATTGATTTGAGAGATGGGATTTACACTGTTTGTATCTCACTTGTATCTCAAGTTGATCCATGGGGATACGTCAGAGATAGGGCTTGGTTACAGCTTCTTTGAACAACCTATCTCCTTCCAATTCAATTTGAATCATATGCAGTTCAATCATTTGATGGAATTGACCAAATGACCTCACATAAAGAATGTGTTGGGATTAATTGAGCGATAAGGCATTCAAACATTCTAGATAGAAATAATTCTTCCTACAATGAATTACATGGATATTCCATTAGGGTGAAGAAAATGCTATCCATTTCTGCACCCGTGGTGCAGCAATCCTCATCAGCTGCTAACATCTTCGTGTACATAAAAAGCGACTGTTCATGCATTATTATGGCCTCGAGAATTTTTGACTGGTTGTGATCATATGAACTGATGGTTCATTACGATACATATGGGTGGTGATGTAGCTATTGATGTATGCTCAGAGTGAACATTGTCAAAGTCCTCCGTTTGAATTTAATATTAAATGAAATCAGGTATAGGAGATCATCATGCATTATGCCAAATAGTCATCCACAAACCAAAACCTGCGTTGATTTCAGAATCCCATAATTACTCAATTGAATCATGCATGACTTTATCTTAGCAATAAGCCCGCCGGGCTTAACAGTTGAAATTAATTTGAATTGTATTTATTAAACCCGCCGGGCTTAGCAAGTCACCAAACAACTCCTCGACTATCCATATCAAACCTTGCATCTCAGTGTTCTCATATTATCGCAACGTCCAAAAAACACTTCAACTTACTTAGTAACTGACTGAAGAATGTAAGAAGAACATTCTCCAGGCCTCCCTGGCTGGATGATATATAATTGTATTATGCCTAACACCCTTGTTAAGCCTTTCGGATAAGCCTACTCATTTCATATACCCAAAATACATCAAATATGCACTTGTGAATTATATTAGAAGTTATTCATTTGTAGTGGCATGTGAACATCTTCAAACTTCCTTCGGAGGTCATCATGAAATGGAATTCAGTACTTCAGTTGCAATCACAAAATAAAACAGTGCTTTGCCCCGGGTCTTGCAGATGATCATGACTTATTCACAGAGAACCAGAACCCTGCCATCAGTGATCATCAGGCTTTGTCTTACCAATTGGAAACATTCTGGCCACCAGGTTTTGACATAGGATTCAATCCATTTTGTTCTTGGAATATTCAATATCTTTAGTGTATATTCTGCATGTCTTTTGGTGATACAAAATGTTGGCAAGATGATTTTGAGTAAGATTAATTATTTATTTCCCCTGTGGCCAAAATGTTTGTTGGGTGATGAACACAATCACTTGGCTAATCAGCAGTTGTATGATGAGTAAGCTCCATGGCTACAACAATGTTGTGACCCTTTCTTTGTGAACTCTAGCCTTGAAGTTGAGCAAAACCAATCTTTCCTTGATTGTGCATGCTTTTTATAATCAACATAATAATTTTTAATGGACGTGTATTGAAATCTGAGAACCAAATCTCATTATCTCAGTACTTTGGATTTCTGATTGCATGTTGAATTAACCCCATCTTATGGTCCAGATGGAACCCTCCACACATAACACATCTCAAGCAGCACAGGGACAATTTTTCCAAGTTGCCACATTGCTCCAGGATGTAAATATAATTCCTATACTGCTTTCTCCCTCAGTATCCCAGGCCATATAAATTTGTGCATGCCACAAATTTTCTATGGGAAAATTAAATGAGTTGAAAAAACAGAGATTTTCACTGCATTCCATAATGCTGAAAATTGAAATTCATTATCTTAACCACTGGCTCATGCTGTCTCCTGCTGATGTTTAAAAAAATACCAAGTTTCCAACAAATCATTATATTCATCAGTGATAAAATTACGAGGATACTCAAATTTACCTTTTCAGGCTGGGTTTTTCCCCTCTTTGGAAACATCACAATTTATCTGGAAGTTTAATATAACAGCCCTTTCCATTTCATGTTATTTTCAAATTCTTTTAAAAATTATCCTTTGTGCATATTTGAGACATTTCAAACTGAGAATATGTTGAACATTCTTCTTGTGTGTAACATTCAACCAGAAAAAACAATCCCCCCAAATTGAGTCATTGTATTCAATGAGATATCTTGCAATCATACACAAATTTCTTGGTTTATGCTGGTGTGGATCATTATAGGCCATGATGGTATTTATGAATTATTCACCCCCAAAGAAACCAATCAATCTGGATTTTACAGTCATAAGTGTTTGAAAGAATAGTAATGTTCTCCAAAACATGTGCATATAATCACAGAGGAAGTCCTTCCATGCACAACTCCAAATATAAATTTATCATCTATGAAACCAATAAGGAAAAGACCACTCCGCAAGGTTTGTGGAACAGCCCCATAGATTAATCAAACTTCGAAGGCTTTTTTACACCCCATGGTGGAATTTCAACCACTTAGATATCTCCATTGATATCCACAATGTATTTACACAAGTGCTCCAGCCACCTTATTTCTGAGGAGGGAACTGACCAAAAAACATTCTTCTATGAATATTGATACTTTATTGACTTGTCATAATCAGTCCTATGTTCCTACCAAAATTCACCAACAGCACGCCCAGTCATGTCAACATACTTCCAAAAAAATACAAGTGGATCCATCATCAACTAACTGATGATCCTCCAGATCTTTTAGGATTTTGAGGCACCAATATACCAATCAAAATTTACCCAGACCACTAACCAAAATATGAATTCAACAAAGCTATGGAAACATATCCTTTTTCAAGGCAATTGATAGTCTCCATGTGATAGAATAATAATGATGAAAGCTGAGGTAATAATACAGCAGAAAAGAATAATTCACTGGGGTTTCTTCTTCTTCATCATGGTTCGCTCAGGACTGGTGTTTAATTGAAATTTTTTTGGAGTAAATCTGGTGGGACCTTCATAAAGAAAATTTTAGTCAAAAGTTGAACGGATGCACATTGCTAAAGAACACCACATACTCAACTTCCACCACTTGGGCCTTGAATTGGTGACATGCCCTGATCACCCATACTTGTTGGCCTACCACCTTGGCCCAAAACAGCTCCCCGACGGATCGTCATTTCATTCAACTCCCTTGCCATTCGTTCCAAACCAATGGCTTCACGTGCTTTGATGTGCTCTCGTTCGACGGTGGACAAACTTTCAAGATATACCGGATTGTACGCATCAATGGGAAGTTTTCGGGGGACTGATACTAGGTTGATTTCCAAGGGAGTTTCCACATTAATAGCATCCCGGTCAATCATTCGGTGAATTGCCTTCATTGACGTGGTTGTTTTGGCCATGGTCAAGGAGATTTCATCCAACTTAGAACAGCATAGGTTGAATGCCTCACTCCTCCATCCGCAAAGGATCCGCTTTGGTTTACCCGGCGCTGGTTGATCCTCCCAATCAGAGACAGTTTCCTTGGTAAATATAGCAGCCAAGGAAGAATTATTATTCATTTTTTTAAGTGAAACATCTCGCCTGTTGCCTGAAATCTTCAACACAGTAGAGCACCACAAACTATCAGTTAGATTTCATCTAAAAGAAACAAAAATAAATCATTACCTTTTGTTTCATTCGGGTGATTGAAGCCTTCCTTGCCTTTTCTGCCTTGCGCTCAATCGAAGACTGCCCTTCAGCCCCCCCCACTCGCTTCATTTCCTTTCCCTGGCCTTGCACCCATCGATCCAATATTTTTTCCATACAGCCAGTTTCCCCCCACAAGTTTCCGGGCTGTCCTTTTGCCCACGAATGGTAATGCTTGATGATGATAGTTCCAAGAGTCGAGTTCCAAAGAGATGCGGAGAAGGAGCTAGCATCCCATTCAAAAGTTATACGTCCAAATCCCGCAAATTGGATGTCCTGTTCGCAAGCTTTTTTCACATTGAGTGATATGTTGAGCTCACTGTTGACCACATCTGGCGCTGAGAAAAATGCTGGTGGAGCCGAGGCCTTTCGAATGCGTGCAAGTTCATCACTGTAAAGCTGTTTGAAGTTTTGTTTTGGGACTTCCTTATGCTTCTCCGAAAAGTCCTCCATATGTTTCATCATTCGGGCATAGCGTTTGTCAGTCCATTCATGCCAAGTAGCCCACTCTTGTTGGGTTGGGGCTTGCGGATACGTTTCGACAGTGCTGGGCATTCCCATCAGAAATCTTGCAAAGGCCCTAATTGATCGGCATATCGCAGAAGATTGGTTCGGGAGTCCTTTTGCAAGAACCACACGGCGCACTTTTCGAATATTTCCCAGGGAGCTTTCATTAGCCCTTTTTCTCTTCTCTTGCTGAATCCTGATTTTGAGGGAAACTTCAGGATCATCGGGTTCACTTTTGGAATCTTCAAACACAGCAAACATATTTCTGTTAGTTTCTCAAGTGCACTCAAGTCTACATGATCTAACCAAAAGATACGTACCATCATCATCAGAACTGCTTTCATTTTCACCTTGCAAAACCCTCTCAAAGTCTGAGTCCTGCCCCGCCACATTATCCTCTTCATCTTGCAAGTTGGGCCCCCCAGGATTCCCACTCGGACCTTCTCCAACATCCATATGATCGCTTTCCATTTTTAGAGTCCTCTTCTTGAGTTAGAGTGCAGTGATTAATCAGCACATAAGTCACCCGGGAGTATTATTAGTGCTACATAGAGAAAACAAACCTCTTTCACTCAAAATTTAATGTAAAATCCAGCACGAAATGATGATCTAAGTAGGCATGAAGCCCCGTGGGCAGGATTAAATCTTTTGAGATGATTGTGGAGCAAGATGTGTTGTTCTCAAATTCACCCGCGTCAGTCATATCTCCACATATATTTTCCAGGGAAATAAATTTCTTGCCCCTTTAATATTTGGACCACCAACACATTTATGCAAGATACACATGATTCAAAAAATTACCTTTGAACAAGTCAACAAATATCGGCATCAGCAAAAAAAACTCATTTTGGTGGTCTTTTCAATTAATTTCATGCGCAACACAGAATTTATGGTGGCCTTTCCCAAGTTTTCATAAATGTGATGCAAGGACTTTCCAAATCTGCTATTCATCGTTCAATCTCCATGCCTGTTTGGAATCATCACCCAAAGTCAGCTGGGTATTATTCATTCAAAGTGGTCATAAGTATCACTGACCACATTTCCAAGGGATACCGCAGATATTGTCTTCCTGCTGATTCCAAAGGTCCCTTCCACATTCTCAAGTATTGCAATATGTCCTACTACCATTGATTGATGTACCACCTCGGCTTTTTCCAACTTGTTTGCATACAACAATTGTGTGTTCAGCTGTTTGAGATCTTTGTATGGATTCTTTGGGGCATCCCATGATCGCAATGTTTCAAAGGGCCGAACCAATAGCCAAATAGTCTCATTGGAGTTTGACTTGAACAACAAGGTGATCCTCCCAAAAACCCTTTGACCAAATCTGGAGAACTCGATGTTGGAATTTCCTGGTGGTTCGACATACAAATCCTTTGCAGCCTTGTATTGTCGATTGAACATTTTTAGAGTCTTCACTTTGGTCACAACACCCTCTGAACCTTCCTCCCCTTCCCGATCCAGGCCAAATTTTGCTAGTTGCATCAACCATTGTTTGAAGGCATGTTGTTCAAGTTTGGTAACCTTCAGTTTGGTTGATGACTTCTCCATTTGGCCGCTTGAACTTGCCAATCCCATCATGTTGATTCCAGATTGATTCACTAATCCATAGTAGTGCGCTTTCTGGTTCCACGTGTTCATCAAGGTTTTGTGCATCTCCCCTGTAGGCCGTGAAAAACATATGCAGCATAAATTCCATGCCGTTTAAAATTCACATGATTAAATAAGTTTGATTTACATACCTAGATGAGAGTTGTTTGGAATTTTCCCTAGCATTCCATTCAGTCTTTCTTGAGCCCAAGCTGCCGTTGCCATGGGTGGACCAAACCTCTTGATGACTTCTGGATAATGCTGTGTTACGTGGATATTTGGTTTGCTCTTCACTGAAGGCCAGCCATGTCGGAGGAGATGTCGGTATTCATTGATCAATTGGGAGAACTTCTGGATATCGCTAGAGTCTATTTGGTGCTTCATGATGATGTTGGTTATCTCAATAATTTTGAGAGTTGAATCACGTAAAACTTCCCGGTGTGTCAGTCCACTTTCACCCTTAATTCTTTTCGACTGCCAGTCATTTCCAATTACCCAATACGGAACAATGGCCAGAGGGAAATATACTGTATAAAGAATAAACCACTCCGAGGCCTTGAGTGATCCTGCACCTGACATTCCGAACTTCTTGGGAACCCTTGAGACCCAAGTTGGTATAATAGTGTGAGTTATGACATCATGCAGCACCCTCAGCTCCTCCTTTGAAATTCCCGGCTCATCTTCACCGTAATCACCCTCTTCATTCCCCTCCTGCTGCTCTTCTTCTCCTTCAA
>Ga0182179_1000015_pt1 | contig 13396 bp, 15 predicted proteins | sample G5R1MG_30_FD_123221 | JGI IMG/M metagenome (GOLD analysis project Ga0182179, IMG submission 123221) | Switchgrass phyllosphere microbial communities from Michigan, USA - G5R2_MAIN_22AUG2016_LD1 MG | ecosystem: Host-associated > Plants > Phyllosphere > Phylloplane/Leaf | place: USA: Michigan... | reverse complement strand
TATTTATTTTTTCCCCCCCCCCCCCCCCCCCTCCAGCCCTCCTCCATCAAAATTTGGAGCATTTGTTTAACACTTGGGCAAAGATGGAAGCGTGTAAACATAGCTTATTGTTACCATTGGCACGGGCAGCTAACCAACCAAAAACTTTTCTAGATACTTTTCAGGGGGCACATACGAACTCCAGTTCCGGAATCCATTGCACTCCATAGATGATAAGATGATCAATGCGTGCTGATCTATTGAGTCTCAAGCAATGTGTTTCTTATGTTCCCATAGAGATGATTGTTTATTTATTTTCGTGTTGCTCCACGGGCCTGCCATGTATCTGGTGCCAGCATAACTGTGTCAGATCGTCGATCGGCATAGGTAAGGTAGCCAACTAGCCAGCAGTAGAATATGTACAGGAATTCCGCCCAATTCCATTCCATTGAATGGAGGAAGGACATGCAGATAAAGAGTTCACGGCTGTTGAATTCCGTCGTACAGTACGTAGAACATGCCGTAGATGTCCACGGCTGTCCATGTGGAGCAAGCATCCCTGCGTGATCTTGACGGCGGATGGATCATGTGCATATCTAGCTAGTTTCTTTCAAATTCCCAATGTCTCCCATGCCCAACAGAAGACTCACACACTCACCACCATTTGCTTCAACAATCAACACAACGAAATCAACAACGATTAAGTAACTACCTTCACCAGGCCTGCCTCGCCCCACGCTTGGATAGATATAGAGATGAATTGCGACCATTGGTGGTGAGTTACACCAGGAGTTTTACCCTAGACTTAGAAAGGACAAATGCCCTTAAATTATGTATCTCTATGTTCTAGCAATGCCTGCATGCTATATATATCCTTGCACGGGAAGACAATATATATTTGGAAAAGAAATACAGATATTATTGGTGGTACCAAAGGCCGCACATGCATGCCTCGGCCAGGAGAAACTCTGTTTAGGGTGCTGTTTTGGTGTTAAGCTGTGTCGGTTAAACAAGCCATGGGTTGAGTTGTGACTTTGGGCTTAATAATGTAGGTCTGATTCTCCACCTGTGGAGATGAAGCCGGGAACTCTCTGTTTCCATTATCTAAAAAAAAAAATCAAAGGCCGCACATACATGTGCTTGGGAACTAAGAGAAGTACATTCCTTTGTAAAAGAAAAGAACCAGGCCTTCCCCTTTATTCATTTCATCTCCTCGAGCTGAAGAGGAAACACTCCGTGTTCGGATGTGCTACCTGCTGCTGCGGCTGTGCAGCCAGCAAGTCAAATCAACTGTGCATTTGGTTTGCGGTGCAGTCCCGCAACTGAAGTTATCAATGTTTGGTTAGCACTTCCTATTCATGTAACATCAAAAGGGTCCCATTTTTTTTTCATAAAGATAGCATCTTATTAAAAACAAAGGACGTTAGTGTTATCTACAATGTACTATGACAGTAAATAGTACTATGGGGGTGTTTGGTTCCTATGGGTTTTTATAGAATCTAGATAATGAATAGAATCTAGGTCCTTTGGATTTTGTGCTCAAGAGATTAAAAAAACACCTAAAATCTTGAGTTGTTTGATTTCCATAGAAGATTTTTTGCTTCTAGAATCCAATAACCCAAGAACCAAACACCCCCTATGACATTTCTGTCATCAGCAGCATCTTTTCAAGATTTAATGGCCCTTAACGAAATGCATCTACAATGTAATATATATGGCAGTAAACACAGGCTATGGATATGTGGATGGCGCCACGACCAGGGGAAGAGAGATAGAAGTTCGTTTATTTAACATCCAGCCAATTTGTTGCAACATTTAGTAGGGAAGAAATGTGTTGCGTACATGTACATTTAGGTAATATGAACTTATATGTTCATCTACTTACAAAATCAACAATAATTAGAATAGCCATGTGGCCCGGCTACGGACATCCATGAATTACTAAAGGTATTGTTGCTTGATGAGCGTTCGTACAACTGGATAAGGCGCGATAGAAGCAGGGTAGGTTTGACAAACCAGAGACTGAAGAAGTTGTACGGAAAATTTTGGACTATAACAAGCAACAAAAGGATGGCAAGTTCATCCCTAATAGGGAGAAGGATGCCCTAACCCTCAGCCTAGGCAACAAGGAGCACGGAGACCGCGTGCGAGGCATATCTTCTAAGGTAAACTAGAAGGAAGGGTTCGTTCAAGGCAGGGCTAGATATAAAAGGCATGATCGGTTCAGGGAGATGATCAGAGAAGAAGCCGATGCTTTATTTTTAGAACGAGTTCTTGGTCTTTGTTTGGATCAAATCCATCAATTTGACACAGTGAATCATGAGCCAGGATCCCTTGCTATCCCGAAAGTAACAGAGCCGAGCATGGTTGCCGATCCGCTGGATCACCGTGCTCATTACTAATTCCTGTGGGCAAGCATGGGAGGGTTGAAGTGGTGGGCAACGCACTGGCTATTCCTGGCGATATGTTTCACGGAACTCCTATTCCGCCAGGATATATCCATGTCCAAGTGATTTCGATCGACCCTAAGCATGCGGAAGAACCAATAGACATCCCTACGCCAGAGCCAGGGCCCATACACCTCCTCAGAGAAGCTGTGGACCAATTCATATTATGGAACAAGAAAGAGATCCGCGTGATGCCTTTGCTCGATCAAGGACAACCAGATGAGCAGGCGAACCCGCCGTCACCATCTCCGGCAAACCCACCGTCACCATCTCCGACGAAGCCACTGTCACCACCTCTGGCGAACCCACCGCTTCCACCTCCCGTGAACATGCCGACTTTACGAAGCTAATATGTCACACACGGTCTGAGAAAAAGGACTGAATGCACACCATGTACATGCCAGGATCAAGATTTCACGTACACAGTCAACATCATGAGTAATATCACAGCACAGTACTTAAGATTAAACATAAACCATTATTACAGACCAGAGTCATAACGAAATAACATAGCATCGTATAAACGTCTTAACAAAAGAGCAGAAACTAATAAGAGCCACAGGGAACTGACTGGTGGCACACTAGCCTAAAACTCCTCGAAGAACTAGAAATCCTGCATGTACTCCTGTGGATCACCTTGATCAAAGCCTTCACCTGAGCAGCGGTTGTGCATCCACACAACAGGAATGTTTTGGGGAGAAAGCAAGGGTGAGTACATGTCGTACTCCGCAAGTGGATAAATTATGACATGAAGGCTGTAAGGGTTGGCTGAATTGTGGTAGCTTTTAGTTAGTCAAGTTTTAGGAACATTTAGTTAGCATAACCATCCTAGTTGTAACATTATAACTGAAAGTAAAGTAATAAGGTAAACATGGCATAGATAGCAACATCAACATATAACATAACCATAAATAACTCTAATCAGTTGAGGATCCCAAGCCACCCATGACCGCGGGCACAGCTAAAGCTTTAGTTTGTTAACCTTCTCCAGAAGTTGTACACTTTACCCACAAGTCATGATTTCCCATTGTCCAGGGTAGCTAGCCCCTTACACACTACCGAGGTGTGCGACATGTAATCTCACTATGAGGCCTTTACAGAGAGAGAGAGAGAGAGAGAGAGAGAGAGAGAGAGAGAGAGAGAAGGGGCGCATCACGTGTTCCTCGCGATGGCGAACCTTGCGGTGGTGGTCTTGGGCGACGGCAGGGCTCCGAGGACGGCATGCAGCGGTGTGGTCCGAGCTCGGCGATGGCGGCGCATGCGTGCGAGATGCGAGAGCGAGCGCGAGCGCGTGGGTGTGATATGAGGGCGCAGGGCTGCGTGAGGGCGTTACTGAGAGGGAAAAGGGGTCGTGGGAGGGCCGACACCGAGTCGTGGTGGAGTCCACCTCTGTGTGCGCGCTTAGGGCGGGCGGACGGTTGCTGCGGCGGCGGCGCTAGCAACTGGCATGCAGGCCCGGGTGGTAGGGGGCGTGAGGTAGTCGGGCGAGGTGGTTGCAGCTCGGGGCGCGGCCGAGCTTGCCGGTGAGGGGCGAGGCGGTGGCGGGGCGCGACACGGGGGAACTGACCGGTGGGGCCGCTGTGGAGAAGTCCTGACTTTGGTCCGTGCCAGTAAGAGTGTAGAAGCAGTAGAATGCTGCCCTGAGATGTATTAATCCTAGTGCAGCATTCTACTACTTGTATACTCTTACTGGCACGGACCAAAGTCAGGACTTCTCTCATTCGAGTAGGTGATTCTACGCCTTTCCAGCAGATGATCCTCCATCGCTTCCAGGGCGCCTATCTTCGTGCTCAGGTCCGCCCCTATAGTATGGATTGTGTGCCAGTGCCTATCCAGCGAGGAAACAAGGGAATTACTTTTTAGAATAATCTACATTTGATTTGCAAGAAACTATTGACCTCCTTCACATGAAACAAACAGTCAAACACAAAATAAAATGAGGGCACCTTCTTCAAACGCTTGTTGGCTCTATGACCTCCTGCCGTATGTTCCTGCTAGAACACACCTCCTTGTTCCCGCCACAATTGCCCACTCCAGAGAGCTCACGTGCGCGAGCCATGGTGGCGTCGGTGAGGATGTAGGAGGCTAGAGCGATGTTGCGGACTGGTCTTCCCCTCTCTAGTTGTGTAAACTTCAGCGTGCTGTAGCAAGTCCCTCAACCCCCACAGCTGGACCGCCCCGCTGGTGAAGAAGGGACACTTAGCTTGAAGCTGCCACCGCTCCTGTGGATCCTCAAGACTCCGCTCGATAGTTGCAGGCGGGCATCCGTTTTGAGTTCTTCCTGCTCCTCCGGGCCGGAGTAGTCAATTTCGTCGTCGTCGGTGCTTGCCATGGACCGGAGCGTGCAAACTTCGGGCCATGGGAGGGTGGTCGAACTCGAACGTCTCAATGCCATCTCCGCCTATCCAGTCTCTATATGTAACCCGACTAGCGGCGGCGTGGAAATGAACGGTTCATTTCCCATGTGTTATTACTCGCTCCCGAGGCCGCCACTGCATGCAAGCTCCCTCTGGAGGCACGCGCGCGGCGTCCCATGCATCATGCATTCACGTGGACTACTTACTACTCGTGTTGACGCCCAATGGAATGCATGCATGCTCACGTATGAACGCAATGGCTGTGTGGACGCAACGATTCACCATTTCACCTACATTGCGAATTCTACTCCCAGGCGCATCCATTCACTTCAGCCAATGTGTGGATGCATCCATTTCACTTCATCGTTCCTAGCTGCTCTCCTACTGCCATGGATGAGAAGCTCAACGCCATGGTGGATGGTGTCGTAGTGTAGGCTGAGCAAGAAGAGTCATGGTCGACGGCATCTTGCAAATTGATGTCATGCATGCAAAGCAGCAAAGACAAATTGGCGCCATGCAAAGCAACAAAAAGAAGAGAAGCACGCGCAACCCGCCACGCAAAATCTCTTTGCCGCGCCTTGCAAAAAAGAAAAACACAAAGCACGAGAAAAGATTGATGACAGGAGTCGAACTCAGACCCTGCGCTTCAGATCCCTCAGCGGGGACCAGACGAACTAAAAGGACATGTCATTCAATTGTGCCATGCGAGAATGTTTAATATGGGTAGGACAGGAAATAGGCATCCAATTTAATGATTCCTTGGTAAGTGAGATTATGTCCAAAACGACATTCTTTTAGACCTGGAGGGAGTAATATTCAGCTATATAAACAAATGCGACTGAAATCAGAGCTCCTTGCATACATGGAGTTCACCTTATATGCCTTCAACTTTAAAGTTTAGAATCCATGATCTCTCTCTTGGTTTTTGCTTTTACTTTTAATTTGCATGTTAAAATGGTTTCTGATGCTACATGCATCTTCTGGAAGTTATCTAAAGTTCATGTAACTCATGATGTGGCAGTCCATTAGTCTATAAATATGGTGTGGCGTTCGTCAAAATTACTACTGTCTTTTCATTTATGCTGGAAAGTTTACATCATGCCTGTAAACATACAAAGATGTCCTACTCAGATCACAGAAAAAATCTCTCATCTCTCAGGTATTTTCCCTATACAATCTGTACTTAAACTTGAACATCAAGTAAATATAAATATATTAATAAAATGGTTAACCTTTTCCTTACAATTGTCAAAGATCAAATATAATATTAACCCAATATACCATGACCAAATCAAACATGCAGTGACGGCTCGAGCTACAGAAGTCACAAGCTTTGAGACGGTTTCATAAAATTGATGCTATGTGCCTGAAAGCAAATTGTTGCTTTGAGAATTTTTTCAGCTTGCCAAGGGCATAGACCTAGAGTTAAAATGATGCATTTATAATTTTATATATAGAGGGAAAAGGAAATTGTGTAATTCATGTGGTATACCTCAGAAATTTTAGTTTGTCAATCAGTTTAAACTGTCTGACCAAGCTAAGCAAGGTTAGGAAAACTAACAAAATTACCTTGTGGACGACCAAATACGAAGATGTTTACAGATTCCACTTTGAATGTAGGTGGATCCATATGGAATCACACATCTGCTAGAGTAAAAATATGCCATGCCTTCTAGGATCCTGTTCCCCATATCAAGAGCAACCACAAAAGCCTTGTCTTCCATGTAATTATGTTTGATCATGACATAAACAATACCATCATCATGCATGCTCAAAGCAGGATTAAATGGGCAGAAACTCGCCAAATTTGGCTCTTTATCCTCACCCTCTTGCAGATGATTAGGCCTATCCAGCATTTGGGCATGTGGCACGCGGTTCACTGGGACGTCCAAAAAATTGATTGTGAACTCATCCTCCCACTTGTTCCCGGAACCAATATCTGAAATATCCATTTTCTTGTTGCAGCCTCCCAACCTCGAGTTAACCGGAAGACTTTGATGCAACCATGGAGGACAACAACGTTCCGAACAAGCTTCGGAAGACCACATTGGGCAATGCCGGCAGCGGTAGTGGAATGTAACGAAGACTATCGTTGTCCAGGAGCACGTCATAGATGAGGATGCCCCGCCAGAGGTCGACCCAGCCCACCGAACCAAGCTCCCCTCCGATGGTTATCACCTTGTGAGCATAATCGTAGTCAGAATCAACATATATCGACCTGGCACTCTATCTCTCTGCCTTTGAGTTATACACGTGAAGATCGAAGTGCTTCTCAGTGAAGGGACGATTGCGTGCCACTGTTAGGAAGAACATGTCCTGGTTGCGGCAATGCAGTATGACAACCTGGCAGTCGGAGAAGGAGGGGAGCGAGGTGGGGATCAGCCGAAGCGATGGTGGCTTGTTCTTCATGCCCGCCTGGTACACCAAGTAGTCATTGTTCCGGGCATCCTGGTGGCCGTTCCCGGGGCAGATTGGGACACGGAGCAGGATGAGGTCATCCTCCATGCTGAGGATCTTGGGCACGCTGCTGAACAGGTAGGGCTTCAAGTCGGGGCAATGGACGGTGAAGCAGGAGACGCGCGGCGGTTCGGCCGCCCGGAAGCTGATCTGGATGCGCTCGCCATCCCTCGTGAAGCCCTCGGCAGTGGTGCCGTTGATGCGGTCGCTTAGGCGGCCGTACACATCGATGAGGATCGACTCCAGGGGAGGAGAAACCGAATCCTCGGCATGGATGGGTGGAGGGACCGAGAGCAACTGAAGCTCTTCACCCATTGATGAATCGGATTTTTTGGGGGGTGGGGGATCGGTCTTGCTGGGCGGCGGCCGAAGCAAGGAATGGGATAAGTGGAACCCCTAGAGATGAGGGTTCAGCCTATGGGCCTTTTGACAGCCGTATGGGCCAGCTTGTTTGGTAACTTAAGGACCTGTTTGTTCCTTGCCACAGGTTGCCACGCCACAAATGTGGCAAATTTTAACCACATTTAAATCTAAGTTAAAATTTGATCAAGCAATAAATTTCTTATTCCCATGTGTTATTTAGAGGCCAAATAACACACCGGAATGAGAAATCTATTATTTGACAAAATTTTGACCTAGATTTAAACATGGTCAAAATTTGCCATAATTGTGGTGTGGCAAACTATGGCAAGGAACCAAACAGGCCCTTAGTATTTTAGAACAAGTCCATTTGACCCTGAACTATACTAGTCATTGTCCACTTTTATGCCCTTAACCACAAAACTAGAAATCTTTTCACCCTGAACTCAGTCAATTTTGGACCTTGAGTGGTATTGAGGTGATTTCATATGACATGGCAGCGGATCCTACCTGTTAGAGCTATGTGGCCATGGGCACACATATCACCCTCCCTTTCTCTTTCCTTTTCTTCGACGGCCACCTCTTTCCCCATCTAGTTCGGTCTTCCTTTCTTCCTCCACTCATGTCATCGTGGCTACCTCTAACCACCACCGTTGTCAGGTGCACCTTGCTCACGTGCCCTCACCGCTGCCACCAGACAACCTGGAGTGTGTGATCGTGCTATATAGTGCATGACGCGGGGTTATGTTCCAAGGAGGAAGAAGGGGCAAAGGAAGAGCTTGTGGGCGAGGCCTGGGAGGTCGGGATAGTACTAGGGCCATGTTGGCATTTCTTAGCCTGTAACATTTATATACGCAAGCGCACAAAAACTTTGTTGTAGATTTCACCCAATAGTATTTCCATAGCATCGTATTTCTGTGAGAAAGCATTGAGGTAGATATACTAAACTATTAAAAATCTAGCTATTATTAATTCTTCCGTCTCAAAGGGATAAGCCAAAGGATAACAGTACTAGCACACATCACATGGATTCATAGCTCAATAGGAAGCTAGGAAGACAACGAGATGAGTCTAGCTCTTGACAAGATATTCCTTTACTAAGGTCAAGCCATTCATACAAAGTTAGCTCCAACATTACTAATCTACAAGGGTTGTGCCTTCTCCCTACACAATGGAGATCATGGTTTGGTCTAGCCATCTTTACTTACTTCGGACATCAAGCTCTTTAGATTCTATGGAGAGGCCTGAATGCTTGTACCTCAACTAAGAAGAAGGACCAACTAAAGGGGTGTAAGTGTGTCGGTGTTTAGTTATCGGCAGCCCACCACGGGGTACACCACGTGGGGGTTTTGAGATCGAGGGAGGTGACGAGGAGATCGCCAATGGTTTACAGAACGATGAACAAAACCATTTAGACAGGTTTGGGCAGTCAATTAAATCGCTGAACCCTACATCCTGTATGGTGGTTGCTGGATTGTATTGTGTGAGACTTGATCGATCTGCGTCATGATGCGATGAGATAGAGATGTGTCTTTCATGAGGCCCCTAGATCCCTTTATATCGTCCATTATGCCTGATGAACTCGCAGGCGTAGAAACCACATAGGAGCGTGCCGGGTGGTTGCTTCTCACACTATATGTATAATGAGTAACTGATTATTGTAAAACCCTAAACCCTAGGTAGTATTTGAATGACAATTAGTTATTCGAAGAACTTACCGGCCAATTGTAATCTATGGTCAATGGCACACCTACGCGGTCTGGATGTCGCGGTCCACCTTTTAGTATATAAAACTGCCATGCCCTGTAGATATCGAATAGAATCACTAAAGTTTAACTAAACCTCTCATCAATATAAGTATGCATGTGTGTATGTAGACTTACTTTTCTATTTGTGCCAGAAATGGTTGATAAGATTCTCGAGGGTAATCTGCGGAGTCTAGGACAAGCACTCTTCCATAGTAGGCATCAATGTTAAAAACAATCCAATGGTCGCTGCATGAATAAAATGTGTGAGTGACACGTGTGTTTACACGATAATTTCAAGTATGTATATATATATAAAGTCACGCTTACTTAAAGTTATAAGGTGCCACTACGCAACTCCTGCGTTGGTACTTTATGAGTGCTCGACCAATATAGAGGGCAAAATGAGCGTTATGGTCCTTTTTCATATCGTATAGAGCTTTTGCTCGTTCTTTTTTATCAGTAATGGCATCTAGCTTTGCTGCATCGTCTTTTTGAAGCTCAAATGTCATAGCTCTCTGATTTATCAGATAAGGGTTTAGATAGCCAACCCTTTCTTTCAGGGGCCTCCACTTCTGCTCATGATCTTGCATTCTACAAGCAACACCCACAATTTAATTAGAGCTAGATAGTCATATTAATAATAAGACTTAACAGCTTGAATGTGTACGTGTGATACTTACAGGCAAAAGAGTGTTACGAGTTGATAGTCGAGCCTCCTCATATTAAACATCAAGTGAAAGTCCTCGAAGGTCACATATGCATGGCTTGGACCCTCAGTTGCAAAAACAGATGATGGTATAATGACACTCCATGAGTCGACGCCAACAGACGCTGCTCTCATGTACCAGTCATGCAACCTTTTGATTTCTAGGGGAAGCTTCTTAAGTTTATCCAATGTTAGTAAAGGCCTTCCCGGCACATAATTGTCGGGGACATTCACGTAATCTTGTTTCGTTGGCTTCCTGAAAATGAAATGATGGACCTCTGCCTTCTTGTGTTCACTCGCTGCTAATGGGCGATCTTGCTGTGAAGTGGAGGGGACCGTTGGCTTGCTGAGTTCACTCGCCACTAATGGTGTACCTTCCTTTGGCGTTTGGTGAACCGTTGCCTTTGATGACGGTTGCAGCTCGTCGACACTTACTGTACGCTTCTGTCCAATTCCCTTCAAAAACTTAGCCGTGCCTGCCCATTTCTTCTTCGGCTCATATGGAGAAATCAGACAAGCAACTGGAAATTTCCTTTTCTTTACTGGCGGTGCCGCTGGCGGAGTATTACCAGGCTCTTTTTGCGTTGGAGGAGTCTGTGTTGGTGTAGTCTGTTCAGCAGCCTCACTCAGCTTAGTCGGAGTAGTCTGTTATTCAGGCTCACTCTGCTTCGTTGGAGAAGTCTGTTTCGGCTCTGGCACTGGCTCTGGCACTGGATCTGGATCAGGGAACGGGGACGACCCTCCATGATGCATCGGAGATGGTGGCCCCATATATAACTCCTGTCCATTGAAATAGTTAGGTATGATGTATACATGCATGATCTCGTGGACGATCGATGATATGACGTATATAGAAACATTATGTACAAATTACCTCATGGTGGCCCTGTATCGGTGATGGTGACCCTGTATATAACTCCTCTCTCTCTCTCTTTGCTTGGAGAGGGAGCCACCTTGGCTGTAGGGGGGCTTGGAGAGGGAGCCACCGCCGTTGCTGGAGAGGGTGACGGTGGTGGATCAGTCAACACGACGTGCTGTCTAGGCCATAGTATGAAGTTGTTGACAGCTTGACCTAGTGTCTCAATACCCTCGGGCCCCGGGATGTCTAGCATATTGTCTTCTTGTCCGGGCACGACCGTCTGTACCTCTACCCTGAAGAACGCTTCTAGGATGGGGACACTGTGGAACTCGCGTCCTGGGATAGCCAATCCTGTGGCCACTTGCTTTCTACGACCCATAATGCCATAGGTTAAGAAAAGAGAGCAAGGCCACGGTCTATCGATGTCATCAACCGGATAGTGTTCCTTGGTAGCTGTGGAGGCTGCACTGCTAGGAATCGGCTAGGATTGGACATCCGAGGGTTGAGTGTGGACGAGCTGCAACTGCTGCTGAGGTTGTGAGGTTATCTGTTGCTGGTTGGACACAACACTCGTCCATTGCTACAGCACTTCAGGAGGAGGATTCGACAGTATTTCAGACATCATTCTTGCAAAGTCTTGCTTGGCCTCCTCCTTAAAATAATCTGCATGTGCGAGCGTTTGAAAAAATGATAAGTCTAAACTATACAAGTCATTAAAAAACTCTAAGTCATGAAAAAACTCTCTAACCCTTCATCTGTTCCTTGTATCGGCGTCGTGACTTGTAGGTTGGTGCCCACTCCGGTCCGAATCCATCTTTCCAGGTCAACTTGGATGAGATGCCCCGTACACGACCTGGATGAGTGAGCATTTGAAAAATGATAAGTATAAACTCTGCATGTGCATGTGCGAGCGTTCGAAAAAATGATAAGTATAAACTCTACACGACCAGGATGCTCGGGGTTACCCAGAGAATGCGTGAGGACGTCATTCTCATGATCTGTCTTGAACTTTCCTTCTTGCTCTAGAGCTGCCATTTTTATTATCTTGTCTGCTACTTCGCCAACTTCATCTGGCACATTTATTCCCGTCTCAGTCTGTTTGGCCTCCCGACCGCGAAGCCAATGAGCGCTCCTTTCAGGAACCATATCTGACAACACTGTAATCCCTGCCGCCCTCTTTTCTGCTTCTTCTCTCTCCCATTGAGGAATCTTGCCCTTGTAACCACCTGTGCCAAGGTGGTGGGCATTGGACCCTCCACATAGGTGTTCGCTGCAGTGTCGTTGTCAGCTGTATAAGGCGCGGAACTACCCTCTCCATGTTTTGTCCAAATCAAGTAGTCCGGCATAAATTCTCTGCAAACTAGATGATTCTTTATTGATTCCACATCTCCAAATACCGCAACATTTTTGCAGTCTGTGCATGGACAGTATATGTGCTTCTGCTTTGTTCTCTGAGCATGTCTTGTAGCGGCAACAATAAATTTATGGACCTCCATTATATATGATGGATCCAATCTTGATAAGTTGTACATCTAAAATGACCTCTCCATAGTTAGCTGTAATGAGTCAAGAATAATGTCGTAGGTCATTCGAAAAATAAAAGAAATATAACCCCATGAAAAATCATAATCAAGTTACTAACCTCCTTCGATTAAACGAAGATGAAAACCTCCCCCTTAAAGACTTCACAATTTATGGACCTCCAGGCAATGCAAGTTCACTACAAGTACAATCAAATATGGTTCAATCTATATTTGCATAATTGCATAGAAAAACTTGTCTAAAACTACAGATAAATATATACAAAAACATGCATTTTATGATTTTTATGCAATTTACCATGAATTTATATAGTTTAATCAATTGAAAAAAGAATTCTAGAATTCAAAGATAAATATATTGTAATAAAAAGAATTCTAAAATGTCACCCTACTACATATATTCACTCACAAGGATTCTAAAATGTCTTCATTTGCTATTTTATGATTTTTGTACAATTTACTATGAATTTATAAAATTTAATATATACAACCGAAAAAAGAAAACTAGAAATCAAACATAAATATGAACATAAAAAGTATATATTAGAACATGTCATATTATCACTCTACTGCATATGTACACTCACAAGGATTCTAAGATGCCTTTATTTTCTATTTTATGATTTTTATACAATTTTCTAAAAAAATTTGCTAAAGCTCTCTCTAACAAGGATGAACCCTAATCCTCTACCATACAAACCCTAGATCTAAAGAGTGGCCTCAATTTCAGAAACTACCATGGAATCGCTAAAAAAATGCATAAGAGGCACCTACTAACCTTCTAGAGCTTCCTCCTCCAGAGAAATGAGGATCAAAACCTCCCCCCTTGTTTCTTGGAAAAAATGGCCACCAAGTACTGTGCTCTCGTGAGAGCTGCGCGGCACTATGAACTGTCGGGAGGAAGAAGAAGCATATTTATAGCAGGGAGAGCACTGGCGGTCC
>Ga0182179_1000013_pt1 | contig 14070 bp, 12 predicted proteins | sample G5R1MG_30_FD_123221 | JGI IMG/M metagenome (GOLD analysis project Ga0182179, IMG submission 123221) | Switchgrass phyllosphere microbial communities from Michigan, USA - G5R2_MAIN_22AUG2016_LD1 MG | ecosystem: Host-associated > Plants > Phyllosphere > Phylloplane/Leaf | place: USA: Michigan... | reverse complement strand
CGAACCGATCATGGAGTGGTAGATGGATTGATCAACAGGTTTCCCATCCACGTCGGCGTCGAGACGTCCATTTGTCCCCATTTGTATCTTGCTCGGCTTACATTCATCCATCTTGAACTTCTTAAGTAGATCTTTGCAATACTTTTCTTGATGGATGAAGACTCCTTCCTTTACTTGCTTTATTTGGAATCCAAGGAAGAAGTTGAGCTCGCCGATCATGGACATCTCGAACTCCCTAGACATCATTTCACCAAACTCATGGCTTAGTTTCTCGTTAGTGCAACCAAAGATAATATCATCAACATAACTTTGACAAATGAAAAGATCCCCGTTGATGTCTTTGGTGAGCAAGGTCATGTCGACTTTTCCGATCTTGAACCCTTACATGATGAGGAAGTCCCTTAGCCTTTCATACCACGCCCTTGGCGCTTGCTTGAGTCCATAGAGCGCCTTGTGCAACCTATACACATGATTAGGCTTCCTCGAATCTTCAAATCTGGGTGGTTGGTCAACATACACAAGTTCATTAATATAGCCATTAAGAAAGATGCTCTTTACATCTATTTGATAAAGCTTTATCTTATGATGTAAAGAGTAAGCAAGAAGGATACGGATGGCCTCTAGCCTTGCAACTGAGGCGAATGTTTCACCGAAGTCCAAACCTTCATGTTGTGCAAATCCCTTTGCCAGAAGCCTTGCCTTATTGCGCACCACCAAACCATTCTCATCTTGTTTGTTGTAGAAGACCCACTTGGTGCCGATGATGTTCTTGTCTTGTGGAGGCTCTTCGAGTACCCACACTTCATTACGGGTGAAGTTGTTCAACTCTTCTTGTATAGCCGCAATCCAATCGGAGTCCTCAAGGGCTTCTTCTACACAAGTAGGCTCAACACTTGAAACAAACGAGTAATTCTCACAAAATGAGGCAAGGTTACGAGATCGGGTTCTTACTCCCCTTGAAGGACTCTCTATCACGGCATCGATGGGATGATCCTTGGAGATGCGTCCATGCCTCACTAGTGGTCTTCTTGGTGCCATGGTTGGTGGTGGCTCATCATGATCAACTTGAGCTTGTGGTCCTTGATTGTCCGGCACTTCCTCTTCTTTCTTTTCTCCCTCCTCATCCACATGTGGTGCCATGGAGGTGCTAGGTCTTGATGGAGAGTTCCTCCCCCTTGATCATGGTCTTCATGCACCTCTTTCGGCTTGATGTCCCCTATGGTCATGTTCTTCATTGCACTCCTTAGAGGTTCATCATCAACATCATCATACACAAACACCTCCTCTTGGGAGCCATTAGTTTCATCAAACTCTACATCACACGTTTCTTCAACCATACCGGTGGTTTGATTGAATACACGATATGCTTTCGAGTTTGATGCATAACCCACAAAGAAACCAACATCGCAATGTTTTTCGAATTTACCAAGCCTTTTCTTTTTGTAGATGAAGCACTTGCACCTGAAAACCCGGAAGTAGGAGATGTTGGGTTTCCTCCCAATGAGGAGCTCGTACGGCGTCTTGCCAAGTAGTCGATGGAGATAGGCGCGGTTGGAGGCGTGGCACGCGGTGTTGATTGCTTCTGCCCAAAAGTCCTCTAGCGTGTCGTAGTCATCCAACATTGCTCTTGCAAGAGTGATCAATCTCTTGTTTTCCTCTCAACGACTCCATTTTGTTGAGGTGTGTAGGTGGCAAAGAATTCATGCTTGATTCTTTCTTCATCGCACTACTCATCCACCTTGTAGTTCTTGAATTCGGAGCTGTTGTCACTCAGGACCTTCACAATGTCAAGCCCGAACTCTCGTTGGGCTCTCTTGGCGAAAGTCTTGAACATGTCCGGAGTTTCTCCCTTATCACCTAGAAACAAAGTCCAAGTATACCAGGCAAAATCATCAACAATGACTAGGCAATAGAGATTACCGCCGATACTCTCATAAATAGTAGGACCGAAGAGGTCCATGTGAAGAAGTTGGAGCGGCTTGGAGGAGGAAACGCAAGTCTTCATTGGATGGTGACTTGCAACTTGCTTGCCGGCTTGACATGCGCTACAAAGCTTGTCCTTCTTGAATGTGACATCCTTCACGCCGGTCACCATCCCTTTCTTGACCAACTTCTTGAGTTGGCTCATTCTAATGTGTGCGATGCATTGGTGCCAAAGCCAACCCAAGGAAGACTTGGAGAAGAGGCATGTTGTGGATGACGTCTCCATCTTGGTGAAGTCCACTAGGTAGAGGTGGCCGTGCCGGAACCTTTAAAACACCATGAACTTATCTTTCTCACTTCTCACTACAACATAATTCTTGTCAAACTCACACGTTAGTCCATGATCGCACAATTGTGCGATTGAGAGAAGATTAAAGCTTAAGGACTTAACGAAAAGAACATTAGAATTGGACAAGTCGTTAGAGATAGCAATTTTACCCAGCCCAATGACTTTAATCTTAGAATTATCACCAAAGGTGACTTGCTCTTTGTCTCCGGGGTCTTCTAGTGAGGTGAACATACCATTATTGCCGGTCATATGTTGTGTGCAACCACTATCAAGCACCCAATGCTTCCCACCGGCTTTGTAGTTCACCTACACATAGAGAAGTCAATATTGAGTTTTAGGCACCCACACAAGCTTTGGTCCTTGCACGTGAGTGACTAGAACTTTAGGGACCCATAGTTGCTTGGGGAGCTTGCCCTTCTTGCTCTTGATATCCTTGCCAATGAACTTTGCCTTCACCTTGCCCTTCACCTTGCTCAAAAAGAACATGTTATTCTCATACATAGAATTGAAGTTAGACGGCAATTCAGGAAGAGGGCAGTTAGGAATGGGGCACTCCCTAGTGTGGTGACCTGTGATCATACAATGGTTGCAATAAAAGCCATTCTCCTTGATGAAGCTCTTGTTGACCTCTTGTGCCATAGTCACGAAGGTGATAGAACAAAATTTCCTTATGCTTTTGTTCACCTCATGCCATGCCGGAAAGAGCACTCTTGAGGCTCTCCACTTGCTCCTCTAATTCTTTCATTTTTGTCCCTTCACACTTAGACAAGGCATTAGTAGCAAGGGGATTGAGAGCAAGGTCCTCACAAGATGTAGAGGCATTGACCTTAACAACATTTGGTGTGGTAGAGTAATCGATACATGGGTCAATGAACTCATAAGCAATTTCAAGCTCTTGATATTTTCGAGTCAACTCCCTATGCTCTAGCTCAAGAGACTTGACCTTCTCATCTTTTTGCTTGCTAAGCACTAGGTTTTTAGAATGAGTCTTAATAAGCTCATTGTGTTTAGCTAGCAATTCATTGTGAGAACTCTCAAGGTCAATGTGCAATCTCCTTAGGGAAGAGTTGCCCTCCTTGAGTTGCTTAACATATGCATTGGACTTGGCTTGCTCTTTAAGCAAGGCATTATGTTTAGCAAGCAACTCATGGTGGGTCTTCTCGAGCTTGGCAAGAGTGCTCTCAAGATGCTTTACATTGCTCTTTTCCCTCTTGATCACCATTTCAAACTCCTCAATCAAAGAAGCAAGATCATCGGGAGAAAGTTCATCATCACTATCATCAACAACAACTTCCTTTACCTTAGAGTGTTTGGCCATAAGGCACATTGGTGGTGGAGGAAGTGTTGGTCCCTTGGAAGAGATGGCAAGCCCGACGAAGTCATCCTCTTCACTTGACTCTTCACTTGTCTCTTTATCGGTCACCCACTCATTTGTTTCACACATGAAGCTTCGTTGGGGACCCTTCTTCTTGGGGAAGAGCTTGGTCTTGGAGTCACCCTTCTTCTTCATGAAGGGCTTGCGCTTGGATTTCTCTTCTTCTTCATCATCGGACTCATCCTTCTTGTTTTTGAGCTTGCATTTGTTCGGCTTGGGGCAATCATAGGAGATGTGGCCACCATCGCCACAATTTTAGAACTTCTTCTTGTCATCTCTTCTTGGCCGGAAAGCCTTCCTCTTGGAGTTGAAGTTGAACCCCTTCTTGTTGATCTTTGCATGAAGGCGGTTGAACTTCTTCTTCCTGAGAGTGAGCTCGACATCTTCTTCTTCATCACTTGAATCATTGCCTTGCTCTTCTTGCTCATCCTCACTTGAGGAACTTGGAGCTTGCAACACCACCTTCTTGGGAGTGGGGGCTCTCTTGGTCTTGGCTTTGAGTGCCAAGTTTTTGCTTGATGATGAGGAATCTTCACTCATCCCAAGAACCCCCATCTCGTGAGCTCGAATCTCACTAATCACTTCACACACCTCCATTGTGTCGAGCTTTTGCTTTTGGAGCATGGTGTTGATGATGTTGTACTTTGGCTTGGGAAAGAGCATGATAATCTTTCGATTGATAGCACCCTTTTCAAGCCTACAAACATCAAGAGCATTAATGTCCTCAATGATGACATTCCAGGTGAATACATAGCATTGCAAGTTTCATAAGAATGCATCTTGAAGTCATCATATTTAGCTTTGAGCACAAGGTACTTTTGCTCACACACACTAGCGGTGCCCTCATGAATTTCTACTAGGGTAGTCCAAATCTCATTAGATCTCTCTTTGCTAGACACCCTAGAGAAAACCTCTTGGCTAATGCTCTCAAAGATGGCATTTCGAGCCCGAGCATTCCACTTGACTTGATCATTGGTGTAGGGTCCGGGAAATCCTAATTCCGCAGCTTCCCATACTTCGGGGGCAATAGACTCAAGGTATGCTCGCATGTGAGCTTTCCAATAGTTAAAGTTTTTGCCATCAAAGTAGGGAACCGAACCACCCATCCTAGACATTTTGCTCTAAGCAGTGAAGCTTAGTGATCCAATGAGCAACGAGGCTCTGATACCACTTGTAAGGATCAAATGCCCAAGATGGGGGTGAATTGGGCTAATTAAAAACTCTAAACGAAATTCCTTAGCCTATCGACTACTAATTAGCCCACTTCACCCTCTACACGCTAAAACAACCTAGATAGCTAAGAAAGCATAAACCCAATACATGCTAGTGGAAATGAAAGTAACAACTACACTAATGCTCAAAACAAGGGTAATGCTAGCCAAGGAGGAGCTAAAACATGGTGATCACAAGGATGCATCCAAGAAACATACAAGAGAGGAAATGCATCGAGAAATAGTGAGGGCAAGAGACAACCGGATTTTTTTCCGTGCTATCGGAGGTTTGGCACCCTCCTCTAGTCCACGTTGTGGCTCACACCAAGTGCATTACCACCTCCCATAGTCACAAAGACTAGGACGCTCTCTAGGAGTCTCCGTTCACTATCCCGGCAAGGTGGAGCTCAAGCCTTGTACACTATGTAGTTCTTCGGGCTTCCACACACCTTGGCAAGCTCCGAGAATACACCCCAGTCACCAAGTCCGCCTAGGTACTGCCAATCACCAAGAGTAACAAGTCTTCATCCTCCACTTGATCAAGCTCCTCACCAAGTGGATGCACACAAGCTTCAAGCCTCTTCTTACTCTCAAGGGTGAAATATGTGAGTGTATATGCAAAGAGTGGTGCTCAAATGACTCTTGAAGGTAGCTGGAGTTTCTGGAGTTGTATGAGTATGAAATGAACCAAGAGGACCTCTATTTATAACCCCCCAAAAAGATAGAGCCATTGAACAAGGGGTTCTTGATGCAGTGTACATCAGATTGTCCGGTCCATATACTTTTCCAACTTCGGATAGTCCAGTCCATGTACTTTAGCAACGGTCAAATAAATAGCCGTTACTGTTCCCTTTGTCCGCCCGTTTGCCGGTCTGTAGGAGCGGATAGTCCGGTCCACATAATTTTTATTCCAGAGACGAACTAGCCGTTACTGTATCTGCTCCGATTGTCCGAAGGTTTGTCCAAACTTCCGGCGGACAGTCCAGTCCATGCAACACTTGGATTTTCCCAAAAACTATAGCTTCGGGAAAAGTTGTCCGTCCATTTGTCTGGTTGCATTTGAGCGGACAGTCCGGTCCAGAGATTTCCATGGCATTTTCACTGAGTTTTACCTGAAGCCCTGCATTTGTCCGGTCCATGTATTTTCTACACCATCGGACTGTCCGGTCCATAGAAGTTCTACTGATTTTTGTATTTCTCTAAGGATTTTGATTTGAACTTCGTTTCTTTTGAACCTTGAGTCTTCTTAGCTTGCACCTATGTTGATTTGAGGCTTTTTGGCTTGTGTGCGTATTCAAGAACTTAGCAATTCATTTGATCAAGCTACTAACCTTGGACTCCCCTTAATAGTGAAGACACTAGAAAGCTATAAAACCATAGCTATGCAAGGATCCTCCAACACCTTGATCCTTGACTCTAGAAGAGTCCTTAACCTTTGAGATTCGATGTAGAGCACGTCCGCTTTCCAATTGATCATCCTTGTAATTGAGGGGCCACTTACCATATCCAATGAGCAAATCTAATTAGAGTAATTGTAACCTGCACTCAAAAGCTCATTAGACAACAATTAATCTTGTCATTCAATCACCGAACCCAACAATGGGGCCTATATGCTTACACTCGCACCTACCCGTCACGTTGCTCGGGTTGGATCGGGTTGGTTTTTTTCGAGTGGGTCGGGTCGGGTGACCCATGCCTAGGTCTACTCTATCTCGACAGTATTCCGTGCAGGTGTTCAAAAAAAGAAAGTTGGATCTGCACGTGGCTATCGCTGAAAGAAGGGGGAAACCGAACGTCAGATGCGCGCCGGGTGCGCGCTAAGTAAGAAATGGGGAGAGATTGCGTATAATGGATTGGATATATTGTACAGAGCCCTTAGGCTATATATAGCAGTATAAGATTTGGGGAGCAAGACACCTCCCCGGATACATATGGTAGTCCTAGATAGATAAGACTCCTAAGACTCTTAAATATACACGACATCTAATACTGCCAATTGTACTCTGACATTCTCCCACAGTCGTAGCTGGAGCATCACAGACAGTCAGACTGGAGAACAAGCCGAAGAGCTGTCATCTCTCCGCAGTCATAACTGTATCGCAGTGCAGAGGCAATGACTAGAGAAGAAACCCAAAAGGAGCTCATGTAGATGAAAGCCCTTTGTGCCGATAATGTCGAGGTAACCAAGTACGAGGACGCGGAGCCATTGTCGAGGTGCTGTGCGTAGAGTAGCTGTGGTCGATGGAGCTGTTGAGGTTACCGAAGAAGACAAGCGGGCGTAGCATGCGGGAAGGCCCGCAGCGCGCCAGAAGGTGCCAGGGTCATTGTGGCACAAAAGTGGGGCACCATAGACAAAGACGGTGACACAGTCGAGGCAGTCGATGAGGGAGAAGCTGATGCCGAGGATGATGTTGTCGAACCACCGTGGATGAGGCGTGCTGTAGGTTTGCCATGCCTGGAAATGCATCGTGGACCAAGGCACACGCCAGTGTTGCTTGTACCGGACATACTGGGTAGAAGGCCCCAACCATGTGTCAGCGTCTGAAGGGACTAGCAGAGAAAGCCTCAATGATGGTTGCGGTACGCAGAAGAACAGCGAGGAAGAAGATGCCGATGCAGCCCACGGTTGTCGGAGTGGACGAAGGAGGCGAGGATGAGACGGCGACGCTGGCGATGAGGTTGTGCTTGCTGAAGGCGGAGAGGTAGTCATGGCGATGCATCGAGGTTCCTAGAGTTGCGGTGGTGAGAGAGCCACGACACACAAGAAGAAGGTCCTCGATGATGCCACAGTAGCACGACGGTGGTGCTTCATGTCAGCAAAGAACTCAAACAGTTGGAGAAGACCATGAGCGAGAGATGCGCACCGATAGTCGACAGCTTGTAGATTCAACGGCGAGGACGACGACAGGCGGTGACGCTGCTGCCCGAGGAGGCGACGCAGAGCAGTCCTCTTGCTTGGCGAAGCATCGCGCGATAAAAAACATTGAAAGTCGCTGCAATCACGCCTGAAAAAGTGATTGGTTGATGCAGCATTTGTGCGGTATTGAAAGCGAGACAGTAAACACAGAAGAATCCAATGCCTCGTGGTTCACGGGTCAGCAATTACGCATGACGACAACCCACGGCAATAATTGGCCTCACTACTATAGATACATCCCATACTTCAGCTTTGGGGACTCTGGTTGCTTTCTGTCGAGTGTTCCCCAGAGAATCAAATACAATTCGGGCCAAGGAAGTAGTTGAGTAGCTTGCAAACACAGAGAAATGACTCAGGAAGGAATAGGACAACTCGCCGCCGTTTCATTACATATCAAGATGATCCTTTACCACTCGGGCAAGCTCCAAGACGCATTACCATACCTCTTGAAGCTTGGGGGCTGCAGGGGGTAAAGGAGAAGGGTTTTTTGAAGTTTTTTAACGGTCATCTGAGCAGTTCAAACCTTTGAGTTGATTGTTGCACAAGTAAACTCAAAGCTTGGGGGCTACTCCATATGGAGTCCATCTTGCGATGTCCTCCATTTTTTAGACGGCGAGGGCAGACTCCATGGAGTTCTTCAAGATGATTTCAATTAAATCCTCATGAAGCACGGGGGCTTATGGGCAGTGTTATCCTAAACGCTAAACGCTAGACGGTTGGTCACCCTCAGTTTAGCGTTTAGACGGTTTAGACGAAAAATTAAACGGTTTAAACAGTTCACACTGTAGCAACAAATAAACATAAAAATATTATTTTTCATCATTTTAATGCATCATTTGAGAGTACATATGGGTACACAATTAGACATAGACTATTAAATTAGATGTACAAACTATTGACACATACATTACACACATAGTTCTCTTATTGTCACAAAGTTCTCTTATTGTCACAAAGTGACATGCCATTACATAATATATTATACCTTTGTTTTAACAATTAGCTTAAATATCAATTAGTGTCATATTAAAAATGCTTGAACGGTTGTTTAAATATGTGTAAATCACGTTTAAATGCATGGTTTAAATAGTTTGTTGACCATTTAAATGGTTTGTTGACCGTTTAAACGGTGTGTAGTTTAATTCACAGTTTAGGGTCCAAACTACACGCATACCCATCGTTTAGCGTTTACACATGTGTAGACGATAGTTTAAACGAGTTTAGGTGAACAATGCTTGTGGGAGTCATATGCCTCTGGGTACCCTATGACGACTAACTAGACCGCCCTGACAGGTGGGCTGAGTGGTTCGGCCTGCGGCGCGAGAAGGCTAATGGCATGGCATGCGAGGAAGTTCGCCTTAGTCAGCAAGGTTCATGTTTGTTACGATCTTATCCTGTATTTTAGGAATGTAATCTTGAATACTTATCGGCAGGCAATTTCATAGAGATACGCCTTGTAACCCTAGCTCCCTGGCCTATATAAGGGGAGCTAGGGCTAAAGGAAAACAACTCGAACACCATCTACTGTAAGCAATACAATCCACCAAACCCCATACAGGACGTAGGGTACAGCGGTTTTGCTGCCTGAACCTGTCTAAATCGTCATGTTCCTGCGTGCTGTACACCATTAGCGATCTCCTCGTCACCCTATCCGATCTCAAAACCCTCGCAGGATCTACCTGTCGTGGGCTGCCGGTATTAGACACCGACAGATGGATTTGTTGCTTCTGTAATTCTACGGAAACAATGCAACATCTCTTTTTCGATTGCCATGTGGCAAGACTTATCTAGAACACTATTTTTATTGCCTTTGGCATTGCTCCTCCGAATAACATAGCTAATGTTTTTGGGTCTTGGCTTAGAGATTTCTCTAAAGATCATAAACACCAATTTTTAATTGGGGCTGCAGCTATATGTTGGGCTATTTGGTTATGGAGGAATGATGTGATTTTCAATAGAAGATCGTTTGACTCATTTGCGCAAGTTATTTTCAGAGCGACCTTCTGGATCTGAGGTTGGGCTCCGCTGTGTAAAGAGGAAGAGATGAGAAATCTGAAGATCGGATGCAGACACCTAGAAGGAATGGTTCTTGAACTGTTCCTTAGTTTTGGTTGGAGAAGACATTATAGAGTTGAAGCTTGATGGCTAATGATGTGTCGGTGCTCTCTAGCCTGTTGATGGTAGGGTGGTTTTCTTTAGTGCTACTGCCTTCGTTGCAGTCTCATGCTCTATTGGTACTCTTGGTGTTGGTTTTGGTTATTTTGATCAAATAGTCTAAGTGCTATGTAAACTGTTAAACAAGCCAGATACACTCACATGTGAGTGTTGAGGCTGGAATGTGTTTCCATTATCTAAAAAATGCTAAACAAGTTCAAGTGTACCATATGTGTTTAGTATGGCATATATAACCTTAAGTGGACACTGACACTAAAAAATATGTTATCTTGCTCTCTCACGATGGAAAACAAGTTTAAATGGATACATGTGTGTGTATAAGTGAACTTAAAGACTAGCATAACAATATATGTGATATATGTTTAAGTGATCTTAACACACATATAGCATTTACTTGGCAGTTTGGAAAAAAACAGCCAAGGAAATGCGACATTTGCTTGGCGGTTTGGAAGAACAGCCAAGGAAATGTGTAATTTCCTTGGCTGCTTACATACCACACCCAAGGAAACATTTTATCTTGACGGTTCACAAGCACAGCCAAGGAAATGTTATATTTCTTGGCGGTTTTGTTTCAGCCCTCAAGGAAATTCTTGGCAGCCAAGGAATTTTGGTTTTCTGGTAGTGGATGGGCTATTTCCATGTCACCATCGTGCTAAGATATTAGGCACAACATGACCTTCGTATCTGTACCATGCTAGCATGGTTTAAATTTATCGTGTGGTGCCGTGTTGAATCGTGCCAAAGTGTCATGGTCCAAAAATAGCACGGCCTAAGTCCTAGCTCTAGGTATGATTGAGGCCCCACCTGTTGGCATGCATATCCCGCCGGTAAACTTTGGACCAACTTTTGTACAATGAGCGAAGGCGATGATATTTTTTATATGCTAGTTGTTATTAAGCTCAAAAATAATAAATACATCGATGCAAGAAGGTAAAAAGGCTTGGCTCAAACTTAGATCGAGAGGGCAATGGATAGCCACTACACCCCTGGCGTGGAGGGTCTAGCGCAGTTGCACTCTTGCTGTACTACTGCCTTTTTCTTGCTTGTTGGCGCGAGCTCCTCAATCACTTGGTGCGTTTTGGATATATACCAGGACATGCATCAGATGAGTGGGGGCACAGATCCAGTTTTGTAGGGAGATTCTCCTTGCTAGTACTTTGAAGGCATATGCATGCTACTGATGTAAGCACTTTTTTTTGCAATCTCATAAAGAAGCATCATGTAATAACCAATCGTTGTTGTTGCATTCTCACGTTGAGGGTCACGCATGACTTTACGTATATAAATATGATTCTCACACTGCAGAGGAAATAAGAAAAAAACACAATGATGGAAAATGTTGTCTTAGCGGCCAAGCATGTCGAATAATAATCCTAATAAAATGTGAAAATGGAATGCATGGGTAACCGTACGTTTTGGATGGCCGCGCGGCCGGCAAACATTGACATAGATTTTGTACATCGATCGAGAGGGGGCCGGGTGTGATGATGTGGATGGGGACTACAGATACTGTACTGTGTCGATCTTGCTGGCAAGTGCTCTTGGCGCGAGGTACACTGGAGCTATAGGCTGTTAGTCGGTGTAGGTCGCAGATCGAGTGCCCGTACCCATAACCACTACTCCACTAGGGTTCTTGTGCAACGGCAGAACCAGGGGGGCCAGGGGGGCCACGACACCCCCAACAAATGAAATTTTTTGACCCCCCTTAATCAAAGTGCACTTGATCAATGCTCCATAGATTGATTATTGCAGTGTGCCAGCCTCGTGGCTGATGCATTTGCAGAGCGGCAGACACAATTGTTGCACGGCATAGGAAATGTTATGTACTGCAATGCTCCAACCATGATAACTGGACATGTCCTTGATATCGGAGCTGGATGTCTTGGACCTAATGTGTCAGCGGGAGTGCTCACCACTATTGATGTACAAGGGCATCAAATTTAAACACGCCAAAAATTTAGTATTCGATAACTTGGTTGATATATTTTCTAACGTCGTGTTCAGCAGATCATGTAAAAGGTTGTGTATAGTACAAAAACTGTAATGTAGTGACACTGTAGACAGAGTGGAGTTTAAAATAAACGATAGAGATAGCGGATCTGCCGGACTTAGCCTAACATATATACGTCCATTTTGGTCGCCGGCCCCCCTTAGAAAATTTTCTGGTTCCACCACTGTTCTTGTGGTACTGATAGTGTTCTTGATGAATCTTGTGATCCAGAGAGGGAGGAGGAAGAGAGAGTCGCGAGTATACCTTAGAGATTGGAGGTGAGCTCGAGCGGTGAGGTGAGCTCAACCGGTGCCACTTGGGCAATGGAGATTCCCATGGCAGCGGCCAACTGGACGTAGAGGGCGGCGGCGGTGTGGTAGTGCTGGCGGTGGCCGGCGGCTGTGGCTCTTCCCTTCACTCCCGCTTCTAGGTGGTCGTGCCTAGTGTTTCTTATCACTGTCGAGGATGCAGCGAACGTTGGTTCGTGTGCTTTTTGTCTATCTTTTATAGTGGTGCGGGGTGAAAGGGGCTACAACCAGAAGGGGATTGTGCCTTTGATCAAGGCCTGGTTCTAGATCTAAGCCTGGTCGGGACGTCTTCCTTCTAAGCCCGAGATCAATCCAACATTCTCCCCCTTGATCTCGGTCTATCTTGTTTCTTCAAATTCCATGCTCCACCCTTTGATAGATCAATATATCGAGACCAATGCATTGCAGAATGCCAGTTACGTGTCACTGAACTCATCGACTACAATACACATTTGTATCTCAGAACGAGGCTCTTTTCATTTTCTTTAAATAGTCATTCGAATAGCCCTAAATCCAAAATCATAGGTTTTTCTTAACCCCATATATCGGCTAAGTGTTCTCTGAACACGCTGGGTAGAATACCTTATTGAGCGAATTCACGAGCATCCTGTCAATTATCATGTGCTCATTCTTAATTGTCTGATTCTGGACTTTCTCTTTCACAACATAAATCTTAATGTCAATGTGCCTGGTGGCCACACTCATCTTCTTGTTGTGATAATATAATACACTGTTGACTCATTGTCACAGCATGTCTTAAGTGGTATTCTGTAATGTCAACCACTCCTAGTCCGGGTACAATTTCTTTTAGCCACATTGTCTGCTACATTGCCTCATGATAAGCTACAAGGTTCAGTGTACATTGTCGACGATTTAACAATCGAACATTTGTAGCTCTTTTCTGTAACATGCCTCCTCATGTTAGAGTAAGCACATATCGAGACATGGACTTCATGATGTCTCCACACCTTGTCCAGTCTGTATCTTTACAGCCCCAAGATCTTTAGGGCATCTGTCTTTCTATAAGTCATCATGAGGTCTTTTATCCCTTGCAAGAATCACAAGGTTTTCACAAAGTACCCTGATCATAAATGTTAAGTCAAGGCGAGTGCATACTTGAGCACACATTTTGCCTCTGATCATGAAGCATATGGAATTAATTCTATCTAATCAATCTCATTTTCTTATGTCACTTTCATCTGATCTATCTCATGTTCTTGTGGCACTTTCATCTGATCTGTCGCCCTTGACTATTGGAGCAGACAGTGCATTACGACTTGCATAGTATATCTATTCAAGACATTTTCTAGTATACTCTTGTTTCTGTCTTTATGGATTTGAATCCTCAGGACATAGGGTGCCAATCCCACATCTTTCATATCATGATTCGAGGATAGGAAAATTTCTGTCTTTAGCAGTAAATGCTCATCATCGCTAGCTAGTAGAACATGATCTACTTATAGCATTAGGAAGTTACACCTCCTATTCTTTAATCTTTGCATAAATGCAATGCAATTGTCCCCCTCTTTTAACATCAAACTTTCTGATAGTTTCATCCAAACTTTAGGTATTAATACTTAGAAGCTTATTTCAACCCATAAATAGATCTTTTTGGGTGGTAACCCATCTTTTTCCATTTCTTTCAAGACAAAACCCTTAGGTTGAGCCATATAAATGTTTTCTTTCAGCTCTCCATTCAGGAGTACTTTCTTGACATCTCAACTAGTGCTATAATGATTCTAAAGTAGTCTTTAGGTGAAACTACTAAGAATGTTTCACCATTGTCAACTTTTTGTTCACAATTCTTTCTATATTTCTATAT
>Ga0182179_1000011_pt1 | contig 14352 bp, 13 predicted proteins | sample G5R1MG_30_FD_123221 | JGI IMG/M metagenome (GOLD analysis project Ga0182179, IMG submission 123221) | Switchgrass phyllosphere microbial communities from Michigan, USA - G5R2_MAIN_22AUG2016_LD1 MG | ecosystem: Host-associated > Plants > Phyllosphere > Phylloplane/Leaf | place: USA: Michigan... | reverse complement strand
TTGTTTTAAAATAAAGTTGCTCTTGTATATTACATATGTAATTAAACCAGGTCTGTAGAACTTAGTGTACTCTACTCAGTATTGTAATCGTATTTATATGTACTCGTCATATTTGTACCGCCTGCGCCCACCTTCGCGTGGGACTACTGGTGTTTGTTTCGATCGGAATGTCGGTTTCGAAAGGACTGTCAAATTAAACCGTTAAGCCAAATATGCCTGATGTATTCAAATGATGGCCAATTAGCTTAATTTGAGTTTTAATTTGGCGGTTGGGAGCTGCCCAAGATGTCTCGGACTCCTGGAATGCGAGCTCGCAAGATGGGCACGAATAAAGCACAATCGTTGAGCTCGATACGCTACTCCCGGCCCACGCCTGCTCAACCAGACCTCATCTTGCTGGCTGGGCGGATGGTGCTGGAGTCATTTTCTTGTGGTCAAGAGCTGGGTTTTCCTCTGTTGAACTCAAGTCCAGACGGATCAAGGGGGTAGCGAAGGGCGCCTTTGGGTTCGGTAACTTTGTTGTTCCCTTCACAAGCTTCCGCATTCCAGGTACATATTTATTTAATTTGTGGTTTTCTGTATTCAAAATGAACATATCAGGAATTTTACTGTTGGATGATGAAATCTTCACTACTACAATATAATAATTATTAACCGAGACGGGCAAAAACATTAATCGAGACATTTTTCGGAAGAGCCTCGGAACTAACGCCTCGGTTAATCGAATAGAAAAAAAACCATTGAACCCATCAAGGACCCGCCAAGCCTATTGCCGCCGCCGCGCGCCGCGCGTAGAGAGGGAGGGAGGGAGGGAGTGGATAGAGGGGGCAGCGTGGGATGGGGAGTGAGGGAGGAAGAGAGTGGAGTAGGTGGGTTAGGGTTAAGGTTTTGTTATATAGTTGAGTGCAGTAATGGGCTGTGGGCTAGGCCTGATATTTTGAGGCGGACGCATTATACATGCCTGTCACTGTAAATAATTCACCGAAGCAGGTATTTTTAACCGCCTCGGTTAATCTATGTTGCGAGGCGATTTTCGTAACTGCTTCAGTTAATAGAAAATGACTGCCTGGCATTAACCGAGGTGGTTAAAACTCGTGCCCGTCTCGGAGGTGTTAAAAAGGATCGCGGTAAATTATTTTTTGTAGTAGTGCTTGCTGATTGGTTTGTTGAAACAAAAATTTTATACATTTATGAGAAAAAAAAATCTTGCCAATTGATATAAATGTATTAGTTTAGGCTATGCCAAGAATGTATCCAGCAGGATGTAGAACGAAAAAGTTATCTACCTACATGAGCTTCTACACTCCAGATATATCAACCATGTATGTTCATTAGTTCATATCTTGCCGTGTTACTTTGATAACTAAGAAATTTGGATGTTGATATCAATGTTAAACATAACAGGTGTTTGTCTGAACTCTAGAGTGAAGCCAGTCTTCTCTTCTTCTTTTTTTTCTTTTTGCAAGTGTGACTGTTTTCTGTTAACTGGTGGAGTACTGAACAACACAGAGACCTCTGGAGTTTTAGTCCAGCTGCTCATTTGTGTGGCTGTTTCCGTTAACTAGTGGAGCTATGGATGATAAATTAGTGCTATTTGGTTAGCCATTGGCAGCAACTTATTGGTTGCTGTGGTTGGAAGATTATTTCCACAATTGACTGATGTTACTTTTTGCAACATGTGTTTCTGCAGCACTGGGAGCAGTCTGTACTGGTGAAGAATCTGGAGCTGGTGTTTCAAGTGCACAAAAAACTCATGATCCTGGGGCATGGTCTTCTGAACGAAGCCGAAAATGTCTAGTGGGAATAGTAGATAGCCTAGATGTGTTTTGTGGTGGGTTCTCTCTTTTGGATCCATGAAGGATCTGGAGCTGGTGCTTGTCTTCAAGATGGTGATCCAAGCAAACATCTAATTCTGTATGTGCTTGATAGCGTCAGTTTGCAATCTGAACTAAGACTTTATACAATTCGTCTTGTCTGAACTTACCGTTGTTCCTTGTTCAGAAAAATTAACAAATCAACTTTATTTGCTGCGATTATGTGCGTGTTTTTAGTCTAATATTTTTTCAGCATATTGTGGCTTGAAATTTGGTTGGATTAGCACTAAAACGTATTTACGAACCAACAATTTGTTTCGGAAATGCTTTTTACCTTGTACTTTTAGCATGCCACATTCTGTATCATCAGTAATGGGAGGAAAGTGACTTTCAGCATCTGGGAATGTGTTTAGCACTGGAACACGAAAGTCGATGGACGTATCCGAGTATCTTGCCATGCAGTCTTTGACAAAGAATTGCACATGTTCAGTGTAGTTGACTTCAACATGAGGCCTGCCAAGCATGACCTGAGCAATAACTTCAACATGTAAATTTGCTTTGGGAAAAAAATCAAATGTCAAAAGGAAACCAGAACATAGTTGACCACAGCGACTTTTTCGTGCCAGATTTTTTTTGGAGAATAACATCTTCATGCCAGATGGAATCTTCCCATGGTGATGCTAATTGAACTGAAGCGTATCGGGCCTAAACTCATACAGGCCCATCCGAATTTAATTATTTTTTGGTCCACTGGGCCAAGCTGGTTGAGGTGTTCAATTCGGCGACCAATACTACATGTGCCGCTGACTCCATGGCCCCACCCTGCAGCTCCCCCACCCATATATATGGACGACGCATCTCCTGGCGTTCCTACGTTTCATGGACACCATCAGCCGCCTAGGGCGTAATCGTAATAAGCGGCACCATCCTAATGAGCCGGCCGGCGGCGGACCGGAGCCAATGGTAGATGGCCTCGCCGACGGCGGCACCCCAAAGCATGCGCAGGAGGACGACGATGGTGCTCCTCCCTCAAGCAGCAACAATAATGTGACGGCGCTGTCCGATCTGACGACGACTTTCTCGAACACATCCTCCTCCGCCTCTCGCCGGAAGAGGAATTGCAGTGCTACAGGCGCGCCTTCCTCGTCTGCAAGTCCTGGCACCGCGTCCTCTCCGACCCCGGCTTCCGCCGCCGCTATGCCGGTCGCCACCGAGAAGAGATTCGCAGGCAGCAACGTTAGAGACTAGGAGAGAGGAGAAAATTGCAATTATAGAACATGACACAAAGCGTTTCGTAATTACTGGACTCCAAATATTAGCTTCGTTAAAATGATCTTTGAAATGTAGGCGTTTTGTTGACATGAGAAACTCAACATTTTCTAGAAACAGAGTGCAACAAATTTTGAAAAAAAAATACTACATTCAGTATTTATGACAAACTATAGATTCAACATTGATCAAAACTTCAATCAACATTTTCTAAAAAAATGGAGTAGCTTCTTCTGCGACAATGGTGGCGGCTGGCGGCTGCCAGAGCTCCGGCGGCCCGCACAGGGAGCGCTTCGGCCAGCGGCAGCGCAAGGCCGACACGGGCCAGTCAGAGGCGGCACTCCCGCACGGGTTAGGGCTGCGCGAGCACGCCAAGCAGGCGCGGCGAGCCGCGCGGGAGTGCCGCCAAGCAGGCGCGGCGGGTGCAGTTGCTGGCGAAGAGGATGAGGTGGTTGTGGTAGGGCACGAATCTCAAACAGTGGAAGATAGGTGAGGAAGAAAAAATCTTTCAAAAAATATATAAGATTCCAGCACTACTAGCCCCGTTTGGTGTGCTATTTGAGCCTAACACCGCACCTGATCCAGGGGCCGTCTGAGTCCGACACACCAAGCCCTATCTTCAGCCCACGAGCTCGCTTGTCCACCCAGACCAACCTGTTGTGTTTTCTAGAGTTTCAACGGTAGAGGAAATATCGTCCACCCCCTGGACGATGCGAATGCTGGCGAGCGAGCATTGCCCTCACTTCAACACCGTGGTAGCCCTGGTGTGGCACATCGAGGCCGCTGATGTCCGACTGTCCGTGGCAGTTGTGAACCAGGTTCATCGCTGCCTTAACACAGCATGTCAGTTGATGATTCTAAAAATCTTTACCAACCTAAAAAATTTCTAGAATGTTATTTAAATTATATATAAATATTTTTTATTAGATGATATATAGAAATCATATAAAACTTACTACTTTTATAGATGTTTCTAGATAAAAGATTTATACATGAGATAGTGTTATATTGAAATCATATAAAACTTACTACTTTTATAGAAATTTCTAGATAAAAGATTTTATACATGAGATAATGTACATATTATGACTATGGCTATATGAGGGCATTATAATTTCTTATATTTCTATTAGGACAACTATAATGTGATTGATTATTAAATATCTATGGAAGCCAACTGACCAATAAGTTTCTCATGGCCAGAGTTTGGAAGTGATCGAGTGAGCATGACAATGTTGAGATAGATATGTGAAGACAGAGCATAGTTAGAAAGCTCAAAAAATCTATGAACTCTCACAAACCTTAACATTTATCAGGCATTCAATTTCATTCCACATTGTAAAAACTATACCCACGCCACCATAAACGTGTGTGAGCCTTTGCATAACAAGAATTTAACATTTTGGTAATATTTATTCATGATCCCTTGTTATAATATGAACTTGATTATGACATCACTGGCAATTAAATAGCTCTTCATGGTGCTTCTAGTTCTCACAGTATGAGCCACTCCATGTACAGATTCAGAATATCACCCACAGAAATGAAAAAAGAAGAAGAAGAACATAACCTGCTTCAGGATAGATGAACACCAGATGCATCATGCAGCAACTAGCAGCGGCGGAGGCCGGTTGAAAAGTGGGGCCTAGGAGCCAGCTGCACTGGGGCTGGACTTGGGGCCCACATGACAACATAGCGTGCTGCTACAAATTGGGCTGCCCTTGCCTGCATCTGCGCCCAACTGAAATCCACCCGTCGCTGTCACAATTCGTTCTCAATTTCGCTTCGCTTCGCTGCCCCGCCCAATCCCCCAGCCCAAAACCAGCATGGCGGAGGGACTCATGGACGAGCTCATCGAGGAGGTCCTCTTGCCGCCGGACGACCCCGTGAGCCTCCTCCGTGGCGCCACGGTGTGCAGGTAGTGGTGTCGCATCATCTTCATTCCAGGCTTCCGCAGTAGGTTCACCAAGCACCACTACGCCCCCCCTGCTCCTCGGCAACCTCACCAACGTCCGATACCGCGGCCGCGACTGCGCGCGCTTCGTCCCCACCACCATGTGCTTCATCCCACATCGCTCCGAGTACCGCAATCCCTCCTCGCCGATGCGCCCTATGTTCCAGACCTGGACGTCTGGCTCCCCACCACGGACGAGCAGCGGGTACTTCCAGCGCTGCCGATGGCCCATGAGCTGCAAGATGCGTTCCGATGGAACACGGCTATGCTTTGCGCCATCGCGCAAGGCGAGTGCGATCACGTCCACTGCAGCCATGGTCCCTTCCTGGTTGTCATCCTGGACTCCTAACACCGAGGTATTACGCATTCACGTCTAATCTAATCTTCAGAGGAGGATATGGTCCTCCGTCCCCACTGATGGGTGTTCAACTGGTGCTCATGTTGGGAACGTGGTCTGGTTTGTTATTGATGCCCGACAGGGAGCTTTGGGGTACAATCTCACAACACAAACTATGACTCGGGTCGAGCTACCAGAAGAGTACTGGGTCTTCCATGGGTTTTCACAATGGCTGAGAGCGGTGGGTTGGGATTAGCTCGGATTGCAAACTAAGGATACTCCCATAATGGTCGATGGTTAGAGAGTCTAAGGGAGGTGTTGGATGGAACGACGGCAGAGTCATTGACCGCAACTAATTGCTCCCGCTCCGTATCATATCAGAGGATTATCTAGGGTTTGAGCATACCAGTGGGGCCTTTCAGCGGCGCTCTGAATGGGAGGTCAACCTTCATCATCGGTCACTCTACCCAAGTCACCAGAGTCGAATGTGGTGATTGTCGGACCAATGGCCTCGTTCTGTTCAGTAGTTTCTTTGCCCCCAGTACGTTTGGGGCTGCTACCTGTTTTTGTTGTGGGGTCCTTGAAACTTGTTAGAGGTGCTAGGAATTCATTCATCTATTGTGCATGTTATGGATGGATGATGAGATCTTGACAATTGATGGGTTTATTATCCTTTATGCCTTCTGGCAAGCATTAAGTGAGACTAATGTTACTCTGTTTCTCTGTTCTGCAGAGTTCCAAAAGTATGGAATAGCTACTCCCTAAACTGGACAAGTGCTGAAGAAGCAGTAAGTTTTCATGCTCCATTATGGTTCTCTTGAAATTCCTCCTGCTCATGAATTATAAACATATGTTTGGTCATGTTGGGAGCTTTTGTTAAGTTCATGCTTAGCAGGGCTCCTTGAATGATGTTATATCGGATATATGTGCTTTGCTTTCCAAAAAAATGACTCTGTAGTTCAGTTTGAGTTTGATATGAGCAAAGTTGCTCAAGCAGACTTTGAACCTTTTATCAAGCAACTTATGGTTCAGTTGCAGTAAACAAGTCTGCCTGCATGCTAGATTGTTTCAGAAGATAGCTTGTCTGTGTTCTGAACAAGCTGAAGAGCATCTTGAATACAAGTGATAATTCCCATGTTATTGTTTGTGCAAAGCTTTTTGATCTGTGTAATTTTGTAGCAGTCATTTCATTGCAGTTACTACCACGTGTTTACTTAGTAATATGAAAATATGAAACGGTGGATCTATGAAAGTCCAGTAAATATAGAACTTTGCTACTCCTAACTATTTTTTTTGCTGTGGGTCCTTGAAACTGGTGATTGATGCATACGAGTTTATTCATCTATTATACATGTTATTGATGCATGATAAGATCTTGAAAATTGATCTAAAGTTATGCCGGGCAAAGAATATATCTGCTAAACCCAAGAAACACAGATATCTGGGGTTTATTTCCACTTATGCATTCTTTTGAGAATTTTGAGTGAGAATAGTAGTGGTACTCATCTGGGTCAAAATATCGTTTATCTTGTCACATTGTTCATGCACTCGTACTTATCATGGCCTCTTGGAACTGAATATACATGTGGTCACTCATTTCCTTTGTTCTGCAATTTTCATTAGTATGGATTAGCTTCTTTCTGAAGTCTGAACTGAACATGTGTTCACTAAGAAGTACGTTTTCATGCTCAATTGTAGTTTTAAACTTCTTCCTGATCATGAATGATGCACCTGGCCTTGTTGCTTGTTGGAGCTTTTGTTCAGTTCATGCTTAGCAGGGTCCCTTCGGAATGATGTTATATTGGTATATGCCTTGCTTTCCTGACAAATTACTCTGTAGCTAATTTTTGAGTTTGAGATGAACAAAGCTCCCCAAGAAATACTTTCGACGAAGTACTTTCAAACTTTGATCAAACAGCTTAGGAAAGGAACTTATGGTTCAGTTATAGTAAATAGTTTTGCATGGTGTGGACTTGCAGAAGATTGTTTGTTTAATCCTGTTGTCACTTGATAACTCACTATTAACTGCTTTACCTGCAGGCAAAGTGATCCATTATGATGGAGGTAGGAGGAGGCTGACAGTTTCTGCAACTTAAAATATTCAGGCGGATCGGTTGTGATGAGGTCTAATTGAAGCAGCAAGGGGTGAAAACCAATGCGAGGACAATGATGCTCGGACAGCAAGAGAAAAGGCTTTGATTCTCTCTTCGCGCTTGTCTCTTGGCAAATTTGGAAAGTGAGGAATACAAGGGTCTTCAGAGGAGCTGAGGCAACGATCTAGCAGTTGCTCGCACACATCAAGAGAGACGCTGAGCTGTGGATCGAAACGGGAGCAATGAAGCTCGGTTGTTTAGTTTGTGAGTAGTCGCTTATGATGTAATCTTTGGCCCAAACCGTGATATGTAATCTAGCTTAAGATGGGCTAGCGTACGAAGCCGTGACACAATGTGTATTTCATAAGTTCTATCTTAATACAAAGATGTACAGCTTGCATATTAAAAAAAACACTAATGCAAGAACCACCTTTGACTGTCCTGTTCCCCTAGAGCAAGCTTAAGTCTGTAACCTGAATGATGGCAGCATGTACTTTTTCGTCCCTACAACCTACATCCATGATCCATGGGCAGGCGTCCGGTCATTTTGTTTTTTGTTTCTGTTGGTGACACGCTGAATCTGAACTTGAGGTTCTCTGCACGCTTTCAGTTCACAGTAATTCTGCGTAAGCATACGACATGTCTGACATGGTTATAAACAGATTCTGAATAGATGGTTTGCAATCGGTTAACCTGAATTTCTGCACTAGAATTTTCTGTTGCTTTAGAGGCGTGAGATACAGCTGTTCAGCAAATGATTGGTAAATGGATAAATGCAACAAGGAGCCAAACTCAGGTACTGTTACTGCCTAGATGGGTTCGATATGCCAGCGCTGCTGTAGGGGAGGAGAAACAGTGCGTTGAGCTCTGCTATAGCGTTAGATGAAAGAGGATTAAAGGAGACAAATATTTGCTCAAATTCGTGTTTCTTTGACACGGTTTTGCTCAAAGTTTGACTAAATTTGTACATCTTTGGAACTGGAAAGCAGTAGCTACAGGTTCAGTTTCAGAAAACAAGATCACCATATGCTGAATCTCCTTCTTCCTCTGATTTTTCAGGGGCACCGAGATCACCAATCATCTGTACACTGTAGCTTTAGGATCACGGACCCAAAACCCCTAGTTGCTTTCTGTTCTCATCTTGAATTCCATAGATCAATTCAGAGAGAGAGATGAGAGTCGCATACCTTCGGGGCCGAAGTCCGCGGGGAGGGTCTGCGCGCGTTGCCGGTCAGTGTCGATGCGCTGATCCTCCTCGGTGCGCCGCTACTCGTCCACTTGGGCGGCAGTGGTGGCGGCAGCAGGTTGCGCGGCAGCGGCTGCAGCTGCTACCTGCGCCATAGTGACGACGCCGGGCGCATCGGATCCGGGAGGTGGATTGCCGGTGTCATCCTGGATGTTCACCATCGCGAGGGACAGTGAGGGCGAGGGTGAGCGGCGGTGGTGGTCGGGACGCTTCCGAGTCCCTCCGCGTGCAAACCCTAGATCGGAAGGGTGTGGGTATGTGGGCGGCTGTGAGGCACGGCGAATGTTGGTTCGCGTGCCCCGGCCGTCGCCCTATTTATCTAGCGTGCGTGGGACCGGGGGCCCACAACCATGGAGGATGTTGGTGCCCCCGATTAGAGTGCAATTTCGGCTCGATCATCTTGACCGAGTCAGATCAACCTCCTAACATTCTCCCCTTTTAATATCTGTGTATTTCTTTTCTAGTTCTTCTTATGTTCTAATTCTCATGAATTGTTGCAAATAAATACACAGTGATCAACAGACCATATGGAGGTTAGCTACTCCCCTGAATCCATTGACTACGGTGCATCTTTCTGCTCCAAAACACATGTTCTTGTAGGGGGAAGTTGTGTCAAGATGACCCTCATGTCCAGAATCAGAGGCTCTCTCTTAAACCCATGCCGGCTACGTGTTTTCTAAATACTTCGGGTGAGAGGCCTTTTGTAAGCGGATCCACAATCATTTTTTTTGCTCTTGTGCACGATCTCTATTGTTTGATCATGGACTTTCTCCTTAACAACATAATACTTCAATTCTATGTGCTTGGCAGCTGCACTGGACTTGTTGTTATAGGAGTAAAATACTGCTGGCTCATTATCGCAGTATATCTTAAGTGGTCTTTCTATGCTTTCTATGAGCCTCAAGCCGGGAATAAATTTCTTAATCCACATTGCCTACCCAGTGGCCTCAAAACATGCTATAAATTTAGCATACATTGTCGATGATGTAACAACTGATTGTTTAGCACTTTTCCATGATATTGCTCCTCCAGCAAGTAAGAATACATACCCTGATGTGGACTTTAAAGTGTCTTTACACCTTGCTAGATCGGCATCTGAATAGCCCACTATCTCTAGGGCATATGTTTTTCTAAACGTTAGCATGAGACCTCTAGTTCCCTGCATATAATGTAGGGTTCTCTTGATCGCTTTCCAGTGATCCTTGCCTGGATTCGACTGGAATCTACCAAGTAAACCGGTTGCTAATGCAAGATCAGGGCGAGTACAAACTTGTGCATACATGATGCTTTCAAGAGCAGAAGCGTATGGCACTGATTTCATCTGTTCGAGTTCATACCCCTTCTCTAGACATTGGAACATTCCAAATTTCTCGCTCTGTAGAATTGGGATAGAATTAGGGTTGCTCTTATGCATACCATATCTTTTCAGGACATTCTCTATATAGGTTTTTTGTGATAGCCCCAGTATTCCTCTATTTTTGTCTCTTTGGATCTCTATCCCCAAGACGTATGAGGCTTCCCCCATATCTTTCATATCAAAATTTGAGGATAGGAATCTCTTCGTGTCTAGCAGTAAAGCCATATCACTGCTAGCCAGAAGGATGTCATCTACGTACAGAACTAGGAATATATACTTTCTTCCTAAGAACTTCGCATAGATGCAGTTATCCTCCTTATTTTCTTCGAAACCAAATCTTCTAATGGTTTCATCAAATTTGATATACCACTGTCTAGAGGCTTGTTTCAAACTATAAATGGACCTCATCAAGCGGCACCCCAATTTTTCTTTTCCTTCTATGACAAAACCTTTCGGTTGTGCCATGTATACATTTTCTGATAGTTCTCCATTCAGAAAAGCTGTCTTAACATCCATCTGATGTAGCTCTTGGTCAAAATGAGCTACTAGGGCCATGATTATCCTGAAAGAATCTTTCGTAGAAACTGGTGAGAAGGTTTCGTTATAATCAATTCCCTCTCTCTGAGTGAAGCCTTTTGCTACAAATCTCGTCTTGTATCTTTCTATCTTTCCTTTGGAGTCACGTTTGGTTTTGTAGACCCACTTGCAACCTACTGTCTTAGCTCCTTTAGGAATTTCTTCTAAGTCCCACACTTTATTTTCTTTCATTGATTTCAGTTCATCTTCCATGGTTGCACGCCACTTGGATGAATGGGGACTTCTCATGGCTTCCTCGAAAGTGGTAGGATCCTCTTCAGATTTCATGTCTTGAACAATGTATACCTCATAATCAATAGAGATCGCTGGTTTCCGAACTCTTTGCGACCTTCTAATGGGTATATCATTTTCTATCTCTTGATCTTGTTGGTGCTGGTACTGCTGTGGTGACGAGCCACCAGGCACTGTCTTTTGTTCTTCATCCTGGGGCTCAGGCTCCGTTGAGACCAAAGTCTCAGGGGTTGACACCGTTGGGGCCAATGTCTCACGAATTTCTTCATTTCGAGCTGTGCGGATGATTCAACATCCACATCAGGAAATGCATCATGAGTTCTTTGCTCTGGGGTGGTGATCTCTGTGGGCAGTGAGAAATAAGGTTCTTCAATTATTGGAGTCGGGGCATACACACTTTTCTCCTCTAAATCAATTTCTCGATTTGCCCCGCTTCCCCTGATCATGTCATTCTCCAAGAAAACAGCATCTGTAGCAAAAATGGCCTCTCATGCCATATTTCAATATAATATTTTGGTGATTGATATAGGCAACACAACACTTGGACTGGTGCATTTGTTTAGATAATATCCTCAGGCTTTTAGGTTCAAGTGATGACAAAGAGAAAGTAGGCGAAGCTAGGCCCGAAGGGACGCCCCTACAGGGGTTTCGCTACCCGGTTACCGGACAGGGGTCGAGGGGGAGCCGCCCCTCGTGGGTCTCAGGGCTGCACCCTGAAATATCTTCGATCCAAAGGACAAGAATTGAAGAGACCGTGAAGAAATCCAAGTCGAAAAGATCAAAACAAAGACAATTTGCTATCACCGGTTAAACCAATGATGAACAAATTGCACTCATCGATGCAATGAACACAGAATCTGCGTGCTAGGGTTTGGCACCGGATTAACTGGCGTTGGGTGTTTTACACTCACTGGTGTAATGGACTTGGAGGCCGAAGAAGCAGTAGGAGTTTTACAGGCACCGGTTAAACCAGCGATGAAGGCAAAGTGAACATCAGTGTAATTGTCCAGAGAGTTAGTTTTTCAGGAATCATGGGACAGTTACATTCACCGATTAAACTGACGATACGTCGGTTAATTGCCCGTACAACTAACGACTAGTTTTTTAAGTGGGCAGATTACATTCACCGGTTGAACCGACGATGACTATTGGAGGAGCGTCGGATTAACCGACGTTACAAGCTTTTTCTATCAGCTTTCCTCCAATGGCTAGTTTGAGGGGTTGGGCTATATATATGCCACCCCACTCCTCATTTGGAGTTGCTGGAGTATGCTGGAGACATAGAGAAGTCTACTACACTTGAAGATCATCTCCAACCACCATTGAGCTTCATTGTACATCATATAAGCTTAAGCACACTTGTGAGAGTGCTTAGAGCTTGATTAGGCTTTGTTCTTGAGAGAGCAAGCTTGAGAGAAGCCTTGTTGTGGCAAGCAATCATTGTAACTGTCGTGTGACCCTCTGACTTGGTGTGGAGAGGCAATGACACTTTGTGCGGGGAAGGAGACCCCTCTTTGTGAGAAGCTCCGATAGTGAAGACGGTGCCGTTGGTGACGCTTCTAGAGAGACGGTGGTGATGGCCTTGTCTTGGTGACTTGGCGCCACTTAGCCTTTGCTTGCCGAGAGCCTTAGTGGCCAACGTAAGACGGTGATCAAGCGAAGAGACTCGGCATCACACTTGTTCTTGGTGGACAAGTGGCCGTGGATGTAGGGAGGGACTTAGTGTCCTAACCGAACCACATTAAATCGTGTGTCTTGGTGTCTTCATGAGAGTTTGCATATTCTCTCCCCTACCTCTTTTACCTACTGCATTACGTTTTCGCATTTACTCTATCTTTTGTGTCTTTACCTTCCTAGTTAGTTTGATTAGGATTGGCTATAGGTTGCAAGTCTCTTGGGGTAAGTTGAGAGTAGCATAGATAAACCTTAGTCATAACTAGCTTGTGTAGAATGTTTTAAGTTTATCTAATGCAAGTAGATTGAGCCCAAGGTTAGAAAACGAATTAGCGACCCCATTCACCCTCTCCCCCTCTAGGGTCGGACACCCCGGTGATCCTTACAGCATGTCTAGTTTCTGCAAACTTTGTGTGCCTGTCTGGACAGTAAAATCTGAAACCCTTTGATCTCTCAGGGTAGCCAATAAAATTGCAACTGACTATCCTTTCATCTAGTTTTCCCAGTGAAGGGTTGAATAATCTTGCTTTAGCTTGACATCCCCAAACATGTAAATAGTTTAGGGTGGGTTATCTGCCGGTCCATAACTTATACGGAGTTTTGGATACTGACTTGCTGGGTACTTTGTTAAGTATGTGAATGGCGGTTTTTAGCGCCTCCATCCACAGACCTATAGGAAGAGTGGAGTGGTATAGCATGCTTCGGACCATGTCCATTAAAGTATGATTTCTTCTTTCTGCCACTCCATTCTGCTGGGGTTCGCCTGGCGTTGAGTACTGGGCTACTATCCCACATTCTTGCAGGAACCTTGCGAAAGGTCCTGGAGCTTGACCGTAGGGAGTATGACGACCTTAGTACTCCCCCCCACGATCAGATCTCACTATCTTAATCTTCAAGTTGAGTTGATTTTCTACTTCTAATTTAAATATCTTGAATTTGTCCAAGGCTTCTGATCTTTCATTGATAGGGTATATATAACCATATCGCGAATAATCATCTGTGAACGTAATGAAAGAATCATATCCGTCCACTGTGGTCACAGAAAATGGGCCACAAATATCTGTATGAATTATTTCTAAAACCCTGGAACTGCGCTTTGATGTTTTCTTGATTGTCTTTGCAAATTTTCCTTTAATGCAATCTACGCATTGTTCTAAATCTGCAAAGTCTAAGGGATGGAGAATATTTTCTTTTACTAAGCGTTCTATCCTCCCCCTCGAAACGTGGCCTAAGCGATAATGCCACAATTTCGACGAAGATTCTCCATCACCATTAGTATTTCTTTTTCTTTTCTTACTATTACTCGCATCTATTTCTGTATCATGTGTATCTCGCAATATCACATTGAGAAAGCAAATAAAGTTTGTCTCATCGGACAGCGAGACCAACATCTTTATTATCATGGCGAATCAAACATTTATGATCTCCAAAATAACAATGAATATTCTCATCATCCAAACATGGCATAGAAATCAAGTTTCTCTTTAGGGAGGGTACAATAAAATATCTCTTAAATTAAGTACAAAACTATTTTCTAATACTAAACTCAAATCTCCAATGGCTTTGACTTCATCTTCCTTCCCGTTGGCCACACTAATCTTTCTTTGGCCCCTTGGAAGGTCCCTCCTTATATGGAACATTTCTTCTGAGCGGCGACTTTAAGAAGTCAGGGCAGTCTCTCTTGTAGTATCCTTTCTTCTTGCAGTGCAAGCAGGTATCTATGGGGATAGGAAAGTTCTTGGTCCCATCATCGTTGGTGGTGATTCTGGAAGAGCTGCCA
>Ga0182179_1000010_pt1 | contig 15124 bp, 7 predicted proteins | sample G5R1MG_30_FD_123221 | JGI IMG/M metagenome (GOLD analysis project Ga0182179, IMG submission 123221) | Switchgrass phyllosphere microbial communities from Michigan, USA - G5R2_MAIN_22AUG2016_LD1 MG | ecosystem: Host-associated > Plants > Phyllosphere > Phylloplane/Leaf | place: USA: Michigan... | reverse complement strand
TATTCCCTGAGGAGGTTCTACCACGTGGAAACGCTCTTTAATGGAACTTTCGTTTTAGCTGGTCGTGACCAAGAAACCACCGGCTTTGCTTGGTGGGCTGGGAATGCCAGACTTATCAATTTGTCCGGTAAACTACTTGGAGCTCATGTAGCCCATGCCGGATTAATCGTATTCTGGGCCGGAGCAATGAACCTATTTGAAGTGGCCCATTTCGTACCAGAAAAGCCCATGTATGAACAAGGGTTGATTTTACTTCCGCACTTAGCTACTCTGGGTTGGGGAGTAGGGCCGGGGGGAGAAGTTCTAGATACTTTTCCTTACTTTGTATCCGGAGTACTTCACCTAATTTCCTCCGCAGTCTTAGGCTTCGGTGGCATTTATCACGCGCTTCTGGGACCCGAGACTCTTGAAGAATCTTTTCCATTCTTTGGTTATGTATGGAAAGATAGAAATAAAATGACTACAATTTTGGGTATTCACTTAATTTTGTTAGGTCTAGGTGCTTTTCTTCTAGTACTCAAGGCTCTTTATTTTGGCGGCGTATATGATACCTGGGCCCCCGGGGGAGGGGATGTAAGAAAAATTACTAATTTGACCCTTAGCCCCGGTGTTATATTTGGTTATTTACTAAAATCCCCTTTTGGGGGAGAAGGATGGATTGTTAGTGTGGATGATTTAGAAGATATAATTGGGGGACATGTATGGTTGGGTTCCATTTGTGTACTTGGCGGAATTTGGCATATCTTAACCAAGCCCTTTGCATGGGCTCGCCGTGCGTTTGTATGGTCTGGCGAAGCTTACTTGTCTTATAGTTTAGGTGCTTTATCTGTTTTTGGTTTTATCGCTTGTTGTTTTGTCTGGTTCAATAATACCGCTTATCCAAGTGAGTTTTACGGACCCACTGGGCCAGAAGCTTCTCAAGCTCAAGCATTTACTTTTCTAGTTAGAGACCAGCGTCTTGGAGCTAATGTAGGGTCTGCCCAAGGACCGACAGGTTTAGGTAAATATCTAATGCGTTCCCCAACGGGAGAGGTCATTTTTGGAGGGGAAACTATGCGTTTTTGGGACCTTCGTGCTCCGTGGTTAGAACCTCTAAGGGGCCCCAACGGTTTGGACTTGAGTAGGTTGAAAAAAGACATCCAACCTTGGCAAGAACGACGTTCGGCAGAATATATGACCCATGCTCCTTTAGGCTCTTTAAATTCTGTGGGTGGCGTAGCTACCGAGATCAATGCAGTTAATTATGTCTCTCCTAGAAGTTGGTTAGCGACTTCCCATTTTGTTCTAGGATTCTTCTTTTTTGTGGGCCATTTGTGGCATGCAGGAAGAGCCCGAGCTGCTGCAGCAGGCTTTGAAAAGGGAATTGATCGTGATTTGGAACCTGTTCTTTACATGACCCCTCTTAACTAAGATTTTTTTATTTCTACCTGTTCCACTTTTTTTCTGTTCTGGCTCGGTTATTCCATCTAGCCGAGCCATTCATGCTTTTTTATGAAAGAATGATATAAGGGGGCAGAACAAAGAAAAACATAGAAAGAAACAAATGTATTCAATAAACAAAAGGAGAGAGAGGGATTCGAACCCTCGATAGTTCCTAGAACTATACCGGTTTTCAAGACCGGGGCTATCAACCACTCAGCCATCTCTCCACAGCCCAATCCCTATTTTATTCCTACAAATAGAACATAGCTATATGAAATGATCTACTAACTCCTAGAAACATCTCAGATGCAAGTCCACTTTCGATATATCTCTGTATACTGTATACACGGATACAGAATCCGCTATATCCGTTTGTGAAATAAACGCTAAATCCCCTCAACTCTATATCCAAATAAAAGCGGTAAGGAAAAAGTTTTAAAGAGAAGAATCAATGGATTCATGATTAAACCCCTCCTACTTCTTGTATTTTCGTACAATTTTGATTAAGTGAGGGATCAAATAGAAATATGTAGTCAACTTTATTTGAAGGTAGTTTGGAGGATTTGAAATATGACTATTGCTTTCCAATTAGCTGTTTTTGCATTAATTGCGACTTCCTCAATCTTAGTAATTAGTGTACCCCTTGTATTTGCTTCTCCTGATGGTTGGTCAAATAATAAAAACGTTGTATTTTCCGGTACATCATTATGGATTGGATTAGTCTTTCTGGTAGCTATTCTGAATTCTCTCATTTCTTGAATTTGTTTAGTATTTAGTAGCCCGATATAAAATAAATAAAAAGAAAGGCCTTTTTTTCGAAAAATTTCTTTGATACACATTAAAATGCTATTTTCGTTCCGAATTATTATATTACTTCTTCTCCTTCATTATTATGAAATTCTATTGCCATTAGAATATTGATTGACAGACAATTAATAAAAAGAAAACTCTAATAGAAAATGAAACGGTCGACCCAGACATAGACGGTCGACCCAGGTGGATATACCCTATAAAATATAGGCCGTAGCGAGCGTAGTTCAATGTAGCGAGCGTAGTTCAGTGGTAAAACATCTCCTTGCCAAGGAGAAGATACGGGTTCGATCCCCGTCGCTCGCCAGCTTAATTTAGTAAGGTACTATGATAAAAAATTAAATCTAGTTGACTACTTAACTACTTCTATTACTTAAGTACTTCTATTAAATTAAGTAGTTGTTAGTCTAGTACTGTACCCCTTCCTATCTTATGCTTCCTTTGCACCCGACTCAAAAAAAAAAGAGTGCTTCGGGGGCGAAAATCCAACTTTCCAAGAAAGTTCCCTAAACCGGGGCGGGGATTCACCGAGACAAACAAGAGACAAACGGTTTTTAAAGGGGATAGGCTATGCTTTTCTTTCATTTTTTTTTTGCTGCCTGCCTGCTGAATAAAAAAAAGAGTTGGATATAGCCCTCTACCATATCTATACAAATAGAATAGTCCGTTTATACGGACTGCTAAGTGCGGAGACGGGAATCGAACCCGTGACCTCAAGGTTATGAGCCTCGTGAGCTACCAAACTGCTCTACTCCGCTCTGTAGGGCCGAAAACAGGTGGACGAAAAAGGTTGAATACAAGTCTCTACCATGTCTAGACAAACAAATAGAATAGTCTTTTTCTACAAAATGGAGCGGGTAGCGGGAATCGAACCCGCATCGTTAGCTTGGAAGGCTAGGGGTTATAGTCGACGTTGGTTTATTTTTTTTAACGTCTCTAATTCAAAACCGAACATGAAATTTTGATTTCATTCGGCTCCTTTATGGATATTCTCACCACTTAACATCTATGTCAGCTTTTCTGTCTGAATGGAACCAAAGCTCTCTGCTTTCTAGATGATCCCTATAGAATAGGAGATAGAAATTATCCTAAATATCTATCTAATCTACTTACTTCGTTCCCTAATTTCATTCAAGAGATCCTGAGGAAAAGAGTTGGGTTTCCACCGAGCTGAAACAATATACTGACGGTTCTAGTAAACCAAAACCATGGTTTTTTAGCTATTGGGCTTCCATTTCCTTTTTAAACAAAACAAAAGAAGATTTAGTTACGATTGGAAATAAACTTTTTTGTATCTTCATCCATAGATCCTTTACTCATATTTATTCAATCGGAATACTTAAATGCAAAATTATGCTTCGCGATTCTGTACTCATAATCAAATTTGTATTTTGGGTGCAAATTAAATTAGTCTTTGGATACTAATCGCGAGAATGTATATTTTTCCTCAATATGCTATTGAGAGGAAAAGGATTAAACCCTTTATAAGAACTAAAGTTTTCATCGGAATATGAATATAAAAAAACTTAAGGATGCCTTAAGTATATCATTTCAAATTCAGTTATTAATAGAACGAATCACACTTTTACCACTAAACTATACCCGCTACATGTAGATTATGATACCAACGCTACCCTTTGTCAAGGGTAGCCATTTGAGAAGGGGGCTAATTCAACCTTATCAAATCAAACGGTGAAAGTTCATGGCAGTGGGCGGTTGGTACTTCAACCGCGAGCCTTTACTTTAGGATTTAGATAGCCCCTCTCTAGTCTGTAAAATACATCTCTTCTTACCATGCCAATTGTGTATGAACCAAATGTATGCATTTCGATTAGGATCTATTCTACGGTTATGACTACAATATACACTAAGAGATATAGGGGGCAGTACAGTCCCCATAAATCTCTTTCTTCCTTTTTTTGTTCAGAATTGAACAAATAAATTGGGAAAGATGTTTTCTTCCTCCACTTATCATGAAATCTGAGCCATAGGTAAGGAGTCAGATGACTTTCAAAAATTCATCATGGACTTCCTCTATCACTTGAGAGAAACAACAAACAAAGAGTAATAACTTAAAATAAAAAGAAAAGCAGATAGGAATCGACAGATTTAACTGATGAAAATTTACATCAGAGGACTCTGATGAGGACTCCTCAAACTCTTCATAAAGAGGATCCGGAAAGTCTCTGGTTAGTGGATCCTCCCCATTTACTAATTTCCTCTCTTCTTTTCCACTCAATTCTAGTTTATTAAATTCTTGTTTAAAAGAATCAAAGAAGATGAATATAACTAAGAACACATAAAAAAGAGCATAGAGGACCAAGGCCATTACCAAACGTTCCTCCTAAGAATCATATTGGGTATCTGTTCCCTTCCTTTTCACCCTAGGATCAGAAACCCAAAATCCTCCTTTTTCTAGTGTTCGGAAACAGAAAACCTTGAACCAGGAGGAGTTAGGTATGTAGGATATGGTTTTTATTTTTTGTTGGGCAGGCAGTAGTATAATTTTTCTACTCTCCAGTAGAAATTCGATTGCCAACTTTTTAGAATAAAATTAACTCCAACATAATTTGTTCCAAATCCACTAGAATCCTTGTAGAATAGTCAAGTACCCCATTTCCAAGGGATACCTGTTGAAAACAGTTTCAACAAATCCGTCCAAAACTTTTTTAATTATTCTTAAAATGGACTCGAAAGTTTTTCCAAAAGAAAAAGATGCCTGTTAAAAATTGTTTCAATCTCTCACCAAAACAGATAAGAAGTATATCACTGAAAATTAATACCCAACCATATGGGTATATGAAGAGCACAAATTCCTTTATACTCCACCCAATTAGAATTAGGGGAAATAAAACATAAATGGAGAAAGTTCTCATCATATTATAAGATCGGACAATAGAAGAAAAAAGTCCCTAATTCTGCCGAACATTCTGAGCACGTGAAAAGTGAATAGCCTAAAGATAAAAAAAAAGTCTATCATTTTTTTAACAGCAGTTCTTATTGCTCCTTTGGCATTTTCGGCCCATTGTTGTATCCGATTCAACAATTGATACATATTTATTCTCCTCTAAAAAAAAATGGAACTTCCGGGCTTTGGTGAGTTGGCCGAGATCGTGTTTACATACCTAAGAACTGACCCACCTTCTTCAAGTGTATCCGATATATATAATAAGTTTTGAGTGTGTCAACTCTCCGTTCACGTATTTTATTATACGTTATACATATTTATATATATAATAATAAAATACCTCCACTTTGTGCAAGTGATAAGAGAGAATATGAAAGATTTTCTTATTTTTCTTGATTTTATCAAGATTTTGAACCTCGATATATGTAAATCTCTACATATATCTCTATATATACATATATTATGTACATTAATATATACATATAATATGTACATGTACATTATGCAGTAGACCTATAATAGTATAGTAAATGAAAGTGGCTAATTTTTGAATAAAAAGCCCTTTTAACTCAGTGGTAGAGTAATGCCATGGTAAGGCATAAGTCATCGGTTCAAATCCGATAAAGGGCTTTTCACTTAGGGGTAGAGTAATGCTTTGGTAAGACAGAATTCATCGGTTCGAATCCGAGAAAGTACTTTTCTACAAAATCCATTCATTTTTTTTTTTTTAATGTCTCCATTTTTTCGTGAATTTTATGACTTAGTTTAGTGCGAGATGCAGGCATTTTTGGTCTGAACACTAAACGAAGCACAGAGTTTAAATTGCAAAAAAGAAATGAAATTGGACTGTTTTTCCTGTTAGAACAATCAAATCAATACCTGTACTGAACTAATCTAGACTCCTTTTTTATTAATCTATTCTTATTCTATACCCTTTAAACGAATTTCCCTAAAAAGTAGGGGATGATCCGCGAATTAACCTAACCCTCAACTAAAAGAAATCCTATGAAAGCATAACAGAAAAATAGTAAAGACTCTTTCCTTTGATCTAGTTATACTCTTCGAGTATATTGACAATTCCAAAAAACTGCTCATACTATCATTATAATATAATGACGAGTGGTTGTATATGGCGCTATCGTCTAGTGATGCCCCTATCGTCTAGTGGTTCAGGACATCTCTCTTTCAAGGAGGCAGCGGGGATTCGACTTCCCCTAGGGGTAGGGAGTATTATAAAAAGAGGTTAATCATAGATTATTAAAAAGCCTAGAAAAAATTCTTCCTGGGTCGATGCCCGAGCGGTTAATGGGGACGGACTGTAAATTCGTTGACGATATGTCTACGCTGGTTCAAATCCAGCTCGGCCCAAAAATCTAGGGCTTCGTGAATATGAACTAAATCCATTATTTTGTATGGAAGAAAAAAAATGTCTGATCCCTAGAAATAAAGGATAAAGATAAATGGGGAAAGATATTTCTAATTCATATCTCTCTTATTTTTTATAGAGTTTTTCTTATGGAAAGGCAGATTATCGTTTATTTTTAGGGATAAAAAATCGTGACATACTAGTCATGCCACTCTCACTATACCCACATATCCTATGTGGGTATGTAGTATATGATTCGTCTATTTCTTAAAGCACGACAGAGGAATCGAATCTTCTTATGGTTTTATTTAAGAATTATGGTTCTATTTAAGAATAAGTATGCCATACACCCCGCGGGGATTGTAGTTCAATTGGTCAGAGCACCGCCCTGTCAAGGCGGAAGCTGCGGGTTCGAGCCCCGTCAGTCCCGAACTAGGGTTCAATGAATAGAAAAATTCATCTTTCCTTTTTTTCATGGAAATTTTTGATGAAAAAAGGGGGGGGGGCAGGAGGCAACATCAAATATCTATGGGGTACCCTTACTTCACTTTTTTTATTTCACATTTCTCAGTAAAAAAAGAGCAGTATAGGAATTTTTTTCACTACTTCTGGTTGATAAGGAAAGGCCATCATACGTGGATTAGTATAATTTAGGATATTACTCTATTTTTATGATGATACTATCCTCATCTTAACTTCCTATTCGACTCTTATGGAATAGAGTACCGGTATTTTACCGGAATCCATACATAAACCATATTCGTTTATTGTTAGAGAATGAATTTCATCTAATTAGTTCCTTTTTGGAGGCACACCCCTTCCATTTTCTAGTTCCAACTTTGTTTGTGTATGTTCAATGAATAATTGGAAAGAATCTACCTTATTCTCACTCCATTTGCGACTCCTTTTTTTTATAGATCTGCTCTCATTTTTAAACCCCAAAAAGCAGATATTGATAGTAACCTAATAAAATAAAAACCAAGTAAACGCTCTTTTTCCTAAGTTTAAATATTGGATCCTTTTTATTTAAGATCCCCTTTTCTCCATCTCATTTCTACTTCTACTGCTTATTTGGATGTCTATGTGACCCATAGAAAGTAGGTCATATAATACATACATACATAATTGTATGTATAACTATAACTATAAGAAAAAAGAAGGGAAATTGGATAAGATAAGAAGGATTTTGGGTTATACATATGGAAAAGCAAAAGTCGAAAAGAATGAAAAATAGAATAGAGGGAGTTTCGAATCCAATCAAAAAACCTATTTTGGTCTTAGTATGGATAAGGGATCCTCCTATGTTATATTATCCCACTATCAACCATAAATTGATTTGATAGATCCAATATTCATAATATTGAATTGATTCAGTATTATCAGAATGCAAGTCCTCCCCTTAAATTTACAGGATACCCCTTTTTCCTCTCTATGGGATTACATCCCGAGTTATTGTGAAAAAAAATAAAGAGATTATGGAAGTCAATATTCTCGCATTTATTGCTACTGCATTGTTCATTCTAGTTCCTACTGCCTTTTTACTTATTATTTATGTAAAAACAGCCAGCCAAAATGATTAATTGGAATTCCAATTAATTATTGAAGAAATGAAAAAGGGATTAAAGAAAATAAAAATCCAAGTCTTAAATGAAAGGATCCGGTTGGAATCATAAAGTGTGGTAGAAAGAACTACATGTAGTTCTTTCTACCACACTTTAGATTCTTTCTATTATATTATCTTGAATCTACATAGAATCGATTAGTAGATTGAAATAGTAGTCTAATTCAACTGCTTTTTTCACCGCATCCACGGAGGGGGAGAAAAATAATACGCGAATAGAATATAGTAAAAGAAAAAAAGTAAAAGGAAAAAACCTACGAATCTTTCATGCTTAAAAATGGCGCGAGATGCTTCAATCGAGATCCTTCAAAAAAAAGAACATAAAAAATTTTCTAAGAATAAGAAAATAGTATAACTGGAAAATGTGCGATATGTTGTGAATAGCTTCGTGTAAGAAAAGAAAGTTTTATTTTCTTATGTATAGAACTTTCTTTTTATTCGCCACTTCTAGTAGAATAGAAATTCTGAATTACTATAATCGCCCTTTCTATTCTATTATACTGGAATAGAACATAGTAGAATAGAACGACTCTTTCTTACTTTCTTAAAAGAGTTTCTTACAAGAGTAAAACAAAACTAAAGAAAGAGAGAAAAAAAAAAGTTTGCCAAACTTATTAATGCAAAACGATCAATTAAAGAAAAGAGTTGATACTACAATTCGACTACTCAATCAATTGGTAGTATCCCTAGAGTCCACTCCTCCCCCATACTACTAGCGAAAGAGAAAATGTAAAGACTACCATTAAAGCAGCCCAAGCGAGACTTACTATATCCATGCAAATTATGTCTCCTATTTCTATGAAGGAATTCTTCTACTATTGATAAATAATCATAGTGGAATCAAGGGTACAGAGTCAAAAGGCCATTCTATTCTGCCCTAAGACTATGGATTAATCCGTTAAAGGAATTTACTCCTAACAAATTCTTATATGATTTCTGGTAGAATTGGAGAGCATTAAGTATAAATATGATACATAGCCCTTTCCCTAAAAAAGAGTAGGGGGATGTCCTGAATAGAAGACGCGGGAATAGAGAGATTTTTTCGTCCGTTTGTTCCCCTTTTATAAGCAAAGGGCATAAGAATATACCATAAAATTAGGATAGATAAATATTTATTGGATACCTACCTTACCCATATTTATTTTTTATCTAAACCCTACTGCCCCGCTTTCTATCTTTCTATGAAAGAGTGAGGAGGCCCTATCCACAACCCCGAAATTGTTTTTTGATCAGCCTATTCAATCTAATTCTCGACAGAATCAGTAGCCTTTACTTTAGTGTATGTGGGTAGAATAAGATGTACGAAGTGTATGTAGTAAGATGTACCATAAAAAAAATGTATGATAATTAGGAAGTCTTGATATTTCTTCGCGAAGTCCCTTCTTCAATCTTAGATTGAAAAAAGACTGCTCCTTAGGAACCTTTGGATACGAAGATTTCTGACATCTTAGTCTCGTAGTTTTAAATTCCCAAATCGAATCAATTTAAATTAATAAAAGAATAAGGAAACGCTACCTCATCCCTATTGGTAGCCGTTTGGGCCACTGCCGACAAAACAAAACCTAGTTTGAGGATAGAACTATGGTATGGATTCTAAAAATCCAGTATCGCCAGACCTAGTTACTCTCGTGCCCCAACTTATAGAGGTAGGAATTTGTAGGGTTTGATCAGTACTATAATCCTAAGTATTTTATTGATCAGGCGGCACCCAGATTTGAACTGGGGGTAAAGGATTTGCAGTCCCCTGCCTTACCACTTGGCCATGCCGCCAAAAAATCCGATCTAAAATCGAGAAAAGAACAAGTATTCATCCACATTTTTTTACTAAAACCCCTTTCCTTTCTATTATATTGAAATGACAAAGGAGAAAAAGTGGATTTCCAGTCAAAGGCTGCAAAATTCAGAACAAATTAGAACCATTAACTATAATTTTAATTTTCTTTTTTTGAATTGCAGTAGTGAACGACTCTTAAATCGGTATTCTCCCCCCCTCCATTATTTTTAATGGTATAAGAAAATTGAGTAAATGTTTCCCTAATCTGTATATAGGGAAACTCCAGGTCCAAACAGCATTATTATCTATGGATCCCCCTTATGTACATATCCCTATGGAGAATCGTTCTTTCATTTTTCATAAATATTTTGAATAAAAAAAAGAGGGAATTTGCTCTGATATAGATTAGGGCTCGGCCTTCTTGGACCACCTAAGTGCAATTACGATAAAAGAAAGGATATGTAGATAGGTGGATAACTAGATTGGCAAGTACTTAAAAAATAAAGTAAATACTTTTTTTTAGGATTCTACAACGAAATCCTTTATTTTCCAGTAATTCTCTACTACTACGAAACAAAAAAGAGCCTTCAAATTCTTTTTGAAAATGAAACTAAGCGTGCTATTCTAAATCGAACTAAAGTCAAGCTTTCTAGTGCTTATAAATTATTATGGCTTTATCCCTTTCATAGAAAGGAGATAAAATGAGAAATCTTTGCTACCCAATCTTTTTAGAATATCATAAAGTTTAAGTGGCAGAATTTTTTTCTAGGACTGTTTTATCAATTCATTTTTATTCCATTTCTACCCCTGCTAAATTCGAATTTTCGTCGAAATCGTCTCTATTCATATGTATGAAATACATATATGAAATACATATGTGGAGTTCCCTAGAATTTCATGTGATTCAGTAAACAGAATATAGATTCCATGATTGCTAGATTGATCCGTAGGGATTGATGAAGAGTGAGCTGATAATGGAATTTTTCTTCGATAAATAGGAAACTTAAGATTAAAATGCTCCGGAATGGAAATGAGGGAATGTCCACAATACCTGGATTTAGTCAGATCCAATTCGAGGGATTTTGTAGATTCATTAATCAAGGCTTGGCAGAAGAACTTGAGAAGTTTCCAACAATTAAAGATCCAGATCACGAAATTGCATTTCAATTATTTGCGAAAGGATATCAATTGCTAGAACCCTCGATAAAAGAAAGGGATGCTGTGTATGAATCACTCACCTATTCTTCCGAATTATATGTATCTGCGAGATTAATTTTTGGTTTCGATGTGCAAAAGCAAACCATTTCTATTGGAAACATTCCTATAATGAATTCCTTAGGAACCTTTATAATAAATGGAATATACCGAATTGTGATCAATCAAATATTGCTAAGTCCTGGTATTTATTACCGCTCGGAATTAGACCATAAGGGAATTTCCATATACACCGGGACTATAATATCAGATTGGGGAGGAAGGTCGGAATTAGCAATTGATAAAAAAGAAAGGATATGGGCTCGTGTGAGTAGAAAACAAAAGATATCCATTTTAGTTCTATCATCAGCTATGGGTTTAAATCTAAGAGAAATTTTAGATAATGTTTCCTACCCCGAAATTTTCTTGTCTTTCCCGAATGCTAAGGAGAAGAAGAAGATTGAGTCAAAAGAAAAAGCTATTTTGGAGTTTTATCAACAATTTGCTTGTGTAGGTGGGGACCTGGTATTTTCGGAGTCCTTATGCGAGGAATTACAAAAGAAATTTTTTCAACAAAAATGTGAATTAGGAAGAGTTGGTCGACGAAATATGAATCGGAGACTGAATCTTGATATCCCTCAGAACAATACATTCTTGGTACCACGAGATGTATTGGCCGCTACGGATCAGTTGATTGGAATGAAATTTGGAACGGGTATACTTGACGATGACGATATGAATCACTTGAAAAATAAACGTATTCGTTCGGTTGCGGATCTGTTACAAGATCAATTCGGACAGGCTCTTGGCCGTTTACAACATGCGGTTCAAAAAACTATCCGTAGAGTATTCATACGTCAATCGAAACCGACTCCACAAACTTTGGTAACTCCAACTTCAACTTCGATTTTATTAATAACTACTTATGAGACCTTTTTTGGCACATATCCCTTATCTCAAGTTTTTGATCAAACCAATCCATTGACACAAACGGTTCATGGGCGAAAAGTGAGTTGTTTGGGTCCTGGAGGATTGACGGGGAGAACTGCAAGTTTTCGGAGCCGAGATATTCATCCGAGTCACTATGGGCGTATTTGTCCAATTGACACGTCCGAAGGAATCAATGTTGGACTTACCGGATCATTAGCTATTCATGCGAGAATTGATCACTGGTGGGGATCTATAGAGAGTCCGTTTTATGAAATATCTGAGAAGGCAAAAGAAAAAAAAGAGAGACAGGTGGTTTATTTATCACCAAATAGAGATGAATATTATATGATAGCAGCAGGAAATTCTTTGTCCTTGAATCAGGGTATTCAGGAAGAACAGGTTGTTCCAGCTAGATACCGTCAAGAATTCCTGACTATTGCATGGGAACAGATTCATGTTAGAAGTATTTTCCCTTTCCAATATTTTTCTATTGGGGGTTCTCTCATTCCTTTTATTGAGCATAATGATGCGAATCGGGCTTTAATGAGTTCTAATATGCAACGCCAAGCAGTTCCACTTTCTCGGTCCGAGAAGTGCATTGTTGGAACTGGATTGGAACGCCAAACAGCTCTAGATTCGAGGGTTTCCGTTATAGCCGAACGCGAGGGAAAGATCATTTCTAGTGATAGTCATAAGATCCTTTTATCAAGTAGTGGGAAAACCATAAGTATTCCTTTAGTTGCCCATCGGCGCTCTAACAAAAATACTTGTAAGCACCAAAAACCTCGGGTTCCGCAGGGTAAATCCATTAAAAAAGGGCAAATTTTAGCGGAGGGAGCAGCTACAGTTGGTGGGGAACTTGCTTTAGGAAAAAACATTTTAGTAGCTTATATGCCCTGGGAGGGTTACAATTTTGAAGACGCAGTACTAATTAGCGAACGTTTGGTATATGAGGATATTTATACTTCTTTTCACATCCGAAAATATGAAATTCAGACGGATACGACAAGCCAAGGCTCCGCTGAAAAAATCACTAAAGAAATACCACATCTAGAAGAACATTTACTCTGCAATTTGGACAGAAATGGAGTTGTGAAGTTGGGATCCTGGGTAGAAACTGGCGATATTTTAGTAGGTAAATTAACGCCTCAGATAGCGAGCGAATCGTCGTATATCGCGGAAGCTGGATTATTACGGGCTATTTTTGGTCTTGAGGTATCCACTTCAAAAGAAACTTCTCTCAAACTACCTATAGGTGGAAGAGGGCGCGTTATCGATGTGAAATGGATCCAGAGGGACCCCCTTGACATAATGGTTCGTGTATATATTTTACAGAAGCGTGAAATCAAAGTTGGGGATAAAGTAGCCGGAAGACACGGGAATAAGGGGATCATTTCAAAAATTTTGCCTAGGCAAGATATGCCCTATTTGCAAGATGGAACACCTGTTGATATGGTCTTCAATCCCTTAGGAGTACCCTCGCGAATGAATGTGGGACAAATATTTGAAAGCTCGCTCGGATTAGCAGGGGATCTGCTAAAGAAACATTATAGAATAGCACCCTTTGATGAGAGATATGAGCAAGAGGCTTCAAGAAAAGTTGTGTTTTCGGAATTATATGAAGCTAGTAAACAAACAAAAAATCCATGGGTATTTGAACCCGAGTACCCGGGAAAAAGCAGAATATTTGATGGAAGAACAGGAGATCCCTTCGAACAGCCTGTTCTAATAGGGAAGTCCTATATCTTAAAATTAATTCATCAAGTTGATGAAAAAATTCATGGACGTTCTACTAGGCCTTACTCACTTGTTACCCAACAGCCCGTTAGAGGAAGAGCTAAGCAAGGGGGACAACGAGTAGGAGAAATGGAAGTTTGGGCTTTAGAAGGATTTGGTGTTGCTCATATTTTACAAGAGATACTTACTTATAAATCTGATCATCTTATAGCTCGCCAAGAAATACTTAATGCTACGATCTGGGGAAAAAGAGTGCCTAATCACGAGGATCCTCCAGAATCTTTTCGAGTGCTCGTTCGAGAACTACGATCTTTAGCTCTAGAACTGAACCATTTCCTTGTATCTGAGAAGAACTTCCAGGTTAATAGGGAGGATGTTTGATCGGAATAAATAAAAATTCTTTTCTTATTTCTATTTTATGATTGACCAATATAAACATAAACAACTTAAAATTGGACTCGTTTCCCCTCAACAAATAAGGGCTTGGGCTAAAAAAATCCTACCTAATGGGGAAGTCGTTGGCGAAGTCACAAGGCCCTCCACTTTTCATTATAAAACCGATAAACCAGAAAAAGATGGATTGTTTTGCGAAAGAATCTTTGGACCCATAAAAAGCGGAATTTGTGCTTGTGGAAATTCTCGAGCGAGCGTAGCTGAAAACGAAGACGAAAGATTTTGCCAAAAATGCGGGGTAGAATTTGTTGATTCTCGGATACGAAGATATCAAATGGGCTACATAAAACTGGCATGTCCAGTGACTCATGTGTGGTATTTGAAAGGTCTTCCTAGTTATATCGCGAATCTTTTAGATAAACCCCTTAAGAAATTGGAGGGCCTAGTATATGGCGATTTCTCTTTTGCTAGGCCCAGCGCTAAAAAACCTACTTTCTTACGATTACGGGGTTTATTCGAAGATGAAATTTCATCCTGTAACCACAGTATTTCTCCCTTTTTTCTACCCCAGGCTTTGCAACATTTCGAAATCGGGAAATTGCGACAGGAGCAGGTGCTATTAGAGAACAATTAGCGGATTTGGATTTGCGAATTATTATAGAGAATTCCTTGGTTGAATGGAAAGAATTAGAAGACGAGGGGTATAGTGGAGATGAATGGGAAGATAGAAAAAGACGAATAAGAAAAGTTTTTTTGATTAGACGCATGCAATTGGCGAAACATTTTCTTCAAACAAATGTAGAACCAGAATGGATGGTTTTGTGCTTATTACCGGTTCTTCCTCCTGAATTGAGACCCATTGTTTATAGGTCTGGGGATAAAGTAGTGACTTCGGATATTAATGAACTTTATAAGAGAGTTATCCGTCGGAACAACAACCTTGCCTATCTATTAAAAAGAAGTGAATTA
>Ga0182179_1000009_pt1 | contig 15128 bp, 8 predicted proteins | sample G5R1MG_30_FD_123221 | JGI IMG/M metagenome (GOLD analysis project Ga0182179, IMG submission 123221) | Switchgrass phyllosphere microbial communities from Michigan, USA - G5R2_MAIN_22AUG2016_LD1 MG | ecosystem: Host-associated > Plants > Phyllosphere > Phylloplane/Leaf | place: USA: Michigan... | reverse complement strand
GGGTTTTATGGTCGGGTTGGCTAGGTGGGGCGCGCTAACATGGTACCAGAGCGGAGGTCCCGGGTTCGAAGCCACCCGGCCACGCATTTCCGCTGCGCGATTTCCCCTGCGCCTCTCGTGTGCTGAGACCTGCTGCGGGCTACGCCGGGCACTAGAACCTGCTGCGGGCTACGCCGGGCTCTCACGCCGTAGGGGGAATGATGGACTGTGGATAAAAGCCCCCACCCCTCCCACTATAACACTTGGGTTTTATGGTCGGGTTGGCTAGGTGGGGCGCGCTAACAATATTTATACCTGCAAATTTGTAATACGATCTACACAAGCTGAGAAGCATATCAATGTACCTTGATAGTTGATACTTGATATTGCCCTCTTGGTGACCAATGCTATGCATGTAACTTAGACTTCCTGCAAGCACTAGCCTAAAACAATTTAGGCTACTGTAGCATAGAAAATCTACACGTATTGTTTACCTGTCCGTCGAACCAACATACTTCTCCCCAAAAATATAGGTTGTAAATTTTAGCATCTTAACATTCATTTTCAGAGTATAAAGTTAACGTTGTGTCTCACATCAACTTGTTATAGCTCCAATGCTTTATTTATTTATTTATTTATGCAAGTGCATCTTAAATTACAATGGAGTTCAGATCATTGATTTATTCCAGTGTCACCCCAGTTTGTTCTATACAACAACAACAACAACATAGCCTTTTTTTTCCCAGGCAAGTTGGGGTAGGCTAGAGATGAAACCCAAAAGAAATAAGTTCAAGGTTCAGGCACATTGATAGCTAGTCTCCAAGCACTCCTATCCAAAGCTATCTCTTTAGAGATATTCCAATTCTTAAGGTCTCCCAGTTTGTTCTATAGTAGGATTTAATTTCATAATTGGATCAATTCACAATATACTGAGTACTAATGCATCTGCACCTATGTCTGAATTTCAGTTGTACCATAAACCTTCAAACCTGTGATCTTTTGCTTTAAAATAATTTTCTTTTTCCGTTTATGCTTTGCTTTTCAGTCATCTACCTTATATATCTACTGTCGTGAACTAATTGGTCAGTTCTCAATAGTCACACAGTTAGTCAGTTCTCAAGAATGCTAGAATAGATCTAAAAACATTGGTCAGTAATCATTCATTTTGCGATCAGTTAATTCAGCACAAAAAAGCCTAGTAGTAACAACATTTCAAATTTTGTCAATAACAAATATTAATAGATATTGGTTGTCACAGATTTACTACCTTTAGTCAGACCTCTTTCATTAATTATCTTTGGTGTAAGTGATGTGCCATTTCAGAACTACCCTCTTTCATATATATTGGTTTTGCCGGAGGTTGAAGCTGTCACAACTGTCTGCAATGCTTTTGTTAATTATTGCAGTTACATTCCAGCAATGTTCAACCATTTAAGTCCAGCACCGTAGCATGAAAAAAATCTAAGTGACGAATAATTTATCCACATGTTTTTATCCATGAGTAATATCTGTATTGTTATATTAATAACAAGATACAATTATCTTGATGTGTCAATGAACCTTGAAACTTACTTTGCTTAAACTACTTCGCAACTAGTCTTAGATCCGGACAATGGGAAGTTTAAGAGGAAGATTTTATTTGATTTTGGAACATGATCTTCTGTTGCGTATCTTCCATAGCGTGTCTGCTTTAGTATTTTAGGGGATTTGTTGGAGCATTCTTTGAGGGGGAGTGGACACCTTTGAACTCGGTTAAATTTGATTGACTTGGCCACGTTTTATCACCTTTCATAGTGGATTTAAACATGTGGCACCCAATAAATAGATGCTTCACCCGGTTACCTTTGCAATCCAGTTACTTAGCTTAGGGATGGGTAGAATTATTGTACAAAGCATTTATCTCTAAAGAATCCAGTGAAACTATAGTTTCAAGTTTCTTGTCATGTTGTGATGTAAAACTAACATTGTTGTACCCAAGTTCTTTTTTCATATATCATTGCATCCAGTTCTAGGTCCACAGTTGAAATAGAAAAAGATGGTGCAACAGATAACAAACTAATTATTTTGCTCCTTCTCTTCTCTGTTGTCCTCAATACTAATAACGGAAAACATTACTTTGGTGTATTTGTATTTAGGTTTAGATTTGACATCTGCATGGTGCAACAGATAACAAACTAATTTTTTGCTCCTTCTCCTATCTGTCGTCCTCAATCCTAATAACGGAAAACATTACTTTGGTGTATTTTTATTTAGGTTTAGATTTGACATCTACATTTGGACCGAGCTCTACAGTTACTATTATCAAAATCAAGATCATTCGGCCTCTATTTTAAAGAAACTTTTTTTAGTCTCTGCAGTTGTGCAACACCTCTAGTTGTATTATACAAATAGGTCCATTTTTTAGGCTAGAAGTACTGCCAGAATCCATTTATATTTTTACTCACCAAAAAAAGGAATCCATTTGTACACCTCCAGCTATATTCACTAAAATAGTTGATAAATTGGATGCTTTATTGTTCCCGTTGTTTAGATTGAACCTACTAGGACACTAGGGTATGAAGGAACTAACTTTACAATAACAATCACATAAGTCAGTTTCCTATCCATTTGGATGCTTTTATTGTTTTTGCTGTTCTGATTGAACAAAATAGACTATGTCTATGACCATCACGCAAGTCAGTTTGTATCCATAATGTGCTCATGTACTGAAATCAGACCTCGTTGTTTAATTTATCTATTCAGAATTTGTAGCTTTATATTGCATATGTTAGTTACTAAAAAAACAATATTTGAAGCCTAACTATCTAGCTAGTATATACAATTTCTGAAAACCAAAGCACTTAGTTTTAAAAGTTCCATATGAAGACCTCGTCTGCTATAAGCTTGCAATCATTGTTGTCAATCGGCTCTAGATATCTAGCATTCATTCACAGGTATGTTTTTTTTTCTCTCTTTGTATTATTAATTTCTAGATAATGTTAAATAATGGTGCTAGCTTATAACAAGAGCTTTATATTTTTGGTGGAAACACTACAAGCACCTATGGCATTCGGGACCATCCTAACTCATATCAGTATGTGTTGATTCAGATGTACGGTACTTAATAATTCTTTCTTTTTTGTAGGACTATTTTTATTTGAAGAAAAAGTATGCAAATAGGCATGTGAACTTGAAACCTTCTGCTGTTAGCCTGTTACCGAGAGAGGGTTGGACAACACACACTAGTGTTGCTAAGTACATTATTGTATCTTGTAACTTGAGATTTGTCCAGGACTATTTTGTTGAGTTTTTTGTTGCATGTGAAAAAACAATAAATGCTAAAAGCTTGATGGGCAAATGCAATGAATTTCATCCTGCCCTCCTAGGATAAATGGGGTCCAAGCTTATGAAGATCTTTCAAGATACTTCAAATAGGATGTTTGTCTGGTGAAGTTATAAATTCTGTCAAGTTGTTAAGTGCATAGGTTGACACACCATTAAGATTCTATTGCTAACTTTCGTATTTGATTCTAATGCTAACTTACGGATCCTGTGGAGAGGAGTCATGTGAATACTATGTCACGAAGTAGTCAAATCATCTGTCTGTGGAAGGTGCAGGATAGCTGGAGCCATGCGAATGGCCTGCCTTCATTGGTGCATGATCCGTAGTACTAGTAGCATTGAAAAGTGGGGCTGCCTTTTTCCACTGTGAGGGAAGACAAGTGGGGTAGCCTAGTGTAGTAGGAGGCAGCAGGCAGCGAAGAGCACAGGAAAGAGTTGGGTATTTACCGCCTCATTAAGATCACGTTCTAAAAAGAGTATTATATCATCCACATATTGTAGAATAGATAAACCTCCTACCAAATGTGGGATGATCCCTCTAAACTGACCATTCTCCTTGGCTCTTGCTATCAAGGTAGCAAGCATGTCAGCTACCAAGTTGAACAGAAAAGGGGAGAGAGGATCACCCTGACGTACCCCTTTCCTAGTTTGAAAGTAATGTCCTAATTCATCGTTGATTTTAACATTCACCTTTCCTTTGCTAACTATTTTCTCAATCCAATCACACCATCTACTTGAGAAACCTTTCATGCGGAGAGTTTGCTGGAGGAAGTCCCAGTTAACCTTGTCATATGCTTTCTCAAAGTCAAGTTTGAGCACAACTACATTAAGTTTTTTTTTCCTTTTTAGCTCATGGAGGGTCTCATGAAGTACGACCACTCCTAGGATATTTCTGCTAGACATGAAAGCTGTCTGTGACGGCCAAACAACCTTGTGAGCTACTAGAGCAGTTCTATTTGCAATGACCTTGGTAAAGACCTTAAAACTTACATTAAGTAAGCAGATTGGCCTATATTGCTGTATTTGTTTGGCCTCTTTTGACTTTGGAAGCAAAGTAATTGTTCCAAAGTTTAAATTACATAGAGGTATGTCACCCTTATGGAACTCCTCAAACATTGCTAACAACTCTCCTTTAATGAGTCCCCAAAATTCTTGGTAAAATTCCGTCGGGAAACCATCCGGCCCTGGGGCCTTATTGCATTTCATCTGGAAAATTGCATCCCTAACCTCCTTTTCTGTGAAGTGAGCACTTAGTATTATATTCTCCTCAGCGGATACTTGTGGGATGTCCTCTATATAGGACTCATCAAGGGAAAAATCATTTCCACCAGATGATCCGAATAGCGTTTTATAATAGCTCGTAATATGCTTCTTAAGATTCTCTTCCCCTTTGATAATTTTTCCATCTTGCTCTAACTGAAAAATCTTCGTCTTTCTATGTTTTCCACTTGCTATTAATTGAAAATATCTTGTGTTCCTATCTCCCTGTAAAAGCTTTGTTGATTTGGACCTTTGATACCAATAGATTTCCTCTTCTCTAAGAAGAGAGACCAATCTATCTTTAAGGCGATGCTTGAGCTCAATTTCTTCTTGGCTTAGCAAAGTTAATTCAGCCTTTTTGTCCAAATCTTCTGTTTTTTTAATGAGTTATTTCTTCTCTTTTTTGTTGGTGCCACTCACATTCCTAGCCCACCCCTCAAGAACTGCCTTAATCTTCTTATCTTATTTTGCCAAACCTCCATAGCACTAGAGCCTTTATTTCTTTCATGCCACACATCAGCAACTAAATTATGGAAATCCTTTCGCAATAGCCATCCCAGTTCAAAACGAAACATCGGTTGACTAGTGCGATGAGTCTTAGCTCCTGAGTTTAGAAGTAGTGGAATTTCCCGACTCAGAGCCACAACTGTGGCCAATGGGAATTTCTGCTCCCACTCGGTGCTCATAAGAACTCTATCCAACCTTTCAAAAGTAGGAGTTTCCAACGAGTTAGACCATGTAAATTTTCGCCCAGACATTAGGAGTTCTCTTAAATTTAAGCTGTCTATAACAGCATTAAATAAGAAAGGCCATTTCCCATTAAATTTGTCATTACTTTTTTCGCTAGAATTTCGTATAATGTTGAAATCACCACCCCCCCCCCCACTAGGAGAGGTAATGATTCTTTGCTGCAGGTGTTAACCAACTCTGTTAGAAAAGCTTCTTTGAATTTTGGTTGTGCTGCCCCATAAACAGCTACAAGCACCTATTGAAACTCATCTTCTTTATTTTTTAGATGGAATTTGACATGAAAGTCACCTTCCTCAATGCTCCCTATATCACAACTGTCTAGATTAATGCCAAGTAAAATCCCTCCAGACCTACCATGAGGTTCTGTCCAATGCCATAAAAAGTTTTTACCCCCACACAGACCACTTAGGGTATGAGGGGCAAAGTCCTTTCTGCCTATCTCTAGGAGAGCAATAAAATATAATTGTGCTCCTTAGTTGTGTCGGAAAGAAATCTTTTTTTAGCCAAGTCACTTAGACCTCTGCTATTCCAGAAAATTCCTTTCATTTTAAACCTGTTCTACATATCTTGACTATCCTGACCTTGCTTTTGTTCTGCTTAGAGAACACATTGCAACATCTATTTCTTTTATTTTTTTTGTAGACTGCCTTAAAATCACGATTTAATTGGCAGTCCTCTCCATCAAAAACTTCATCGGTTATACTACCGCATAGATGACTCAAAGAGCTTGGGGGCAGAAAATCATCTTGAGATTCACTGTCAATAGTGGAAATGTCCTCCCCTTCTAGACCCAACTCTACTGGAAGACAAGATCCAGATCTATCTATCTTGTATAAAAGACTAACAGCTTCTTCCTGATCAGTGTTGGACTTACCAAAGGAAACCCCCAACTGTTTAATATTTTGAATAGCATCTTGTACAGGTTTGAGAAAAAGACATGAAGCATTTTTATTACCTTCACTGAATTCCAAATTCTTCATTACAGTTCTCCATTCAGCCCGAGTCATAGTGTGCTCATCGATCTGCCCAGCCATCCTTGCAGAAGCCCGAGAAGGAGAGCTTGTGTCCTCCGGGATATCAGCTACCATAGCTAAAAACTTAGCCTTAGCCTTATGTGCCATCTCCCTTTTGCTAGCTCCTTCGTGGTCATAGTAAAGCGTACAAGCATTCTCTGGATTGGTCTAAGTGTTGACTTGAGTATTAATTAGTGTTCCTTCTTCATAACACATCTGCTGAACTCCTTCAAAAATTGCTATATTTTCAGTTTCCACACTCTAATTCCCTTCTGCAGCTCTTGTCAAAGCAAGCGAGGGATGTTCTTTCAGAGTACCTCCATCGGCTGCACCATCCAAATTCATAAATTCAACATTGTCTGGATGTCCTAGCTTCAGGTTCAAAGTTTCTGCATAAGCAGGACTCTTATCACCACTACCAGTGATCATAAGGTCAGATGAAATCTCATCAGCCAGTATGTGCTGATCATCCTTTTCTTCTATTACCTTGTGAGTTATTTCTCCCAAAACCGTGTCTACAGAAATACCTATTATTTCTTCCGCTTTTTTCATTAAGAATATCTTAAACTCCTCCTCAGAAAGGTGTTCTACAGCATTCAAGAAGGTCTTCTTGATCCCCTCTGCCCTAGCAGAATCATCACCTTCTCTTCCAGCCATCTGATTATCAATATTTTTTTACCTCAACGATTCTCTTCCTAAATCAGGATCCACCCCATCCATCTGTGCATCTTCTTCTTCTTTGTCCTCTTCATCATCTAAGAAGGATAGGTCCTGTTCTACCTCGTTGCCATTTTCATTTACCCCAATTTTCTCCACTTCGAACTTTAGTTCAAAGTAATGATCTCCTATTACCACATCTAGGTGTGATGGTATGAGTTTAGGATTTAAAACTGCTATGAAAATTCTGCCAAAGTCACTATTCCTTGTCACTTCCATGTCTACAGCTTGGGTGGAGCCCAACATTGAGCCCACCGCCCACAAGTTCAGAAATTCCCTAAGGCTCTTTCTTATGCCAAACACCCTAACCCAAACTTTAGGCATTAGAAAGCCATCTTCCTTCTCCACCAGTTCTGAGAACTGTAGTCTCATGCCAGCTGAGACTCCCTTAATTTTTACATCGGCCGCTCCAAATGTAATTGATCTTTGCAGCTCTACCTTAGATGGAAATTGTGTTACAAAACCCTGCTCATGATCTTTTAGCTCCCAATTCCACTTAATTGGAACAAGATTTTGCGAATGAAAGATGATCTGCTCCCTTGTGAGAGTAACTCCCACTACAGTAATAAGAGCTGCCCTACTATCTTTCTTTGCTTTTGGGAGGGGAGGATGCGGAATGTGATAAAAGCTAAGGCCGTGTACTGCATACCCCACAGCATGAGCAACAGGTCTTGGCTGTTTGAGGAGTGGACATTTATGGTTGAGATGATCATGACTATCACAAATCACGCAGTAGATCTTTGTCTGGCATAATGCGACCACATGACCGGGCTGTGTACATCGCAAGCACTTAATGTTTCATCTGTTATCATTTTCTGCCACTTCTGAAGCACCTCCAGTTCCATCTACCTCCATGCCATTCATCACTTTTGTATTCTTACCTAAGGACCGTTTATCAGATGTGGTGTCAACCGATTTAGTTGCCCCACCCCGCTTTGGAACCCAGGCGAAATAGTTTCTTCGTTGATTCAGAATCCTCTGCGCAACACCAGGTTTATTACTTCTTTGTTGTGATTGGATACCTCCATTATAATCTCTGCCACGCCAAGATCCACGACCACCAAAATTCTGGTCAGATCCCTGACCCCTAGAGCCAAACATGTTTCCCTGGGCATAGACTAAAACTCGAGCTCTACCCTGACCATACCAGCCAGGACCATTGCTTCCTACACGACCAGCAAAACTACCTTGTCTCGCCTTGTGAATCCTTCCTATGTCCATGGACACCAGTCCTTCCTTAGCCTTGCGACTAGGTTTCTCCAAGGTTGGACTACCCGAGAATGTCGAGTAGGTTGATTGATGTTTGACTTGGCTGCCGTATGGCTTGCCCGCGTTGGAGAAAAGGCACCCTAAGGCCTCAGAAAACCTGAAACCTCTTACCTGACTCAATCTAGGTTTCGATTGAAATTGGACTGGCCCAACCCAGCTCTTTTTTGGTTTATCGTGTTTAAATGGCAATAACTCTGGAAAATCGACCAGGGTATTAAACCCACCATTTTCCTTTAACCCCAAAGGTGACGTCTGTACCTCACTTTTGTCTTCGGAGCCTCCCGGAAATAGCTCTCCTAATCGAATTCTGGGACCAGCCGCCCGACATGTTCTACTGCACTTTACTTCGATGTCTCCAAGCTTCTTAGGGCTAGAGCATCTCAATTTAGGCAGGGGACCATGCCATGGCTTAGTATTGTTCGTTCTCCTCCCTGCTACAGCCTTGATAATTCTAGAGGCCAGTGATCTCGGATGAGGAACATGGCCATCGCCACGATCAGCCGAGCCAAAATTTGGAGATGGAATATCATTAACAAGCGCAACTTCCGCGCTCTTTAAGTCATCCAAGCAGAACCCTTCTGCTATAGCATCTCGCACTAGAGCTTCGGTTGACTCCGTCGATCTAGAGTCGGCTACCTCTTCCTCATCATCTGAACTAGCCATGTCACGATCCCAGAACTTTGAACTCTTATATGGATGCCAAGTTCCAACTAGTGGAGCCAGAGCGCCACAGATTGAGGGAGCAGAGTAATTAGCTAAGCAACCACACTTCTGAAGTTGTGAGGCATTAGCCTTCCGACTATCAGGAGTAGAATCACACTCTTGAACTGACCTAATGTCATAATTTTTCATTCTCTAGCACCTGGTAATTTCTTTACCGTGGCCCACTAAAGCACAGTAGAGCAGTTGGAACAAAAGTCGAACACGTTCCGAGCACTTTTGGAGCACTCAGACAACCTCCGCCCAGGACTAGATCCAGGCACGGGAAGATGATCTTACCTGGAGGTGGAGTTCGAAGGAGATTGCCACCACCAGCGAACCTTCACGCAGCGCTGAGCCGCCGTTCGCCATCGGAGCTGTCCACGCAACCGGCCGTCGGAGTGCGCTCGCCGGGCACGCGAGCCGCCTCGTCTCGCCCTTGCGACCGGGAGTCAGAGCCTCCGCTCGCCGGACGCTTGAGCTGCGCGCGCGGCGGCGGGGTGGCGGGCAGGCGACAGCTATCGCCTAACCCATCCGCTCAGATCACACACACCTGATCCTCCACATGTTCGTCACCCGTACCCAATGGAATTGTGTTCTTGTTTAAATGCTTGTGGTGCAGTCTAGACTTTTACCTTTTGTTTTTAAGCTTCTTACATTTTGTTGTGTACTAGCCTAAGTGCTGTTTGGGGTTGTATTTCTTGGCCAAAGGCACCCGCTTTTGGGTGTTGAGGCTGGATATGTATTCCTTTATCTAAAAACTAGTCAATTGCGCGCGCCCTTGCGCGCTAGCGCAGTTTAGCGTACTTAGACTCTTAGGATTAAAATAGTAACACAGTATGGTGCGCATCTTTTAAGAATAGAAGATTTTCTTTTTTGTGAATAGAATAGAAGATTGTATAGCAGGTTAAATTTAACACTGCAGGAATTCGACATCTTTAAGAATGTGATGATGGTCGAGAGAGTATTGTAGCTCCCTAATCCTTCTAGCTGTAGGAACCGGAGGCAGCGCATGTAGCATGAATGGCTCTATTTTGAGTATATATATAAGCAGAGTCAATGTCGCTCCATACCCTGTCATTTTGCAAAAGGACAAGCAAACCATAAGTATATTCAAGCAGTCTTTCATGATTAGATAGTTTTAATGATTTAAATAGAAATATTTACACAGGAAATACTAAATAGTGAAAGCTTTAATTGCAACGTACCAACTGTAATTTCCAATGACAAATCTAATACAGAAAATGCAATACCTAGTCTTGAAGAAAAAAAGTATTACCAAATCACCATTGCTTTTGTGTTTGTCCAAACAATTTATAATTTCAAAACATTCGAACATAAAATTCAAAAAAGGTGTAATGGCAAATGATTTGCGCCTCCACAGGATAGCAATATAGGCACCGATGGCCTTACATCAAGCTAGTAAAACAGCTGCTGCCAGACCTCAATACCTCAATCTTTGTCCAAGGACAGAGAGGCTAAAGAACTCACCCCTGCTGCAGATGGTGCTACTCAGCTTTGGTTAATCCTGGAGGCTGAACTTTGTGTTGTCATTGGAACTGTAATTGGTTCATCCGACTTCAGTATATATGCCAAAAAATTGCACATGATTTATGTTCTAATGCCATTTATCTAAACACCAAAGGCTGAATAATCGAATGATGCTAACTGAATTAGAACTGCCGAATTAAATCTTATAATAAGGAAATCATTCTTCTCCTAATTTGATATGGCTGCAGGCTGCTGCCATATGGTAATCTGAATTCAATTTCAACATCAGAATGCCCCTAATGCAAGTTCTGAAATCAGCACGTAAGCTAAGCAAATTTAATTTCAGTGCCCAAAACATTCAGTGCAAAGCACACAGAACCGCAGGCACAGATGCAGTAAAGGACATGGGTGCGCACATGTGCGCAGTATAATCTTTGAAAGGGATCGAAGTTAGCAGGACAATATATGTACACACATGTAATTGGATCAAATCTGAATAGAAGTAGCCAATTATAGTTGGGTGCTCGGTTTCGCACAGTACGAAGGGAAGAGAAGGGGTTGGCACACCTGATGGCAACAGCGAGCGACGGTGCAGGAGTTGAAGAAGCTGGTGTCCGCCAGGAAAAACAATATGCACCTGCAGAGGCTTGACAGACACCTGTGTTTCTGAAGCTTGGTCTGCATATAGATTAAAAAATAAATAAATGCAAAGAAGCCACAGCCATTTGGAATGGAAGCAATTTCAAGGTTGAACTGAAACAAAATGGGATGGAACTATCAAACTAAGAGTCAAATATCAAACACAAATCAAGCCTGCATCTCCAAAAATAAATCTCATAAATAAATTGAATGGAAATTTTTTCGAGCACCTAGCATGCAACCAAAATTGCTGCACCTCACCAAGTAGGAACACAGTAGTTCCAAGGTCTACAATCTAGAAAATTAAGCTTGAGAATGACTAATCCAAATAGCAATTCTCTTGCCTACATAAGAAGTTTGCCAATCTTCTACAATATAAAACAAATCCTCATTGCAATATCTGGCTCTGAATCTGAACATGAGGGAGAACTTTATTCACCTTTGAGGCTTGGAGGTGCACACCACAGTTAATATCTGGCAGCTAGGAAGGGCAGTTTGCAACTTGAGCTTCTGTTTAATGATCATCTGCTTCATCCCTAGTTGCTGCGAACTACTCACAGCCAAAAAAAAGCCAATCCAGAAAGATCTTGGTAGATTTGCACCTTGGGTTCCATCGTCCCAGACCATGTCGTAATCAAGCAGGTGTGCGGACCCATCATACTCAACGATGTCATCCCAATCTATGGGATACAGGTCGTTAGATTCAAGTGGCTCTTCATTCAAATCAATGTAAAATGGAGGCATGTAATCCAGCATGTATTAGAGGTGGAGAAAGAAGAGGGAGTCAGGTGGAGAGATCAGTAGACTTGGTAGGACGTTTTCATCCTCCTTGGAGACTTATATAGGCCATGGAAAATTGAAATTGAAACTGAGTACTGGTGCCAACGAAAGAAAAATTTTAGCCTGGGTTATGTGAGCGCAGGTGATTAAGAAGGAAAGTTGTATTTGCATGTATGGCAGTGTTAGATTGATAACCCTTATTCGTTGGAATCACAAAAAAACATTGAAGTATTTGAAATTTGCTAGGTCTCAGTAGATCATGGTGTAGGACATCGAATAAAAAGGATGGCAGTGATACAGAACGAGCATTGGTACTTCCCTCCCAACATAACAGCCTCAAAGGTGCGAACATCATCAGTACATATTCCCAAGTTACATGAGCTCATTTTCATCGCAAGCAGTACTGAAAAAAAGACATCAGGTGCACCAAGGATCAGGGGGAAATAGCAGATTTGGTGTGGACAGAGCACTAAAATCTAGAAGAGATCTGAAGTGTGAAACATTTTGTAGGAATCAAATTTGTATGACGAATGAATTAGCATATCTATAGCCTTGTCGAAAACAAACCAAATCTAAACATCATATAGTAGTATATACCTATGGCCCAAAATAGCATTTTTTATGATGCAGATGTGACTGCAGGAAAGAGGATTGGATTGTTGGCAGGGTGAAGTAGGCCATCACTGCATATACCAAAGTGACTCAGTTCATTAAGAATGCCAAAAACGACCATATATATGTAATGGTCCATATCACTCCATATGCCAATTGTCATCATACATTATTCTGCATACAAGAAAAGATTAGAGAATTGTAAGGTGACCTGACACAGCTTTATCGCAAGGATATCAATGGCAGCAATGAGATAGGGCAATAGCATGCTCGGCCAGAAACCTTCAAACATTATGAACAATTCAGGTATGAAAAGAACCCAAAGCCTACATCAGATTATTCTTGAAGGAAAATCTAAGGCTGCATGAATTTCTTATAGCCCATATTACACTATAAATTTGTGAAAATAGGACCATATGTTGGTAAAAATTCGTAGCATATGAAATAGTAATTTATATTTATCTGCAAGCATAGCTGAAATTAAAATACAGACGAGATAACCAGAGTCAACCACAGGAATCTTCGTCTGGCTACAGATTCAGTTGGCCTGGACATGTAGATCGAGCAGATGTTGGTCTAGCTCTCCATGAATAGGAAAACATGTGGAAATGCACATATTTTTAAGAGAAAAGCAAACATGAAATGTACCATAATACTACAATGACTAGAGATTAGCTACATATTCAGTGCGAGGCTACTGGCAGATCTAATGTAGCGATGATTTCTTGCTCAAGAAATTTGATGCCATAATCTACCAGGTGAGGTACCTTTTTTCTCAATGTCAACAAAAGGATAAGAGTATTGAATGTAACATGTAAAGCAAAGATGAAGATTCGTTGGCGTCATTAGCTAAATCCCAATTTAGCCTATGGAGGGTACCTATTTCCAATGTGAAAATACTACATGGTGCATAGAAATGTAACAATAGTAATGTTGATGCAAATTTATTTACTTCACCATTAAAATTAGACGTGTTTTCTAAAAATATGAGTATTATGAATTTGGTTACCTATAAGTATAGTTTTGTAACAGTTTATTTACTTACACCTTCTATATAAAGTGTAGATGGCAAAGTTATACTCACTGGTACCTATAGAATGGGAGTCAAAGAAGGAAGCCAATCATAGCTATTGTTCAGAAATTGGAGAAAGAAGCAAATTAAAATTTAGGTTGGCAATCTTAAAAACACAGGATACACCCTGAACTGAACGATCTCAGGCAAAGAATAACAATGGATGTGTCACCCATCTTCTGAAGAATTGTTGATTAAGCTCCCTTTGTTAGACCCTACGGTTTTGGTTAGGAAGAAGAATAAATTAGCCACTCATATATAACTAACAGTCTTTGTGTGAGATGTACAAACACTGTGTAATAGAAAGAGCAAAAATATTGAACCATAATTGGTACCTGTAAACATGTTTTCCTGTCTGAGAAAACAATCGAGGTAGGCTGTAGCTGCGATGCTTTGTAAAACTATGGTAGTGACGTAGCTCAATCCCAAGCTAGGCTCTGCATAAAGGTCCATATATCAGTATACTGTTAGATTCTAGTTAAGCCTATACTGCATGTGCACACACACTACAATAGGTAATCATGCTTCCATGATGCATGGAGCTAACCAAAAACAGACTAATTGTGTGAGAGCTGATCTGATCGAAACAACAACAACAAGAAAAAAACTATCCAAAAACAAATTATGTAATTCTAAGAATTTTTCTATTACCATGCTAAATTAACAGGTACATGGAAACAGGTGATACTAAAAATCAGTGAACAATGAAATCCCCAGCTTTTATGTGATCAGTCATAGTGAGAAAAGACATAACCAGAATCTAAGAATTTTCTATCACCATGCTAATTGCTGGGAATTTGGATACCATCAATTTGAATAATAAATAAGAATTCAAATTCAATTAAATTGAATCTGAACTATGCCTCATATAAAAAAAATCAAATGATAGGTTGACAGTGAGATTTCAGATTTTATCATTTTGCAAGCAATTAGAATCTATTTGTGTGATCTCCTATTAAATGTGGGTAGCAAACAACTGTAAACAGTACATATTACTGGGACTATTGAACCAAAAAATATATGGATGGGACCATATTCTGTGCTAAGCACATATTTTGTTCCAGAAACTTTATCTATGCAATTATAGTTGGGTTTATTTTCAGTGCACCTTGGCCATCTTGCCATTCCCATCCAATGTCAAGTTGTCGACGGCATGGAAGGTCTCACTACTACAGAATAGGCATTTGTTCCAGGCCATTTGTCCTGGTTGCCTTTGGGCCCGGGACAATTTGTGGCTTTTGTCCCGGGTCCAAAGGCTAGCCGGGCCAGCGGGGGGGACAGGGGCCTTTTGTCCCGGTTGGAGGTACCAACCTGGACAAAAGGTCCCCCTTTTGTCGCGGTTGGTGGCTCCACCCGGGACAAAAGGCCCAACCCTTTTATCCCGGTTGGTGGCACCAACCCGGACAAAAGGACCCTTTTGTCCTGGTTGGTGTTACCAACCCGGACAAAAGGCCCCTCCACGTGATAGTTCAAAAGGGAGTTATTCTTTACTGAGTCACATGTACTACTTAGGTGAGAGGCTTTTG
>Ga0182179_1000005_pt1 | contig 17365 bp, 24 predicted proteins | sample G5R1MG_30_FD_123221 | JGI IMG/M metagenome (GOLD analysis project Ga0182179, IMG submission 123221) | Switchgrass phyllosphere microbial communities from Michigan, USA - G5R2_MAIN_22AUG2016_LD1 MG | ecosystem: Host-associated > Plants > Phyllosphere > Phylloplane/Leaf | place: USA: Michigan... | reverse complement strand
GAGCCGCTACGATGACCGACTATTACGCGCAGTTCGATGGCGAGGATGTCGCCGGCAAGCGGTACGCCCTCGGCGAAGCGATCGACGACGACACGCATCCGCAGGTGCTGCGCGTGCTGCGCGATCAGGGCCGTATCGCCGAGACGCCGCCGACCACCTTCCCCGTGCCGCTGTCGGGTTCCGACAAGGACGTGGGCGACATGACCCGCTCGGAACTGGAGTCCGCCGCGCTAGCCGCCTTCCATTCGCAGGTGCGCGATATGAGCGACGATGCGTTGCGCGAAGGCGTGACCCGGCACCGCGAGCGTGTCGAAGCCGGCAGCGAAACGAACGACAGCGACGACAGCGGCAGCGGCGACACCACCCTGCCCGACGAACGCGCGCTCGGTCGCATGAACACCGCCGACCTGACCGCGCAGGCGGAGAAGGAAAGCGTCAACCTCGACGGTGCCGACACCAACGCGGCGCGCGTGCAAGCCATCCTGGCGGCCCGCAACCCCGCCTGATCGGCGCGCATATCGCATTGAGGCGGCACCTGGGCTATGGCTCGGGTGCCGTTTTCGTTTGGAGCCGCCGCCATGCCGTATATCGACGTTCCTGATTACGTCCGCCGCTTCGGCGCGCGCGAGACGATCGACCTGACCAACGAGACGGCGCGCACGCCGGGGCAGACGGCGCAATACGACGAGGGCAAGATCGACGAGGCGCTGGAGGATCAGTCCCAGACCGTCGACGCCTATATCGGCACCCGCTACACGACGCCGCTTGAGAACGCCCCGCCAATCGTGCGCGGCTGGGTCGCGGCGCTTGCACGGGAGCAACTGGCGACGAACACCGGGCGCGTGTCCGAAGCGATCCGGCTGGCGGCTGACCGCGCGCGCGCCGACCTGCGCGACCTGTCCAACCGCAAGCTGAACCTGCCCATCCCCGAAGGCGACGAAGCGCCGGCACCGATCGACGGCGGCGCACCCGTGATCCTTGGCGACCGCATTTCGCCGACCTTCACCAACGAGGTGCTGAACGACTTTACGTCCGCGTTCACCGGCGGCAGTTGCCTGCCCAACTGGAGGCGCTGACGTGGCGGGCTTCGCCACCCGCATCGACTTCGAGGGCAGCGGCCTGTCGCGCCCGTTGGCGGCCCTGCGCAACATGCGCGCGCTCGGCGGCAACATCCGGCCATTCATGGAGGATGCTAAGAAAGTCCTGCTCGATAGCACCGTCGAGCGTTTCCGCACCGGGCGGGGACCTGATGGCATCCCATGGGCGCAGACTAAGCGACAAGTGCGGCAGGCGGTCGGCCCTGCCGGTCCGAACAAAGCGCGCATCCTGTATGATACCGGCGACCTCCTCGCGAGCATCCGTGCCGACACCGGGCCCGATTACGTCGAGGTGGGATCAGACGGCCTCAAGAACCCGGTCAAGGCGCTCGCCAATCAGTTTGGATCGCACCGGCAGACGGTCGTTGTTCGCCATGAACGCACCGTCACCCGCGCGTTCGGCGCACCGCTGCGCCGGCCTGTCACGTACACCGTGCGTGGTCATGGCCGCATCACCAACCTGCCCGCTCGCCCGTTCATCGGCATCGACAAGGCCGACGAGGCGAACATCGAAAGCGCCTGGGAACGCCGCCTGATCGCCACTTTTGCAGAGGATCGCTCCAATGGCTGACCCGCTCGACTTCGGCGTTGACCTGTCCACTGTCGTCGCTCGCGTGGAGGCGCTGTCCTATTTCGTGACGGTGGCCGACATCACCGCCGCGACCGAGGCGCTGGACGCAGAAATCCCCGCCAGCGCGCCCGCCGCGTTCGTCGCCATATCGGACGAGCGCGCGCGGCCGAACCGCTATCTCAACGAAGGCGGCGGCCATGTGCAGGAGGTGGATTGCGACCTGACGATCCTGTTCGTCGAAAGCAGCGCCCGTTTCGCGCGCGACACGAAAGACGTGGTGGACACCGCCAAGCGCGCGCTGATCCGCCAGTTCATCGGCTGGCAACCGGATGGCGCGGGCAAGCCGCTGGACTATGTACGCTTCCGTGTCGTCCAGATCGGCGGCGGCTTCGTGTGGGCCGAGGTGGTGTTCACGACCCGCTATGTGGTCAGCACCCTGGCATAATGTACCCTTTCGCCCGTGGGGGGCGGGACGTATCACCGCGACGACTTCACAGGAGCCGAAGCGATGGCAGATGATACCCCCCAGACCCAACCGCCGGCAGTCGACGAGGCCACCGGCTTCGCGCTGCAAGGCGGTTTCCCGCTGAACGCTCGCCTCCGCGCCGAGGCGCTGGCAGACGCCGGCAAGACGACCGATCCGGAAGGGCTGGTTGACGATGACCTATCGCTTCGACCGGCGAGCGACTAGTCGCCGAGCGCGCCGACGCGGCGAAGGCGGAAGCGGATGCCACTCCGTCCATGGACTGGACGAAGGAACGGCTGCTCGACGAGGCCGCGACCCGTCAAATCCCGATCGAGGGCAACGCCACCAAGGCGCAAATCCTCGACGCCATCAACGCGGGTACGCCCGCCAACACGGAGGCGTAACAGATGCCCGGCGCAATCAAGAACTGGAACAAGAAGCTGATCCTGCTCAAGGCGGAAACGACCGAGGGCACGGATGCCGCGCCCGGTGTCGCCGCCGACGCGCTGCTCGTTCGTAATTTCACGCCGACGTTCATGAACGCGGACCAGAAGGTCCGGACGCTCGAAAAGGCGTTCTTCGGCGCGGACCCGGTGGCGCTCGCCAGCTTCCGGCGAGGCGCGTCGTTCGACATGGACTGGATCGGCGCGGGCACCGCCACCGGCATCCCGCCCTGGATGAAGGTTCTGGCGTTCTGCGGCTTCGGCACGCCGGTCGTGGGCGCGTCGAGCGTGTCCATCTCCCCGGCGACCGACAGCATCGCGGCCGGCACCTTCTACACGTACATCGACGATCTGCTGCTGAAGGCGATCGGCACGCGCGGCGGCGTCGGCTTCACGTTCCAAGACGACGAAATCCCGGTGTTCTCGATCAACATGCTGGGCCGGCCGCCGGCCTCGCTCGCCGATCAGGCGACGCCGCCCGCGCTGGTGCCGACCGGCTACCAAACGCCGCTGATCGCTTCGACGGAAGTCTCGACGTTCACCATGGGCGGCTATGCCTTCCCGCTGCGGTCGTGGACGATGAGCGACAATGCGCAGCTCGCGCTTCGGTCGCTGATCAATCCGCAGGACCGTATCAACTACGGCGGCCGGTCGTGGAGCGGAACGTTGGTGGTGCGCGTGCCCGACATCACGGTCGCCAATGCCAACCCGTTCGCCACGATCCGCAACGGCGCGACTCTGCCGGCGACCGCCGTCCATGGCACCACGGCCGGCAACATCGTGCAGGCGGATTGCCCCCGCCTCCAGATCACGGGCGACGTGTCGCTGTCCAACGAGGACGGCGAAACGATGGCGACAATCCCCGTGACGGCGCTTCCGAATGTCGGTAACGACGAGGTGATCTTCACCACGAAATGACGGAGCGAAACCCATGTCGTTCGACCTTCTCGACAAGCCGCTGATTTACATTCCGGTCAAGTGGCCGGGCTTGAAGGCGGACGACAATGGGGACGCGGTGGCGGTCGAGCATACCGTCGACGTGCAGATCGAATTGCTCGATGTGGACCCGCTGAACGACTGGATCGCAGCCGGCGGTGCGCTCGCAGAGGATGCCGATGCGGCCGCCCGCGCCGATCATGCGCGATCGACATTCAAGGCGGTGGCGAAGGAATGGCGCGGCGTGGTTGCCAACGGCAAGAGCCTGCCGTTCACCGACGCCAATATCGACAAGCTGTTGCAGGTGCCCGGCTTCGCCGACGCATTCGGCAACGCGTACCTGAAAGCCTGGAGCGGCAAGGCGGAACTGCGGGAGGGAAACTCCGCAGGCTCGCCCGCCAATGGGCCGGCGGTCGAGCCTTCCGACGCGACGCCGAAGGACGCGATCAGCAAGAGCAACCCGCCGCAGAACTGACCGAGTGGGAACAGGAGTGCGCGCGGTTCAACGTCGATCCGCGCGCCTTCGGCGAAACTGGCGACGACCCCGACAGCATCCCGGTATGGCCCGACATGCGTGACGCCTTCGCCCTGCTCTGTGACGCGGAATGGGTATGGCTGTCAGGTATGGCGGGCTTCATCCGCGCCGGGATCAGCCGCCCCGGCCTAGAGGCATCGGCCCGGTTGCTGGGTATCAAGCCGAAGAAGCTGCGCGCCGCTTTCCCTGACGTGCGGATCATGGAAGCGGCCGCAATGGAATATTGGGCGCGGAAGCGGTAGGAGGGGCCACCAGATAGGGGTTCCGCATGGCCTTTGACCTTTCCGCCCGCATCACCGCCGACGCTTCCGGGTTGGAGCGCGCCGCCGATCAGGGGGCGAAGGCGCTAGATAATCTCGGCGCGTCGGCGAAGGGCGCGGCGAACACCGCCAAGGAACTCGAAAGCGCGACGGAAAGCAGCGCCAAGGCCTCCGCCCGTCTTGGAGAAAACAGTCGCGCTCTTGCCGCCCGGCAGACCGAGGCCATGCGCGCGGTGTCCGTCACGACCTCGGAAACTGTCAAGCAGACGGCTGAGCGGTCGCGCGCGATTACCGCTGCGACGCGAGCCGCTATCGCCGAGCAGCGTCTTGCTTCCGCGACATCGCAGGCTGAGCGATCAGCAGCCGCAGCCGCCCTTGCTTCGCTGAAATTGCAGGAGGCGCAGGAGCGTGTCGCCGGCGGTTCTGCCCGCCTTGGTGCGGCGGTTGCGGCTGGCGGCAACTCCGCAAATGCAGCGCAAGCCGCGTACAAAAATCTGGGCTATCAGTTGCAAGACATCGGCGTGCAGGTGGCTTCCGGAACCAGCTTCGTGCGCGCCTTCTCGCAGCAGTCCAGTCAGCTATTCTCCGCCCTTGCCGACATCGCAAACGTCAGCGCGACGGCTGGCGGAGGCATCAAGCAAACCGGGGAAAGCGCCGACGAGTCCGGCGATCAGGTCAAGGGTCTTGGCGAAGATGTCTCAGGCGTAGCGGAAAAAGTCACCAACACCGGGTCTAAGTTCGGCAAGTTCGCGTCATTTCTAGCCGGCCCCTGGGGTGCCGCACTTACCGTCGCCGCGTCGCTGGTCGCCCCGCTAGTCGCGGAATTGTTCAAGGCCGAAGAGGCCGCGAAAGCGGTCGAGTTGCAATCTACCGGCTTGGGTGCGGCACAATCAGCGCTCGGCGAAATATTCGACCTGACCACTGGGAAGCTGAAAAAGCAGAACAGCGAGTTGGCGGCGTCCAACGAATTGCTGCGCCTCAACATTCGTTTGACCGCGATCAACCTGCGCACTGAGGCCCTGCAAAATAAGCAGGACGCGAGCGACGCTTTCGAGAATGTCGGATCGGTTTCGATCAAGGATCGGGTCAAGGCGGGCTTGGGTGCGCCGGGCGGTCTTGCCGCGCAGTTGATCGGCGCGATAGGCGGGTCCGTCCAAGGGCGAACCAATGCGGAAAATCTATCACGCGTGGTCGCTGATTTGCAGGCCGGCAAGACGACCCGTGAGCAGGTGTTGAGCGCGTCGCAGCGGCTCGACTTCACTGGCACCGGCACCAATCGCCAAGAATTCCAAAAAGCGTTGCTTGACGATGCGGCGGCAGAGTCGAAAACGGCAATTGCTGACCTGATCGACAAATCGCTGAACGACAAGGAACTCGCCGGAGCTCTGCGCCGCGATGGGCCCACGAAAAAGCCACCCGTTCGAAAGGCGAAATCCACCGCTGCCGTAGATGAATTCGGCCGAGATGCGGCCGATCGGCTGGCGTCCCTTGCGGAGCAGTTCGACACCACCCCGCCGGTCATCGCCAACGTCAACAAGCAGTTGCGCCAGCTCGACGACCTGATCGACGATCTCGGCCGCCGCAAGCCGCCCAACTTTCAGCAGTTGATCGACGACGCGAACGCACTGAAACCGCTGATCGAGAACAACCTGACCAAGCCGTTCCGCGACTATCTCAAGGCGCAGGACGAGCAGCTTACGGTGCAGCGCCTGACCAGCGCCGGCCGGATCGACGAAGCCAACGCCCTCCGTGTCGTGCAGCAGCTACAGGCACAGATGGGGCCGCTGACCGATCAGCAGAAAGACAGTGTGCTTGCGACGGTCCAAGCCATGCGCGCGCAACAGCGCGAGTTGGACGTGCTGCGCGAGAAGAACGCCAAGTATCTGGAGGCGCTTGGCGGCATCAAGGGCGTGGTGGAGGATGCCACACAGGCATTCGTGCGCGGCGACCTGGGACAACTGCTCAAGTCGCCCGGCAAGCTGCTCGACGCGTTCCAGACGCTGCAAGGCCGCAAGCTGTTCGACAGCATCTTCGGTGACGTGTTCCGTGAGCTTGAGGATCAGGTGAACGGAACGAGCGTCGTGAAGGACGCCTCGGAACGGATGGCCGATGCGGTCAAAGTCGCCGCTGACCAGACCCGCGCAACGGGGGAGGCGGTCGCCAACTTCAAGCCGCCGGTAGACGACGCCACGGCCGCGCTCGGCGGGTTCACGGCGGCGTTGAACGGCGCGGCATCGGCCGTCACTGGCGGCGGGGCGGCGGGCGGCGGCTCACTGGCGAGCTTGTTGGCGGGCTATCGCGGCCCTACCGGCCCATCGGCGCAAAGCGGGATCGATCCTGGCACCGGCGATATCGTCGTGGTGGGCCGGCGCGGCGGCGGCAGCGCGGGCGGCGCACTCACCTCCGGGTCGCTATTCGAGCGCGCCTTGAGCGGCATCGGTTCCAAGGTGGCCGGCGCGTTCACCAATCCGGAGAACGCCAAGCGCATCGGCGCATCGTTCGGACAATATGGTGGCAAGGCCATCGCTGGGGCCGCCACGGGTGCCGCGACCGCCAACATAGCCGCACCACTGGTCAAGGCGCTCGGCCTCAAGACTTCGAACACCGGCGCGGCGATCGGCGGCGCGCTCGGCTCATTCGGCGGCCCGATCGGGTCGGCTATTGGCGGCGTGCTTGGCTCCGTTGTCGGCGGCCTGTTCAAGCGCGACAAGCAGGCATCGTCCACTCTCAATTTCGCCGATGGCATTGCGTCAGCCGGCGCGGCCACCGGCTACGGACGTGAGGCGAAGAACAACGCCAACGCCTTGGGCGGCGGCCTCGCTGACAGCTTGAACCAGATCGCCGCGCAACTCGGCGGTGGGTTGGGCACCGCGAATGTATCGATCGGCTACCGTCCGGGCCATAAGGCCGGTGCGTACCGTGTCGATACCACCGGGCGCGGTAAGCTGACCGGCGTACAGGCATTTGACACGCAAGAGGAGGCGCAGAACGCCGCCCTGCGCGATGCCATCCTCGACGGTGCAATCACTGGCCTGTCGGATGCTATGCAGCGCGCCGTTCGCGGTAGCGCGGACGTGAACAAGGCGGTCAGTGAAGCTTTGGGCGTCAAGGCGCTCGAAACGCGGTTACGCGGCCTGAACGGCACCCTGGCGGGCATCTTCGATACGGAGGCGAACAGCGCCAAGGAGCGGCTGCGGCTGGCAAAGGCGTATGGCCTCGACGTGGCGGCGGTGGAGCGCGACAACGTAGAGGCGCGCACGAAGCTGATCGAGGACACGCTCAAGTCACGCATCGGCGGCCTGTCGTCGTTCCTCGACGCGCTCAAGTTCGGCGACCTTGCGGAAGGCTCGCCGGTCGAGCGGCTGGCGGCGCTGTCGCGGCAGATCGCCACCGTCCAGGCCGACGCGGAAGCCGGCAAGGATGGCGCGGCCGACCAGCTAGCCAACCTGCTCGCGCAGAAGGTGGCGTTGTCCCGTGACAGCTTCGGCACGGCCGGCGGGCAGTATTCTGGCGACCGGGCCGGCGCGCAGACGGCGGCAGAGCGCGTGATCGAAATGGAGCGGCAGCGGGTCAACGAAGCGGCCGGCGTTACCACGGCGGCGCAGGCAGCGACCACGGCGGCGGTGAATGAGACGAACGACCTGATCGCGATCCAGAACGCGAAGATCGACACGCTGATCAACGCCGTCACCAGCCTCGGCGGCTTCTCGGGCGCTACACCGAATTACGGCTCCGTGCTACGGACCGCCTCAAGCCAATAGGAGACAGCGCCTTGACCACCGTCGTTCTTGTCCAAGCGAAACCCCGCATCGCCGCGACAGGAGCGACGGTAGACGTGCGGGTGGCGGGTGGCGGATCGCGCGCCTACGATCAACTCGGGTTCGGCGATTGGCGCGGCGGCGTGGCGACGGTGCCGCGCATGTCCGCCGCGATCGGCTTCGACGCCGGCGGCTTCACCAGCCGCACGCTTCCCTCGACTGCCAGCCTGCGCATCTTCCCCAGCGACAAGGCATATGCGTCGTATCTCGGCGGGCTGGTGTGGGACAAGGCCGCGATTACCGTTCGCATGGGCGATGACGAGACGGCCACGACGTATCCTGTCGTGCTGGCGGGCACCGTATCCTCGGCGGTGTCGGAAGGCGGCGCGATCACGCTGACTGTTTCCGACCTGTCTGTGTCGCTCGATACGCCGATCGCGTCCAAGACGTTCGCTGGCACAGGCGACCTTGAGGGCGGAGACGACGCTACCGGGCGCGTCAAGCGCGTCGCGTTCGGGCGCGTGTTCAACGTCGAGGGCTTCCTGCTCGACAAGGCGAACAGCATCTATGAGTTCGGCGATCCGACCACGCCGAACGCCGTTACGACGATAGACGCCGTGCGCGACAAGGGCCTTGCGGGGCCGCTGACCTCCGTCTCGTGGCAGGGGTCGGCGGCAGCAACACTGACCGCCCTTCGCAACGCTACCGCACCGCAGGGGGGCGCAGTCGTCGCACCGTCGATTGCGTGCGTGAAGTGGTGGACGACGCCCGTGGGGCCGCTGACGGCCGATCTGACCGGCAGCTACGCCAACAATCTGTCGCCGGCCGACCTCGCCTCCATGATCGCCGGCAAATATGCAACAGGCATCACCGTCGCCAATCTCCCGGCCGCGACCGGCTGGGCAAACTATGCATCCGGCATCCTCGTATCCGACAGCAACGAAACCGCCGCGCAGGCTATCGACCGGCTGTTGAACCCGCTGCTGATGGCCTGGACAGTGGACGGGGCCGGCGCGCTCACCTTCCGCCGCTTCAACCTCGACACGCCCACCGCCACTCTGACCGCCGACACCATCAAGCGCGAGGTGATGTTCCCGCCGCTGCGCACCCGGCGCGTCGGCTTCCAGCGGAACAATCGCATCCATTCGCCGTCCGAAATCAGCGCCGCGATCCTCGCCACCGACGTGCTGTTCCCCGATGGAACGACCGGTGCGGACCTCAAGATCACGGTCGGCAACATCCTGTCTACGATCGACGCGATCGTCAGCGACGGCATCCTGTCGCGGGGAGAGAAGCCGCCCGAAATTATCCGCTGGCAGCAGTCGCATGACCAGTTGAACGCGCTCAATCAGAAGTACGTCACGCTCGGCTCGCCTTCCGACCTGACCGCGACGCGAGACAGCGCCAATGCGGCCGTGTCTGCGCTTGATACGTACCTCGGCGGCCTGTCCCCTGCATGGAACGACACGACCGTCGACACGCCGATTGACGGGCCGACCTATCGGCAGAAGTGGCGCGATGCGCTGTCGGCGCTGGAGGGCTTTACGGCGGCTATCACGGGCCGGAAGGGCGACACGGGTGCAACCGGGGACAAGGGAGCAACGGGGGATAAGGGCAACCCTGGAGACAAAGGCGATAAGGGCGATACAGGCGGGCCCGGCCCGCAAGGCCCACCTCCCTTTGGCTTCGTGCAGGACGCTAATCCTGGCCCCGGTCAGTTCGACCGTCAGACATGGTATCGCCCCACGTCGAAAGAATATTATTACTGGCTCAACGGGGCGTGGAATAAGGTTGGCGGCGACCTGTTTTCGCAGAACCTGATCACCAGTAGCGCGCAGATCGCGGACGCCATTATCATCTCGGCCAAGATCAAGGATTTGGAGGTCGACACGATCAAGGTTAAGAATAACGCGATTACCAACACGGTAGGACAAACGAACGGCAGCATCACATTCTCGACGCAATCAGTGCAATTCGCCTCCATAGGCATCAATCTGTATGGCGGCGGCATGGTGCGCATAGACGTAGGTGGTATCGTTACGCTTGGATCACTCGCGCCGGCCGGCACTCAAGCCTTGCTCACGGTGGCCGCCAATCAAACTGTACTTGCAAGCGGCGTGAAGGTGTCGAGTCTGCGGGGCAATCAAATTGGTTTCAGCATCTTGATCGCACGACAGGATTTAGGGACAGGCCCATTCACCTTCACCGCGAGTATCGGCGCGAACAATGGCTATGGCAGCGGCGACCCGCACCTGATCGAATACGGGACCATCTTCGTGTCGGAGTTCAAAAAGTAATGCCCCGCTATGCGCAGCTCGACGCGAGCAACATCCTCGTCAGCTATGTGGACGTGTCCGATCAGCGCGACCTTGCGCTGAACACGCCGCCGGGCGGAAGCACGGTGCTATCGAACACCAATTTCACGCCCGGCACGATGCAATATAATCGAGCGACCGGCGCGTTTGTGGCGTTGGCGCAGGCGGTTGCGTCTCCCGCGCAGGTTTTGCAAGGAATGCTCGACATGATCGACGACGAGCGAACGATGCTGATGCGCCCGCTGCTCACCACCGGGCAGGAGATCAAATACGAGTACGCCAACAAGGCGCGCGAGGTGCGGGACTACCGCAGCATGTCGGCAACGCTGGTAGCATCAATCCTGTCGTCGCTGACCAGCCCTGAGACGCGCCAGCGGTTCGCGTGGTCACTGGCAGAAGTCGATGAAACTGGCGATACCTTGCCCGTCGTCATCACCCGATGGGAAGACGCGATGAAGCGGACGGCGCTGACGCAGAAGATCGCGGCTCGCGCGCAGAAGCTGAAACGCCAGATGCGAGCGGCCACGACCGCCACCGCGCAAAAGGCCATCTTCGACGCGCGCACATGGCCTACGTCCTGACCATTGCCGCGCCGCGCCGAATGCGCGATTAAGGCGCATCGTCAACCACCCGAGGAGCCGACATGGCAACGGTCGATCCTGCCTTAGCATCATGGCTGAAATCCGATGCGCGATATGTCAGCGCGACCGTCGCCGGGGCGGACGGCAAGTGGTCGGCGGTGGCCGGAGACAGCGACGTGATCACGCCGCTCGCGACGCAAGCCGACGCGCGGACCGTGGCGGCTGCGCAAGCAACCGCGCTGCAAGGCCCGCTGGTGCGCGATGTCGTGACGGTGCCTGGGCTGCTCGGCGGGCTGATCGGGCAGTGCGTGCGGATAAATGGCGATCGGCTCGGTTACGAGGGCGGTGGCAATGTGTTCGTCGTTGGCGCATCGGAAAGCGATGGGCCGCAGGTGACGACGCTTACCGTGTTGAAGGCGCTGTAATGGGCCGTGGCATCTGCATAGTCGAGCCAACGGCAGCTAAGACTGTTTTGGGGCGGCAGGAGTTGGCGCGGGCGTTAACGCCGAACCCCAAAGAGGCGGCAACAACCGATCAAACCGGCAGCATCGCCTTGGATTTTGGGGCAACCGTTACCTTAGACACAGCATATATGGGCTACCATACCGCCACAGCGGGCCAGCAATGGTCTGTCGTTACGACTGACGCGGCCGGTGCGAATACGGGCGTGCTGATGCCGGCACAAATTATAGCTGCCCCTGGCTACGGCCCACCCTATCACGGGTTTTCCCAAGGCACGCCGCTTACGTCTCGCTATTGGCGGATCGACACGAACAACGGCCCTAGCAGCATTCCGTTTCAGATCGGCGTGCTTGCCCTCGGCCTATCATTTCAAACCGAATACGGCGAGGAGCGCGGCGGCGGCGGCCTGATCGAGGATACCGGCAGCGTCGAGCGCCTGTTCGGTGGCGGCTTCGGCATTGACGAGGGCGTGGCAACGACCGGCTACAGTTGGACATTCGGCGATTTGCAGGACGCCGAGCGCCGCCAGCTATTCCAGATCGTCAAACGACTCCGCACAACGCGGTCGTTCCTGATGGTCGAGAACCCGGCGCAGACGGAAGGGCTGAACGAGCGCATTCATTGGGGTCTATTCCGCAAGCTGGAAGCCTACGAGCGCATCGACCCCCGCAACAGCAAGTGGGCGCTGTCGATGTGGGATTGGGCATAGCCGGGGGCGGTGATATAGCTGCGCCTCCATCAACGGAGGACTGCCATGACCGACAAGCCGAAGCCGGCCCACGAGCCGAAGAATGGGGAGGGCGGCTTCCAGACCGCCGACAGCGGCAACACCTCGCCGCCTCCCCCGCCGCCCCCGAAAGACCCGAAGTAAGGGGTAGGTGATGGTGCTGCTGTTCCTGTCGGCCATGCTGATGCTGCTGATCGTCGGCCTCGTTTCCGACTGCAAATGGCTGACGGGAACAGTGGCAATCCTGCTCGCCAACTGGTCCGCCAATCTTTTCATGGGATGGTTCTCAGGCGATCCTTTCCCATGGCTGTTCTCAACGATCACGGACTACCTTTCCGCGATTGCGATATTCGCGATGCGGCGGACGCGCACGCAGATTTTCGTCGTTGCAATTTACGCAATCCAACTGATAGCGCACGCGCATTACGGGTTCTTCACTGATCAAGGTGAAGTGCCGCAGTGGGCCTATTACTGGCAATTGTCATATACGGCGTGGGGGCAACTCGTCGTTTTAACAGGGGGCTATTTATATGCGCTTGGTCGGCGCTATTATGGCGCTGATCGGAGCGTATCACATCCTGCTGATATGCTGGGGCGCGCTGGAAAGGGCGATCTATGAACTCAGTGGAGGTGATGCGGGTGCTGACTAGTCTGCTCTGGATGGCGCTGCTGGTGTATCTTTGGAAGCCGTTTCGCAAGTCGCTGCGGCTAGGCAGCGCGGCGCAACCGAGCGAGCGCGTCATGTCGGCGGTGTGGCTGCTCTGTCTGAACCGGCTGACCTATTCGGCGACGCAGACGTTCGCGCCCGGCGACAATGACGCGCTGTTGGTGTGTCAGGTGTTCGCCTTCGCGGCCGGCCTCTACATGCTGATCGTCTGCTCGACTGTCCGCCGCAGTGCTTGATGCCGCGAAACCAGCGGCTGCAAAGGCGGCCGAGCAACTGGTGCCGGTGGCGATCCACGGTTGGTCGCCGAGCAGCTATGGCATCTGGGGCATTCTGCTAATTCAGGTCGCAATCGCGACCGTCTGGATCGTCAAGCGCGGCCCGGAATACATCAAGGAATGGGCGGCAGCGAAGAAGTCAGGAGCCGAAACCGAGCGCGAAGATCGAGCCGCCGACGCAGCCGACAAGGCCGCCGCCGCCGAGTTCATCGCGACCGAAAAAGCGGCTGTCGAGGCGCGGTTCGATCGAATGGAGGAGCGCCTGTCCCGCCTGGGGCAGGCCATGTCGTTTCTGATGAACGCCGCCGTCACGTCGACCAATGCGCTTGAAGCCGCCGCGCCCGGCAATCCGGCGGTGGGCCAGAGCCGCGAGCTGATCGGGCTGGCGGCGTCTGCGCTAGGCGCGGAAGACCCATTCAGCCATGCCCTTGCCCGGCTGGCGAACGTGCGAGGAGTGAACGAATGACCGATTGGCGACCGATGCAGAAGCGCCTTGGCGTGACGGCGGACGGACTACCGGGGCGGGGAACCTTCACCGCGCTGTTCAAGGCGATGGGCGCAACAGCGGCGCGCGCTTCGTCGCTCGCCTTGGGCGCTAACGTCCACTTCCGAACCTACGGTATCGCCGACAACCCGCTGCGGCTCGCTCACTTCATGGGCCAGACCGCGCACGAAAGCGCCGGCTACGCGTACATGGAGGAGATTGGCGGCGACGCCTATTTCAAGCGCATGTACGACATGGACGGCGACCGCCCGTTGGTCGCCAAGCGCCTCGGCAACGTCGTCGCCGGTGACGGCATCCGCTACCACGGGCGCGGGCCGATCCAGCTAACCGGCCGCGCCAACTACCGCGAATACGGGCAGGCGCTGGGGCTGGATTTCGAGGAGAACCCGCAACTGGTCGCCATGCCCGCAATCGGCATTCTGGTGGCCGCGAAATATTGGGCGGATCGTGGTATCAACGCGCTCGCGGACGCTGACGATCTGGAGGCGATCACGCGGAAGATAAACGGGGGCGTCAACGGCTTGGCGGATCGTCAGGCCCGCACCGCCAAAGCGAAAGGACTGATCTTGCCATGACCGAACCCACCCCGATCGTCGTCAACGCCAGCGCCGGGCCGGCCATCGCCGGCACCCTCGCGCGTGACGTGCTGGTCATCGCCGCCGCGCTGCCGATCCTGATCAAGCTGATTGGCGCGCACGACCTCACCGCAATCCTGCAATGGCTCCAGTCGTCGGACGGCGCGACGTTCCTCGCTATCGCCCTGCCGATATTGGCGAGCGGCTGGCGGGCGCTGCTGTCGCTCCGTGCCAAGCAGACGACGGCGCAGATCGCCGATCACGTCGATGACAGCATCGCCGTCGTTGTGGGAGGCAAGAGCGCATGAAACTGCCCATCGGCATCATCGCCCGGTTCGCCCTCAAGCGCATCGTTCTGCCCGCGCTCGGCAAGGCAGCGGCGAAGGAAAAAATAACCCCAGCGTCCGCGAAGGAGGCGCTGGGGGAGGCGTTGGAGGCCGAAGCCCTGCGGCAGATCGTCAAGCGAGCCGGCTGACCCGTGGCGGGCGCGGCGGGCGGTTCTTGATCGCCGCCGCGCGCCGCTTCCGATACTGGCGGATCGCCGGGCTGTTGCGCCGCTCCTCCGCCATCACTTCCAGCCGATCACGGGCGTCGAGGATGCGGTCGACTGCCGGCCCGTGAACCGCCTCCGCCGCGTTGATCCGGCGATGCATCCGCCAGAGCGCCAGCTTGCGCCACAGATACCCGACCATGCTCCACCTCCTGCCTAAACACCTCAGATCGCACGGGCATTAGATAGCCCTGCTGCTCGCTCCACGCGCGGCGGGCCGCGTCGAGGTGGGCGTCCACCTCACGCAACTCCGCCGCAAGCCGGTCGCGGCGCTGGAATAGCGCCGCTGGGTACTGGTCGATCACGCTTCCCCCCGCACCCGGCGTTTCGCCGTATCGATAGCCCGCTCGACCTCCGCCACAATCTCGTCAGGCGTGGCCTCCTTATGGTCGGCAAAGTTCGCCTCCAGCATGATAATGTCGCCCAACACCTCCGCGCGCTGGAGCCGCAAGATCATGTCGTCGGCCTTGGCGCGCATCGGGTGGTCGTCGAGCGCGCCGTCGTGCTGGTCGCCGTGGTAGGCTTCGGCGCGACCTTCCGGCTCCGTGCGAGGGGCGCTGGGCACACTGTCGCCGCCGGCCGCCCATTTGGCAAGGTTCGCGCCGATCTTCTCCGTCAGCGGCCCGTTGTAGTCGCGCAGGGCGGCGAACTGTTCGGGCAGTTTGATCATCTTGCGCTCGCCCGGCTCGTCAGACCCCCACGTCGGCACCCCGCCCGCTCCAGGCAGCAGCAGCGCGTTCATCGTCTGCTCAAACACGAACTCCTCGCCGGCGATCGGCACGTAGCCCTGTGGGATGACCACGGACCGCCCCTTGTCATCCTTACCCGGCTTCGACGATGCCTTCGCGCGAAAGCAGAAGATCAGGTTGACGCTCAATTGCAGGATGCCGTTGATCAGCGCGCGCCGCTTCGCCTTCGGCTCCGCCCACGCCAGCATCTGCATCCGCTGGCGCTTGCCGAAGTCGTCGCCGGCCATCTTCGTCAGGATTTGATCTTGCAGATCGACCATGCCGCCGGGGCCTTCGTGTTCGTGCGACATGCTGTCGATCACCACCACGCCCGCGCCCTGCTGCGCGCAATACTGGATGGCCGCCAGATAATCGAGCGAGCCGAACGGCGCGTCGAGCGGGACATGCTGGAACTTGAACTTGTCAGCGTAGTGGAGCGCGCGCCGCGCCTCCGTGTCGATGAAGAAAATCTCGCCGCCGCTGACCGTCTGGATACCAGTGGCGAGGCGCAGAGCGGTGAACGTCTTTCCGCCGCCTGAAGGGCCGGTAAGGCCGATCAGCAAGGGCACCTTCTCGCGGCGCGCGGGGGAGGCTGTGAAGGTACGATTGGGCATCTTGATGGACACGATCAATTCTCCTGCGAGATAGCTTCGGCGGCCTTGAGGAACCAAGGCGTCGGCGCGGCGCGGTGCGGTTCGTAGCCCGGCCATTCGTTGTGATGGAGGCAGCGGGCAAACTGCCAGAGCGCGCGTTCGATCAGCATTTTCGCCGCGTGGCGATAGCCTTCGGATGCCGACACGTCGCGCCCCAGATAGGGGGCCTCGCTTTCGACGAACAGGAAGCCGAACCGCGCGCGGCCCTTCTCCGTGTCGGCCGCCAGCGCGTTGAGGCCGCGCAGATACCATGCATCCTGTATCGCGTAGCCGTCCGAAAAGGCCCGATCTACCGTATCGTCGTCGGCGGCCCGGCACGTCTTTACGTCGAGCGCGAGGCCAAGGGCGGGACACCACACGTCGAGCATGGCGCGGCACCACACCGGCACGACCAGATCGCCGATCAGCGGGACATGCTCCTGCCACGCGATCACGACTTCCGTCTGGTACGGATGCCCCTCGCACGCTTCGACGATCAGTGGGCGAATGCGGGCGGCCATCTCCTCGGCAACGTCGAACTCGCCTTGTTTGACCGGCATCTGTCCGGCGGCCTCTATGCCCGCCTTCCACGCCTTCGCCTCGCCCGACCGATACGCCTCATAGGGGCTGATCGCGAAATCCTTGCCCTTGTCGAGCGCGAGACGATGCACCAGTGATCCGCGATACTGCGCGGCGGTGGACTTGCGCTCCTCGGGCGGCTGACCGATCGCCGGGTGCATATAGGCAACCTTCGCCATAGCCGCGCCCGGCTTCGCCGCCACCTTGATCGTGCTGTTCGTCAGCGCGGGACCGGGGCACGGTTCGGCGAAATAGTCGTCGGGCGATAGCGACGGGTAGAAGCCTGGGGCGGTGATGATCGCCGCTGCCCGTTGTGGCATATCAACGATAATTGGGTCGGGCCGCTCGCGCTTCTCGCCGGACAGGTTGAAGTCGTCGCGAAACTGGTCATCGCTGACCGTGGCGGTGTCGTCGAAGGGGTTCATTTTCTGATCCTGTATCAACAGTGACAGTTTCCGGTGATGGCGGGATTGCCGCGAGGCTTCCCACACATCCCGCAACGGCCGGCGCGTTGAAGTTGAAGGGCCCGCAATACGGCTGGCGAATGCTGGTGGTGCGTAATTGCCTCGCCGCACCGAGAGCATGTCGATCCCATGCTCGCCGTTCCGCAGCAGCTAGAGAACGGCGTCGAGTTGAACTCGTTTGCGCAATATGTATGTGCCATTAGAACGTAATCCCCACCGCCGGCACCAGCCCGGCCTTG
>Ga0182179_1000004_pt1 | contig 19409 bp, 13 predicted proteins | sample G5R1MG_30_FD_123221 | JGI IMG/M metagenome (GOLD analysis project Ga0182179, IMG submission 123221) | Switchgrass phyllosphere microbial communities from Michigan, USA - G5R2_MAIN_22AUG2016_LD1 MG | ecosystem: Host-associated > Plants > Phyllosphere > Phylloplane/Leaf | place: USA: Michigan... | reverse complement strand
GGGCGGGGGGCGGGGGGGGGGGGGGGCAAATTGGTCAGCAAGAGATGGTCATACTTGGCGCCCTCGTCGCAGAGAGGGAGGAGAGGGGCCGTGGCAGAGATGCCGCCGCCGCCTGCGTGTCTTGCAGCGACTGCGAGGACTTCTTCATGGCCGTCGGTGTGGCCTCCTTTCCCGCAGAGAGGGAGGAGAGGGGCCGCGGCAGAGATGCCCTTATATTTTTGATGGGTGGAAATCAATCCAATCCCTTAACTAATTAAACCAGCGCACTAATGATCCATCGTATAGTAAAAGTGTGATATTCGTCCCTTATATTTTTGTATGTTGGTCTTTCCTTTTTCACATATGAGCTCGCTCATCTCAGGGGATCGGACCTGGATCTCGATGGATCGGAGTTGGTCTCAAACGGGACAAGGCACCAATAAGCGATGCCCATCCTCTTATTGATGAGCGAGAGATGGTACAGAAGGGAGTGTGGGCTTTGGAGAAATGGAAAGTTGTAGTTCAGACACAGTACGTAGACAAGCTATCTTGTTGTGCACCAGCACATCAGAGTTCAAATTAGCCCACTCAGTACTAGCAGATGCATCTGGTGTAAGTTGAACATTTGTCCTGCAGCGACAAGCCATGCCTCAGTGGCTGTGTCAGCTAGAGAGGAAGAGCACCGGTTCAGAACAGAGACCCAGCGCTGTCAGTCAGATACAAGTCGACGCCCCTACATGTCCTGTTGGCTATTATGAATTGGACCGACGGCAAGCAAGCCCATCATGTTAACTGAACAGCACAACAACTCGTCTTTATACTCAAGTCTCATATGTAAACAGTACGTCAAACAAAACACTGCTTGTTCTAGCAAATACAATCCATCTGACATATCAGAGTTGTGTACTTGAGACAAGTGAATGCTCCATGCCACCATGGAGAATAAACAGAGCACTTCACACCAAATTACTTCATGGCATCAGGTAGCAAAGGAAGTTTGCAGCAGCGCTTGATAAAAGGTAAGACGGGCCACAGAAGTAGCAAGCAAGCATAGCTCCAGGCCGCCCCATAAAGCATTTTGGGTTGCTCACTTGATAAACCAATCTTTGTAATTCGTGTCCACAGGTGTGATTTATTAGCAGCGGCCGAAAGTCGAAACGAAGCTGGTTACATCCTATAGCCCCAAGATCTCCGGCTACTTTGCGCCTTGTTATTTTATTTTCACCCATGCAGGTCTTTCGTCTTGTCAGAAAAAATAATCAAGGACTCCCAAGTGCATTGGACCTGCAAACAATAGGCAAGTACTTAAGGTCAAAACTATGTGTGGTGCTTGCAGATAGGAACAGTGTGCTATTCTTTTTTTCTAAACATTACAAGGAGCACACCCTGAATCATAACAAAGTATTCTCTACCAAAAATAAAAACTTCAACAGAAAATTACAAAGCATTCTGTAATTAGAGAAGAGAGGCAAAAGGAAACTAGAGAAATACCTTGAAATGTGATTTGATTGCTGGCAACCACTTGATGCTGCTGTTCTGCAGGTGTAACCGGTAGCAAGGCCCTTATGAATATAAAGAACATCAAATCAAAACCCTCAGCATTATTAAGTGCAACTAGAGAGTGGATGCCCATAAGTAAGATTGAAAACATATGCATGTCTTCGGCTAACTGCATTTTACGAGCACAGCTGCATGTAGGGCATGGAACTGGACCTGTAACCATTTACAGAGGACAAAAAAATAATAATCAGGAAATAGGTTATCTGCTGAATCTACACAAGAAAAAGGGGCTTATGGCTAGAGGTTAAAACAGTTCAACAGGCTCACTACGCAAACCTCTACAAGCAGTCACTTATGAAATCCACAGATCAGGGATGTGGGAAACGAGGTGCCAGTCCAACCCCTTTCCTCTCTCGCAGGACCTCGCCAGGTCAGAGCAGCCACGGATGCACAGTTGCTTCAGAGCAGTGAGGCCTTTTATGCCCTTCGGCAAGGATTTGATTCCTGGACAGTCACAGATATCCAGTGTCTGCAGGCTGGTGAGACCTTCTATGCCCTCCGGCAAGGATTTGATTCCTGAACAGCCACGGACCGCCAATCCCTTCAGAGCAGTAAGGCCAAATATGCCCTCCGGCAAGGATTTGAATCCCGAGCACCAACAGACCTCTAGAGTTTCAAGGGAGGCAAGGCTGTGCATTCCCTGCGGTAAGGATGTGAGGCCCGGGCAGTTCCCGATCCATAGCTGTTTAAGGGAAATGAGCCGGCACATGGATTCGGGAAGGCATGCCAGCCTTGGCAACCCATAAATGTCGAGTTTCTGTAGAGAGCAGAGATCTCCCAACCATTCAGGTAGCTCATGAAGTGCATGGCACCCTTGAATACCGAGATCTCGCAGAGATGTGAGGTGCTGCAGCGATTGGGGTAGGCCTTTTATGTTGGGCAGGCTTACTACATATAGAGTCTGAAGAGAAGAGAGCTCGCCCAAGCATTCAGGCAATTGGTGAAGTGCAGGGCACCCTTCTATCCATAGCTTCTGGAGGGATGTGAGGTGGCCCATTGATTGGGGAAGGCTACTCAGGCTGTTGCATTACCAGATGGTCAACTGCTGCAGAGAACAGAGTTCCCCAAGACACTTGGGCAGCTCGTGAATAGCAGAGCAGTTTGACATACGCAGAGACTGGAGGGATGTGAGGTGGCCCACTGATTTGGGAAGGCTACTCATATCGCATGAGTCAATGGTCAACTTTTGCAGAGAATGAAGGCTCCCCAGGCTCTCTGGCAGTTCGGTTAGCGCATGAAAGTTGTCAATCTTCAATGCCTCAAGTGTTGTCATGTGTTGCAGAAAATTGCACCTACATCCAGATCCTAGTCCATATCTGAATCCTGTGACATTCTCTAGATTAAACTTCTTTAGGTGGCTAAAACTAAACAATGAAGAATACCCCTCGCATCGGCCTAGTGACTCCAGTAGCTGCGCGCTAACACTTGTCATATCCAACTGCTGTAGCGACAGAGGCAAGCATGGCTCGACCTTCAACTTAGGACAACCAGTTACAGTCAAATATGACAAACAATGCCAACTCGGAATTCTTGTCCCAAGCAGTTACAGCCTCCTCCCTCTTCTCCATCAGACATGGTCCTCTCTGCTACCATCCATACTTCTCCCAAACAGGGCAGGTTCTCCATTTCTAACTTCACTAGTGAAGGAAATGGGCCCCCGCTTATGCTCTCTAGGGAAGGCATGTTGTACAGCACAAGCTCCTCCAAACAAGGAAGGTCCACAAGCCCGCACAACCGCTTCAAGTTTGGGAAAGTAGATAGATTCACCACCCTTAAAAATGAGAAGTGAGCAATCCCCTGCCCTCCACCACCAACCTCATTCTGCATCCACCATGCATATTGCGTACCTGAATACCCATGAATTTCTAGCACTTTAATTCCAGGTGGTTCCAGGCCATCAAGTACACCCTGCTGCAGCTCAGTGTTCGCTTCACCAACATCATCATACCTATTCCATTCTAGGTTCAACCTCTGTAAGTTTGTCTTCTGTTTCAAGCATGCCTTCTGTGCATCATTTGGCTCCATCACATGCTCAATACCTCTGATAATTAGATCTTCACTAATCCCACCTATGTTTGCAAGCTCTGAGATTCGTGCAAACTTTTCTCCCTCACCCACAAAAAATTGGCCCAACTTTTGTAGTCTACTGAGCTGTCCGATGCCCCTAGGCATACCTCCCAATTTTTGACACCATTTTAGGTTCAAAACATGAAGATTCTCCAAGTTACCGATGCCTTCAGGCAGCTCTTTTAGCCTACAAAAATTTAGGTTCAAAACTTGAAGCTTCTGCAAGTTACTGATGCCTTCAGGCAGCTCTACTAGCCTCGTGCAACTTTCAAGGTTCAAAACTTGAAGCTTATGCAAGTTGCTGATACTTCCAGGTAACTCTGCCAGTCCCCTACAACTTTCGAGGTCCAAACACTCCAGATTTCTCAGTGTATTTATACTTGATGGTAGCTTCTCAATTTTGGTGTAACCTATTCTCAAAACTCTTAGATTTTCATTTCTGCCAATAGAATTGGGTAAGGCTGTAAGCTCCATGCAATAGCAAAGATCAATGCTTGAAAGCATATTACAGTCACCAATTGAATCTGATAAACACTTCAGATTTCCACAGTGAGATAGGTTCAATGTCCTTAACTTCTGTAGCTTCCCAATTGATTTAGGCAACTCGAGAAGATCACTGCATGTTAGATGCACAGATTGGAGGCTCCAAATATGTGAAATCTTACAATACGATTCACGGATCAAAAGAAACCGGAGACTGGCCACGTCAACTGTTTTATCAGACCGTCCGATCGGATCCGCGGACGACTGAGATCGTGGCAAATTCCAGATCTTTTGCAAAAATATCCTCTAGCAGATTCACGCACCAACCTCTAGCAGAAGAGCATACATTTTAGCCAATAAATTATGGGTGGAAGCAAAAAGTGAAGTAGGCAGCAGACTAATGGACTAATTTATTTACTCTTTCACTACCATCAAACGTATGGCTAGTGTAGATATTGAATTTTTAGAAGCGCACAAAACAGTGGTTGATGATATTGATATCCGTCTTCGGAGCAGAGGTGCAGTTCTAGTAGCTGTAGCTCTTTGGCCTTTGGTCTTTGGGTTGCTTATGCACTTGTTTGCAAGAAAACTCTACTAGATGGTTGTTCCTCCTAGCATTCAGTTAGAGTTCAGAGCTTCTCTTCCTTGTGTGTGATGTGTGGTGCTCGCTTGCTTGGAGGGTGTAGCCATTTCATCCTAATTACAGAGTCCTCGTTTTGAGTTTGTCACCAAGTTTACTGTTCAGTTTTGTGTCTATATTGTTGTAACTCCGTTTCCCCTTAATTGATTAGAAAAAAAAAGGAGAGAAATTTAGAAAAAAAATATGATGGAACCAGGTAGTAAAGGATCTGACATACAGTCCTTGAATACTAACTAGATATCTAGTTATTATCGATTTGGAAAAGAGCATGCAGCCTTCAGTTCAGTACCTGCTGAGAAGTCAAAGGGCAAGTTATTATCGAAAAGATGACCGTTCAAAGAAGAGAGCATAGAAGGTGGCCGGAGTACCCAGTGGACTAAACGTAGCAGGAGCAATAAACAAAACAAGACGGTACCATATACTCCTGGTTAAAATTAATGACTTACGATACCTGGAGCTCAGATGTACTACTTTTACTCGTGCCATCTGCAAAAAGCGGCCTTCCTTTTGTCGCCTGCAACGTATACATGGACACCAGAGCTTCCAGAACTAAGAAGCCAAGTTCCCGGGACGATGGGATCAAGGAACGGGGACGTGGGACGAGGATCCCCATTTTTTGAAGCCATGGAACGAGGGGGGTATACCTCTTCGTATGGTTTATTCGATAACTGGAACGCGATCCATGTAATTTTGGAACGACAAAGTGGAACAATGGTCGCGGAACGATAAAGTGGAACCCCCATCTTCAACTCCAATAAGGTCAAGAGATCGACTCTCCACACAGTTTTTTTTTCTTCCATCAAGCAGTTGTTAATTTTCGGCCATTAGATTTCCACGCGGCCAATTTGGATCATCCATTGAACATTGCAAACCCTATTGCTAATGCTCCCATTTATCCTGTCTGCCGCCGCCAGTAAGCCAGTTCGCCATCTCCTTGTTTGTTGTCCGCTGCCGCCAGTTCGCCATCCACGGATCCACCATCGCCTCCATGGCTCCAACCATGTCCATGGCTCCATGCTCCCTATTCCCTATGCCTGCTGTCTGCTGCTAGCAGCCAGCCAGCATCACCTGTTGCCGTCGGCGGCCATCCGTAACCGCCAGTGCGTATTCCGGCGGTCCGGCACACCGGCCATCCGCCAGCTCGCCTGTTCGTCTCCTTGCCGCGGCTGCCGACATGCCGCAACGACTCTGAAGCTGTGCGGGACGACGACCCAGAGGACAGAGGTAGACGACCCTTCCCTGCGTGGGACGATGAACCTGCTCGCGTCCCACTCCAACGAGGAACACGTCCCACCCAGCGATGGTACGACGTTCCCCTTCGTTCCCGTTCCTCGATCTGGAACGAAGTTCCACGGAACGTGGAACCCCGCATGGTTCCACGTTCCCGGCTTCTTAGTTCCAGAATCTGGGTTGCACACTACAGGCTCGCTTTTGAGCTTAGATCTATATGGCCAAGGATGGGAGCGCTTAGAATAGGGAGCTTCTGCTAGCTTGTGACACTTGCGCCTGGTGAATTAATCAACTGCAAAGCAAGGGAAGCAACCAGGGTGCAAGGATGGAGTGGAGGCGTCAGAGGCGAAATGGATGAACGGGACTGAGAGTAAGAAACGGTAAATTTAGAGGATGCTATGTTACTTGTCAGAAATTAAAAAAAAGGTAAATACCTGGAGCTCATCAGGGACGTGCTTCCTTTCACCATCCTATCTCGAAAGGCGGCCTTCCTTTTCTCCTCTACGGTGTTTGCACACCAGAGTTCCGGGATGAAGGTCTTTTCCTAATGCAGCTTCCTTGTGAAGTTATTATCAACTGCTGATGCTGAGTCAGCAGTAAGAAGGACGCGAGCTAAGAGAGAAGCAGCTAAGAGCTATTGAAGCACTGAGTCTTGGTCAAGTGTGGAGAGAAAGGAAGGAAACAAGATGCACACGCGTACCTGTGCTGCATGCCGAACAGCTGAGAAAAAAAGGGACCTTCTCTCGTTCCACGACCACGAATTGAAGATGGCACGACGACACGACCGCAAGATGGAAGTACCCGGGAAGATGCCTTGCCGCCAGGTTCCATCCCCCACGCGCTTTTCTTCGTTTCACATTGGACTTTGGAGCAGGAAATTAACAACCCGCTGCTCTTTCGACTTTCGTTGACGAAATTATCAGCTTTGCCTTCCTTGGACGGGCAACAACTCCCCCGCCGGTGGCCGGTGGGCGGTGGCACATTTCGTCGAACGGGCTCCGCGCACTGCCGACTGCTACGGCTGGGCGAGTGTCGCGCAGCACAACGCCTCGGCTGTCGCCACTGCAAGGCATGCTCGCCGCCGCCCGGGTACCCGCCAGCACACAGGCCCGCGCGCCGCGCTTCCCTTGCCCGCGGAGGGGCAGGCGCATCGGCCGCGGACCGCGGTTCCCTTCCCATGCGGCCATGCCTCGAATATTCTGGATGGTTGGGTCCTGGCAAACAAACGCACGCATTCAGCTGCACAAATGTTTGGCATGTTTTTTTTTCCTTCGAAAATGTCGGGGCGAAGCGAATTGAACGTAGAAGAAGCAGAAAATTTCAACAAAGGTGAGATCCGAACAATGTCTCACCGGCCACACATTTGGTCGAACAGGTGGTGTGCACCGCCGACAGCTGTGTCGTCTCCATCGCTCGCCTACGGGCTATGGCGGCGGCTGCGACGCGCAGCCGTAACCGCCGCGTGCTCGCCGGCGCACCCACAATACCAGGCCCGCCAGCCGCCAACGCACTTGCAAGTTGCGCCTCCACGCGCTGATGCCGGGGCTGCGCCATGGCAAATAAAGGAGACTTGGCACGGCTGACCTGCCGGCCACGTCTCTCCAGTCCACTGGGAGGACGAGTGGGAGAGAGAGGGGGTCAGAGATGGAGATGATGAGAGAAGCTGTGATTCAGGAATCGGGGAATTCCTGTTCCAACCTTCCAGGATAGGAGACAGGCAGAACTGCGCCGGCGACCGGAGTGCTGACGCTCCGAAGTCTCCAGCAACAAATTTACAGTATAAAGTTACAGAAACATTCTCAAAACACATCTGTGCATCTGCCTTACGCCGGTAGAACAGGAACATTTTGCCTTACTCCTGGTGGTTGCATTGCATCAGTATATTTTCGTCACAACTGTTTGCACTGTCAGAGAAGAACAGGAACATTTTTCACCCGAGTACCTGACTGACTACTACGTGTCCTTTTGTCCATGATGAACTGGACTCAACTGATGATAAGCAGGCCCATCATGTTACCTGCACATCAGAACAGAACGTTTTTCTTCTGAACTATATCTAATTTCATATGTAAAGAGAAAAAGTAAACACTACTTGTTCTGACAAATGCGTTGGATCTAACAGAGGCGACTTGTCGGCTTGATAGTTGATACAACTGAATGTTACATGCTTCTATGGATAATAAAAGGTGCAGTTCACCAAATTACTTCATGTCATCAGGTACCAAAGGAAGTTTGCTGCAGCACATGAGAGCAGGCAAGGTGGAAGTAGTACGCAACAAGTAATGCACTTCATGGCAAAGCAGAGCTCCAGGACGCCCCATAGGCCATAGCGTTTTGGGCTGCCCACTTGATCGAAAGAAAGCTTTCTAATTCGTCTCCACAGGTATGGATTATTAGCAGCGCCAAAAGATCGAAACAAAGCTGGCCTCAAGATCTCCATATACGTTGTGTTTTCACCCTTGCAGGTCTTTCATCTTGCTTTGCATCTGCAACAATAGGCAAGTACTTAAGGTCAAAACTATCTATGGTGCTTGCAGATTGGAACAGTGTGCTATTCTTTTTCTAAACATTACAACAAGCACACAACTGAATCATATAAAGACAATATTCTCTACCAAAGATAAAAATTTAGACAGCAATTTACAAGCATTTTGTAATTAGAGAAGAGAGGCAAAAGTAAACTAGAGAAATACCTTGAAATGTGATTTGCTTACTGGCAACCACTTGATGCTTTCTGTTAGGCAGGCGTAACAAGGACCTTCTGAATATGTAGAACATCAACTTGCAACCGGAAAGTGGATTCCCATAAGTAAGGGTGAAAACATATGCAAAAGCCTCGAGCAGACAGCATTGTACGAGCACAGCTGCATGTGGTGCATGGAACCGGACCTGGAATATTTTGCTGAGAATAGAAAATGATAATCAGGAAATAGGTTCTCTGGTGAATCTACACAAGGAAAAAAGGGGCTCATGGCTAGAGGTTAAAACAGTTCAACAGACTCACCAGGCGACCCTCTACAGGCAGCCACTTAATAAATCAGTAGATCAGGGATGTGGGAAATGAGGTGCCAGTCTGCCCCCTTTCCTTTCTCGCAGGACCTCACCAGATCAGAGCAGCCATGAATCCACAATTGCTTCAGAGCAGTGAGGCTTTTTATGCCCTTCGGCAAGGTTTTGATTCCCGGACAGTTGTCGATCCGCAATATCTGCAGACTGGTGAGGCATTTTATCCCCTCCGGCAATGATTTGATTTCTGGAAATTCAGAGATCTCCAGTGTCTGGAGACTGGGGAGGCCAAATATGCCCTCTGGCAAGGATTTGATTCCCGAGCACCATTTGACCTCTAGATTTTCAAGGGAGGAAAGGCTTTTCATCCCCATCGGTAAGGATGTGAGGCCCAGGCAGTTTTTGATCCATAGCTGTTTAAGGGAAGTGAGCCGGCACATGAATTCAGGAAGGCATGCCAGCCTCGGCAACCCAGAAATTTCTAGTTTCTGTAGAGAGCGGGGATCTCCCAGGCATTCAGGCAGCTCTTGAAGTTCATCACAGTCATAAATTATGAGATCCTGCAGAGATGTGAGGCGCTGGAGCGATTGGGGAAGGCTTTTTATGTTGGGCAGGTCTCTTACATGTAGAGTCCGAAGAGAAGAAAACTCGCCCAAGCATTCAGGCAATTGGTGAAGTGCAGGGCACTCTTCTATTCGTAGCTCCTGGATGGATGTGAGGTGGCCCATTGATTGGGGAAGGCTACTCAGGCTGTCGCATGACTGAATGATCAACTGCTGCAGAGAACAGAGTTCCCCAAGACACTCAGACAGCTTGTGAATAGCAGAGCAATTGCATATGTCCAGAGAATGGAGGGATGTGAGATGGCCCATTGATTGGGGAAGCCTAATCATATTGCATGAGTTGATGGTCAACTTTTGCAGAGAATGGAGGCTCCCCAAGCTCTCTGGTAGTTCGGTTAGTTGAAAAAAGTTGTCGTCAATCTTCAATGACTCAAGCGCCGTCATGTGTTGCAGCAAATTCCACCTACGTCCAGACCCTGGTCCATATCCAAATTCTGTGATCTGACATAGATTAAGCATCTTCAGGTGGCTAAAAATAAACGGCGAAGAGTACCCCTCACATCGGCGTGGTGATTCCAGTAGCCGCTCACTAATACCGTACACATCCAATAGCTGCAGTGACAAAGGAAGGTATGACTTGACCTTCAACTTAGGACAAGAAAGTACAATCAAATACGATAAGCAGTTGCCAACTCGGAATTCTTGTCCCATGTGATATGTGCAATTGCTAAAGCTTCCTCCCTCTTCTCTATCAGACATGGTCGTCTTTGCTACTATCCATACATCTCTCAACCTAGGCAGGCTATACATAGCTAACTTCACCAGTGAAGGAAATGGGCCTCCGCTTATCCTCCCTAGAGAAGGCATGTTATTCAGCACAAGCTCCTCCAAACAAGGAAGCTCCATAAGTCCACACAACTGCTTCAAGATTGGGAAATCAGACAGATTCATCACCCTTAAAAATGAGAAGTGAGCAATCCCCTGTCCTCTACCACCAACCTCATTCTGCATCCACCGTGCATATTGCCTACCTGAATACCCACGAATTTCCAGCTTTTTAATTCCAGGCGGCACTTCCAGGCCATCAAGTACACCCTGCTGCAGCTCAGTGTTAGCCTCACCAATACCATCATGCCTATTCCAGTCTAGGGTCAACCTCTGTATGTTTGTCTTCTGTTTCAAGCATGCCTTGTGTGCATCATGCGGCTCAATCACATGCTCAATACCTCTGACAATTAGATCTTCACTATTCCCACCTACGTTTGCAAGCTCTGAGATTCCTGCAAACTTTTCTCCCTCACCCACAACAAATAAGCCCAACTTTTGCAGTCGATTCAGCTGTCCGATGCCTCTAGGCATACCTCCCAATTCAGAACAACCATCTAGGATCAAATTTTGAAGCTTCTCCAAGTTGCTGATGCCTTCAGGTAGCTCTACCAGCCTCTCACAATTTTTGAGGTTCAAAACTTGAAGCTTCTGCAAGTTATCAATGCCTTCAGGAAGCTCCACCAGTTCCCTACAACAAAACAGGTCCAAACACTCCAGATTTCTCAGTGTATTTATACTTGATGGTAGGTTCTTAAGTTTGGTGCGACCTAGTCTCAAAACTCTTAGCTTTTCAATTCTGCCAATAGAGTTTGGCAAGGCTATAAGCTTCTGGCAATCACAAAGATCAATGCTTGAAAGCATTCTACAGTTACCAATTGAATCTGGTAAACATTTCATTTCTTCACAATGAGATAGGTTCAACGTTCTTAACTTATGTAGCTTACCAATTGATTTTGGCATCTCGAGAAGACCACTGTATGTTAGATGCAAAGCCTGCAGGCTCCAAATATCTGTAACAGCTTCAGGGAGTGCTTCACATTGCAATCGAGTCATCTCAAGATATTTCAGATTTTTAACCTCAAATATGGCCGAGAGCACAGCTGTTGATATAATATGATCTGCAATAACACTACGCAAGTGTTTTGCCTTTTTCAGTGCCTTGCCAGATATTATAGCATCGCTGTTATCAACATACACAGCACGTGCATTATCAAAAACCTTTTCGGGCAAAAGTTTTCTTGGTTCTTGAATATTAGTTAAACAAAAGTATCTGCAGCCTTTTGTGGAACTGGTTTCATCCTCTGGCACACCAGTTGAAATTTCCTCAGACAAGATGACCCGGGCAAGATCATGAACCAAATCATGCATCTTGCAGCTCACTCTCCCATTAGTTTCCTCTACATCTTCTAGAAAAGACACTTGCGCAAGTGAACTAAAGTATATGTGGCCAATATGCTCCAGATCATCAACACCAGGAGTCAAAATGATCATATCATGAGCAATCCATTGGTCAATCAATTGTTGTTTATAGATCAGATGACCTTTTGGAAACAATGAACACATTGTGAAGCACCGCCTCAGATTGGATGGCAAATGGAAATAGCTCAACTTCAAGCATTTAGATACTGATTCTTCACCCTCAACTTCTAATAAAATGTCTCTCATGGCCTGCCACTCTCCTATTAGTTCCTAACCACCAAGAGAACCTGCAAGAACTTTAATTGCTAGTGGCAACCCGCAACATGTTTCCACAATCTCTTTTCCAACCATTATAAAGTTAGACTCCAAAAATTTTGCAGGCATCCTAAAGCTTTGTTGGAACAGCTGCCAACTGTCATCCGGCGATAAGCGTGGCACACAATACTGGTATGTGGATCGAACTGCTTCTGCAACATTTCTACTGCGAGTAGTGAGTAAAATCCTACTTCCAGGTGCAGCAGTTTTCAGATGCCCCATTATTTGTCCCCACTGATTTTGGGATTCTGTCCAAACGTCATCCATTACAATCAGGAACTTCTTTTGAGTCAACCCCTCTTGGATTCTTTTGCTCATATACGGCAGGGAATGCTGCCCGGGATCTTTATCAGCAAAAGCCTCAAACAATTTCTGGATGAACTTTTCGAAATGAAATTCCTGTGACACATGAACCCATAATCTTACTTCAAAATGCTTCTTTATAGTTTCACTATCATTGAAAACCAGTTTAGCCAGGGTAGTTTTCCCAAAGCCGCCAAGTCCAACTATGGAAACTATTTTGATTTCATGTTTGTCATTAGTCTCTATCAGATGAGATATTATTTGATGCATATCCTGGTCTCTTCCAAGTACTGCTGGTTCATCCCCGACAGGCAATGTTTGCGTATTCACAGCTGTATTGTTTATATGGCTAACAGGATCATGGCCAAATATTGCAGTTAAGTCAGTTCTTTGCTTGACAATCTCAGCAAATCTCTGATTGATTTCCTTGATCTTTCTGGCTGCCTTGCATTGGAATATAAAAGTTTCTGTTTTTTTGTGCACGTATCTGGACATAAATGCACCATGACCATCAGCGCTATGTTTTTCAGCCTTAAGCTGGAACTCATCGACAACATCATCCACATCATAAGAAATTTCTTTCAACTTTTTGAGCCATGGAGCATCCCCTGTAGCCCTATCTCCTGCTGTTTCCAGATGACCAATGATCTCCTGTGCTAGATCTTGGAGCTCTTTGAGATCCTTTGTTACACCCACTATAGAGCTGTAGTCTTTGATGACCAGTGGAGCTAACCTGTTACCCACAATCTTCAATGTTGTGGTGATTGAAGCAGACAGTGCAGCAGCTTCCATACCGACCATGATTTTCCTGCAAATTGAATTTTGAAATAAGAAGGTGCTTTTCAAATCAAAAGGGCAGGTAAAGAGAACTATTCAAGAATGGGGCATTTAAAGCTGCAAACCTGCAACTAACAGGACCGTAATGTGCCAGTGTTTTCGTGTGTGATTATCTCTTTCCACTGCCATAACTATGACTAGTGTCAACAAGGAGTCAAGGATCTGACTGAAGTGCAAAAAACCATGGCTGTTGATATGGATATCTGACCTGTGAAGCAAGTGTAGTAGCTGTAGCCCTCCAGCCTCTCCGAGTCTCTGCTTCTTAATTTGTAGACAGACACTTGGTCGTTGTAGTTGTTATGATCTGTGACTTGGGAATATGCAGCCTTCAGTTCAGTACCTGCTGAGAAGTTAAACTGCAAGTTATTATCAAAAAGATTACCGTTCAAAGCAGGAGTGTAGATGGTGGCCGGATTAGCAATGAACAAAACAAGACGGTACCATATTTTTGGTTAAAATTAATAAACAATACCTGGAGCTCAGATGTACTGCCTTTACCCGTGCCATCTGCAAATTCGGCCTTCCTTTCTCACCAGCAATGTATGGACACCAGACTTCCAGAATCTGGGTTGCACACACCACAGGCTTGAGCTTAGATCTGGATGGCCAGGGATGACAGTGCTTAGGAAGGGAGCTTCTACTAGCTTTTGAGTTGTGACACTTCCGTCCGGTGAATTAATCAACCAAATGGATGAACGGGACTGGAGCAAGAAACGGCAAATTTAGAGGATGCTATGCTACTTGTCGGAAATTAAAAAGAAAGGGTAAGTACCTGGTGGTCAGGGATGTGTGCTGCCTTTGCTCGTCCTATCTCCAAAGGCGGACTTCCTCTTCTCCTCTGCGATGTTTGCACACCCGAGCTCCGGGATGAAGGACTTTTTCAAATGCAGCTTCCTTGTGAAGTTATCATCAATTGCCGAGTCAACAGTATGTACCCGAGGACCCACATGGGCCATAGTCGTGATTTTGATAGGACCAGCCCCCGCTGAACTGAATGAACAAGTTTGAACTTGGTCCCTCCTTTCTGTTTAGAATCATTCAATGTATGTAAAGTAGATAGGCTTAATTTCAGGCCTTGGACAGGTAAATGCAGTAATTAATTTGAACACTAGGCAAACTGTATGATATGAACCTACCATGTCCTGTCTTTGAGCTTTGTAATACATGTTTGAGCGCTCGACTTGAGAGGGCCTAAGACTTCACAGAATTTCTGAGGCTCCAAGGATCTTGCAATTGCTCCATAGATATGTGTTGTAATTGCAAATGTTCACGAGCTGCACCTGCACTGCAATGTTCTTGGGGACAAGAGAGAAGAAGCCCAGAGCTATTGACCCACTGAGTCTTGGTCAAGTGTCGAGGCAGAGGAAGGAAACAAGCTGAAAACGCATGCGTACCTGTCCATGCCGAGTGGCTGAGAAAAAGGTGACGGGGACCTTCTCCTTCCACGATTGATGATGGCACAACACAACAGCAAGATAGAGAGGCGAACGAGCAAGGAAGTATCGGGGAAGCTGCCTTGCCGCCAAGTTCCTCCACGCGCTTTTCTTGGTTTCACATTCGGACCTGGAGCTGGGAATTAAGCAGCTGCTCTTTCCATGACCAAGAAGTGATGTGCCTTCCTTGGGCAACAAGTCCCGGCGGCGGAGGGCGGTGGCACATTTCGTCGAACGGGCGGCGCGCACTGCCGACTGCACAGGCTGAGTGAGTGAACGTGTCGGCTGTCGCCATTGCAATGCATGCTCGCCGGGGTACCCGCAGCACACAGGCCCGCGCGCCGCGCTTCCCTTGCCCGCGGCGGCGCAGGCGCACCGGCCGGTAAGCCGGTTCCCTCCCATGCCTAGATGGCGTCGTTCGTTCGGGCGTCCTATTCCGAACCGAATATTCGGTGTCTCTGGATAGCTGGGTCTAGTCTCCCTCTTCAACAGTTTACTTTGATTATCTAAAGTACCAATAAATGTGGATAGTTTACACATAAATTTAAAATGTTATTTCGGTTTACCTTTTTATAACAATAATAAAGTTGATAATTTAAATATAGTTTTAGGTTAGATTTAGGCGTTACTTTGTATTTTTATATGGCAAAGAGTCGAAATCATTTAGAAAACACAATAGATTTGATGGATAATATTTTTTAAATCTATTTTATTGATGACAAGATGCTTTCTAATTATTTTAAGAATGTCTATTATTTATATTTTTTTATTATTGTAAGAATTTATGTTATTTATTTTTCCTAACGCTTCTCGCAATGATCAACGTGGATACTTCAAAAGGAGCATCCAGTCTACCTCAACACCTCGTTCTTTTCCACGGCCTAGTAATGTTAGACTATTGTCACGAGAAAGTGCAAAATAAGGTGCAAAACACTGTAGGCATAGTGGAGTTTGAAATAGAAAGTGTGACAAAAGGTCTGGTGATGATAGCCTAGCACCTATTAACAATAAAAATCTATAAATTCATTTGGCCCCCACAACTAATTGAAATTGCTAATCTTTGCTCTCTCTTATTTATTTATTTATTTATACTATAATACTTCCTCCATTCATTTTTAACTAAAAAACGACAAATATAGAAAATGGAGGGAGTACAATGCTCGTATAAACATTTCTCTATGTTTAGCCATCCATTTATTCACTCTCTGACTATTTTGATTTAGATTTTAATATGTTATACTACCTCCAGTTATTAATATATGATGTTTTTAGTGCAAATTACACTAAAAATGTATCTCTGCTTTTATGAAAATTTCTAGGATTGACTTTTTTCTTTCCTAGCACATCTCGCATGAATTAAAATGTTGTCTCCATTGGTAATTTTGTCATCAATTAGTTATTTTCACTGTTGTGAATGCTGAGACTGAGAAGGAAGGTAATGAAAAAATGCCGACGATGAAGTTTCACGGCTGGTGGGTCGTGAAGCTAACAGGAAGATTTTTTTTTTCTATGTAGAAAGGTCTTGTGGTTTGAAGGTGTTTGGCAAAAGACGGGCACGTTTGGATGCCGTTGACTACGGCAAATTTGCATTCGGTTGGTGTCTTGTTTTGGCCTGCTAAATATTTCTTGCCCAAAGCGTAGTGTATTTTGCTGCCAGATTGCGGTTGCTTCGGGGGCAGCCGATTTCACCGCCCGAATTTGGCGGGCATTATCCAAACGTCGGGGCGAATTGAATTGAACGCAGAAGAAGCAGAAAATGTCAACAAAGGTGAGATCCGAGCAATGTCTCGCCCATCGGGCACGCATTTGGTTGAACAGGTGGTGTGCACTGCCGACCGCTGTGCTGGCTCCATCGTTTGCCTGCGGCGGCGACTGCAACGTACGTGCGGTCGCGACCGTCGCGTGCTCGCCGGCGCACCCGCCAGACAAGGCCCTCCAGCCTCCAACACACTTGCACGTAGCACCACCACGCGCAGATGCCGGTGCTGCGCCATGGCAAATGAGACTTGGCACGGGCTGATCTGCCGGCGACGTCTCTCCAGTCCAGTGGGAGGACGAGTGGCAGAGAGACAGAGGGTGAGAGATGGAGAACGAGGAGATAAACGGCGATTCAGGAATCAGGAATCCCTGTTCCAGGATAGGAGACAGGCAGAGCTGTGCCGGAGTGCTGACGCTCCCTAGTCTCCAGCAAAAAAATTTACAGCATAAGTTACAGAAACATTCACAAAACACATAATTGCATCTGCCTTACGCCAGTAGAAAGACTCAGATACACATTTTTGCCTTAATCCTGGCGGTTGCATCAGTGTATTTTCGTCACACGTTTGCACTGTCAGAGAAGAACAGAGCATTTTCACCGGAGTACCTGACTGTCCATTAGGCCTTGATGAACTGGACTAAACTGATGATAAGCAGGCCTATCATGTTAGCTGGACAGCAGAACAGAATTCTTCTCAAATATTAGATCTAATTTCATATCTAAGGAGATAAAGTAAACACTACTTGTTATGATGAATGCGTTGGATCTTTGATGTACCAAACTTGTGTGCTTGATACAACTGAATGTTCCATGCCTCCATGGAGAATAGACAGTGCAGTTCACCAAATTACTTCATGGCACCAGTTGCCAAAGGAAGTTTGTAGCAATGTTTGAGAACAGGCAAGGTGGAAATAGTACGCAGCAACTAAGGGCCTGTTTGGGAGCAAAGTATTCAAAACCACGGTATTTCAATACCATGGTCTACCAATTGTAATGACACAACCATTGTATTTTTTACAGCAGTCTAACATATAGGTGTTTGGGAATACAGTATGGTTCTACAGTATTTGACTTCAACTTCTCCATCACTTCAATAAAAACTTTGGTCTAGACCAAAGTTTCCAATACTCCAAAAATACTGTGGTATTGCAATACCATGGTTTTGGATACAGAGGTTTGCCAAACACCTTTTTACTCCAATACCATAATTTTCTCCAATACCACAGTATTTTTTACAATACTACAAAAATACATTGTTCCCAAACAGGGCCTAATGCACTTCATGGCAAAGCAGAGCTCCAGAACGCCCCATGGGCCATAGCGTTTTGGGCTGATCACTTGATAAACTAAGCTTTGTAATTCGTCTCCACATGTATGGATTATTAGCAGCGCCAAAAGATCAAAACAAAGCTAGCCTCAAGATCTCCGACAAACTAACCAAGGACTCCCAAGAGCATTGGACCTGCAACAATAGATCAAAACAATCTGTGGTGCTGGAACAACGTGCTATTCTTTTTCTAAACATTACAACGATCACACAACTGAATCATATTAAGATAAGGTATTCTCTACCAAAACTAAAAACTTCAACAGAAAGGTACAAGCATTTTATAATTAGAGAAGAGGTGCAAAAGTAAACTAGAGAAATACCTTGAAATGTGATTTGCTTCCTGGCAACCACATGATGCTGTTGTTAGACAGGCATAGCAAGGCTCTTATGAATATATAGAACAACAAATCAAGATCCTCAGCATTATTTAGTGCAATGGGAAAGTGGACGCCCATAAGTAAGAGTAAAACATATGTAAATGCCTCGAGCAGACTGCATTGTACAAGCACAGGTGCATGTGGGGGCCTGTAACCGGACCTGGAACCATTTGCAGAGAATAGAAAATAATGATCAGGAAATAGGTTCTCTGGTGAATCTATACAAGGAAAGGGGGCTCATGACTAGAGGTTAAAACAGTTCAACAGACTCACCGGGCGAACCTCTACGGGCAGTCACTTAAGAATGCTCCAAAGAAATCTCCAGATGAGGGATGTGGGAAATGAGGTGCCAGTCCGCCCCCTTCCCTCTCTTACAGGACCTCGCCAGGTCAGAGCAGCCGTGGATAGACAATTGTTTCAGAGCGGTGAGGCCTTTTATACCCTTCGGTAAGGATTTGATTCCTGAACAGTCACAGATCCGCAATGTCTGCAGACTGGTGAGGCCTCTTATGCCCTCCGGTAAGGATTCGACTCCCGAACAGATGTCCAATTCCTTGAGAACAGTAAGGCCTTCTATGCCCTCCGGCAAGGATTTGATTCCCGAGCACCAACTGACCTCTAGTTTTTCAAGGGAGGCAAGGCTGTGCATCCCCTGCGGTAAGGATGTGAGACTCGGGCAGTTCACGATCCATAGCTTTTTAAGGGAAGTGAGGCGACACATGGATTTGGGAAGACATGCCAGCCTCGGCAATTCAGCAATGCCGAGTTTCTGTAGAGAGCGGAGATCTCCTAGCCATTCAGGCAGCTCAGAAAGTGCATCGCATCGATCAATACTGAGATGCTGCAGATATGTGAGGTGCTGCAGCGATTGGGGAAGGCCTTTTATGTTGGGCAGGCCTCCTACATGTAGAGTCCGAAGAGAAGAGAGCTCACCCAAGCATTCAGGCAATTGGTAAAGTGCAGGGCACTCTTGTATCCGTTGCTTCTCGAGGGATGTGAGGTGGCCCGTTGATTGGGGAAGGTTACTCAGGCTGTTGCATGATTGGATGGTCAACTCCTGCATGTTCGATGACCTCCACATTCCAATACCAGCCGATCTGTCCTTCACCCCCTCATCAATCGGCTTTGATACTTGGTGGGGAATGTGGAAAACACATGTATTCAGGAAAGCTCTAGGTCCTCGACTGCAGCAAATTGATCCTGAATATGTAATCCCTGCGGAAGAGGTACTGAATTTATGTACTTCACTCTTTCTAAATCACCCATTCCTTTACTTGACT